>ERZ1066133.202-NODE-202-length-32738-cov-7.567879_pt1 | contig 32738 bp, 32 predicted proteins | sample MGYA00382780_ERZ1066133 | MGnify/ENA primary metagenome ERZ1066133 (study PRJEB33369, sample SAMEA5778363) | biofilm metagenome | biome: Industrial cooling water; feature: Water cooling tower basin; material: Biofilm | place: United Arab Emirates | collected... | reverse complement strand
TACGTTTTTGATAGTAGCTTGTGGCCCTTCAATTAGTCTAATTTCAAAGTCTATGGTATCTCCATAAATAGCAGTTTCAATAGGATCAGTTCTAAAGAACAAATAACCATCGTCCAAATACAAGCCACTGATGTCGCCACCTTCAGGGCTTCCATCCTTACCTAGTTTTTTGTTAAGTGTTGTTAGGTTATAAATATCGCCCTTTCTTATTCCTAAAATGGAAGCCAAAATAGAATCAGAATACTTGGTATTACCTCTCCATGTTATGTTACCGAAATAGTATTTTCTGCCCTCATTCATTTTAATATCAATATTGATATCGCCACGTGAGTTGGTATATACTGTATCTTTTTCAATGAATGCATCTCTATATCCAAGTGCATTATAGTAGTCTAAAATCTTCTCTTTGTCCTCATCATATTTTTTCTCATCAAACTTAGCGCCAGCCAACTTTAAACGTACATAAGGATCCAATACCTGTTTGGTTTTACTTGGATTTAAAAAGCCCCATTCATTCATGTATTGTTTGAATGTATAACGCTCTGGAATGATTATACCACTTGTATCATAACGAGGGGTGAGTGTTAAACGCATTTGTTCTTTTGTTTCTTTCAACTGCTTTTTAAGCTTGGTTGGAGAAACTTCAACATTTCCGAAATTGATATTGTCAATTCTGATCTTTGAACCCTTAGCAATTAAAAAATCTAGGATGATGGAGTTTTCAAAAGTAGAGTCAGGAGTTTCTTTGATGTCTACACGAATGTTTCTAAAACCTTTATCGTAGTAGAATTTTTTGATAGCCTCCATGGCTGTGATTTTCATGTTTTCAGTCACAACCCTATTAGGCACTAATCCTGATTTGCCCGATAAATCTTCTTGATCACCCTTTTTTACACCACGAAAATTAAACCTAGATAAACGAGGTCTTTCTGTTACATTAATCTCCAAGTAAATGTCCTTTCCAACTAATTTAGTTATGTAGATTTCTACATTTGAGAAGTAACGCTGCTCCCAAAGCTTTTTGATGGCTTTTGAAAACTGATCACCTCCAGGAATAGTAACTTCTTCTCCAACTGTTAGGTTGGTAATTGAAAGAAGAAGGTTTTCATCAAAATATTTATTGCCAGTTATTTCAATTCCAGCAATTCTATATTTTTTGGGTGTTTTTTGGTTATAGATATTGAGCAAATCTACATCTATGGTTTGCACCATGGTATCTCTAGACTCTTGCGCCTGACTGGAAAAAGTAGATAATCCCGTTATCAGGACAAATAAAAAGAGTCGTTTCATCGAATCTAGCATCCGTTTTGTATTTACAGAACCTTTTTTTTCTAAAAAACTGGTCGTATGTGTGTTGTTAAAGAAGGTTGAAGGCAAAATAAGGGTAATATTTAAAAACTCTTTGTTAAATAGGGCATCTCTTTTCATGAACCAATACTTTCTTCGGTCAACTGTTTGCTTGTTTTGCCAAATCGTCGTTCCCTGGCTTGAAAATCGAGGATGGCTTCTACAAGGTGTTTTTTTCGGAACTCAGGCCAGCGTGTATTGGTGAAATACAATTCGGCATAAGCTAACTGGTATAGAAGAAAATTGCTAATTCTATATTCACCACTTGTTCTTATCATCAGTTCAGGATCTGGGAAATTGCTGGTTGTTAAATAGCTCTGAAGGGTTTGATGATCAATTTTTTCTGGGTCTATATTCCCTTTTTTTACATCTAAGGCTATCTTCTGAACTGCGTTTACCAATTCCCAGCGACTGCTATAGCTAAGTGCAATAATCAGATTGAGTCCTGTATTATGACTCGTTAATTCTAGTGCTTCGTATAATTCTTTTCTAGCCTGTTGAGGCAGCATATTCATGTCACCTATCACATGCATTTTAATATTGTTCTTGCTCAGAATTTCTACTTCCTTTCTAATTGTGTCCACCAAAAGCGACATTAATCCATCCACTTCTTGCTGTGGCCTATCCCAGTTTTCGGTGCTAAAGGCATACAAAGTGAGGTATTTCACACCAATTTCGGCACATCCTTCTACAATATTTCGTACACTTTCTACTCCGTGAAAATGACCATACAAGCGTTCATGACCTTGCTCCTCGGCCCACCTTCCATTGCCATCCATAATGATTGCTATATGGCTTGGAATTCTATTTGGATCTATTTGTACTTGAAGCGCTTCTTCCATCTACATGGGTTTTGGTCGGCAAAATTAGCGAAATAAGGGCCATTTTTAGGAGAAAGCCTTAAATACCCTTTATTCAGGACAACGATAAGAGGATAAATTGAAGGAAATTCCAATTTGGAATGTAAAAAAAGCATCTTTTTGGGTGCTGTTTCCCCTTTGGCGCCCTCTTATGCCAATGGCGGTTCCTGTTTCGTAGCTCCTATCTTGTAATAGAAACCCAATAGAGGGGTTGCCGTTAGGAAGTGGAGGGAAAGCGTCTGGCGCAAAAGTGGTACTCACATCGTCTAGGTAGTCTGTATTTGTAAAACGGTAGGTAATTTCACCGAAAATATTGGTTCTAGCATTAATAGCGTGCTTATAACCTAATGTAATAGGGAAAGCCAATGCCATTGGACTGTATATTTTTCTGTCAGGATACAAAGCTGAACCCTGTCCTTCGGTTCCTAATGGACGAAGAAAGTATTTTGTATCATTCAAGAAAGCATATGGGTCAAAATTGAATACACTTACCCCTAATCCAACATATGGTGTAAATGAATGCTCCTCGAATTGTGGATTGAATAAAAAGAAATTGAATTCGCCACTTACGCCAGCCTCAAATACATTTGTATTAAAGCTAAGGTTGCGTCTTTGTTGTGTAGTATTGGTACTATAAATATCAGAATAGCCAAGTTGTGTAAAGTTGCCAAAAACTCTTAAAGAGATGTATGGATTGAATTGCTTTCTAAAAAAAGCACCACCTGCAATTTTTGGACGATCTATAGCTGCTGTATTATTAAGGTCCCCAAAATAATGCCCAAGACCAGCACTTATGCCCCATTCACCCTTATGCACAAAGCTTTGCATAAGTTGAGCTGAAACAGAATGGGTTGTAATAATCCCAATAAGTATAATCAGCGAAACACGCATAGGTATGAAAGTAAAGCGAATTTGTTTCAAAGTGTTATTCAAATTGTTAATTCCTTTTATCTAAGCCCCAAGTAAGTTTGGTTCTTAATGTTGAAAGGAAACTATTTTCGTTTAAACGTAAAAGGTGCACACAGAATTGTTCTTTTTTTACAGCCAGTTGAATATCTTTTGCTACTATTTCCCTTCTAGCATCTAATGAACAAATAAATTCATCAGTTCTGCCTTCAATTTCAAAGGAAATGATGTTATTATCAGATACAACTATTGAACGAACATTTAAATTATGTGGGGCTACAGGCGTAATTACAAAGCTTGATGATTCAGGGAATAGAATAGGTCCATTACAACTCATATTATATCCTGTAGAACCAGTTGGTGTGGCTACAATTAGCCCATCTGCCCAATACGTATTTAAAAATTCACCATTAAGATAAGTATGAATCTTAATCATGGGAGAAGTGTCGCGTTTGTGAATTGAAAACTCATTCAATCCAAATGGCGCATTGCCAAAAATTGATATATCAGAATCTACATGAATAAGACTTCTTTTTTCAACTAAATAGGTTCTATTAGCGAGCGCTTCAATGGCCTGTTCTATCTCCTCTTTTACAATTGAGGCTAAGAACCCTAATCTTCCATAGTTGATACCTAATAAAGGAATTTGCGTATCTCTTATAAGGGTAACAGCATCTAACATAGTGCCATCTCCTCCAATTGTTATCAGGCAATCAATATCTTGTTCAAGATCTGAGGATGTTTCAAATGATTTAATATGCTTATAATTATTGCTGATGCTTGGCATTTGCCAAAGTAATGTGTGAAATAAAACCGGCTCAATTTGGTTTTTTTCTAATACATCCAGCAGAAAACTGAGTGGGGCATCCATTTCTGGGTCAAGGCCTCTGCTATATACTGCTACTTTCATGCGCTGTGTTAAAACCCGTATCGGGTATGTAAAAATAGGCCACTTGTGCCTAATTGGTTGAAACTGTATTCCATATTCAGCACAAAATCATAAATACTAATCATATCAATGCCTATTCCCGCTGTACGTAATAGTGTGTTAGCCAATGCGTTGTTGCCTGGATTGTTATTTCTCACATAGCCTAAATCACCGTATGTTTTCAGTAAAAAACGAAAAGGAATTTTATCGTGGCTATTGGTTCTTATTGGGTTTTTTAAAACAAATTTGAAAAGTTCAAAATGAAAGGCTAATCCACCAGATACCCCGGCTGTTCCATCAACAACATGATAGTCTAGTCCACGCATTTGCAAGTCTCCAAATCCAATCATTCTCTGATCTATGAAAGAAACTGTTTGAAGTGGAAATCGAGCAAGTGCACTGGCTCTTAATTGATAAAATGCTTTTGGGCTCAAGGGATTTGAATATTGAACCCTAAATCGGGTAGACCATAAGCCGTTTTCACTGGTTAAACTTCTTCTATACATGTTTCCTTCAAAAAATATTCCTTTGGAGGCGTATGGAATATAGTCAACATCAAAATACTGTACAGTGTATCTGAAATCGATGAACTCCATTCTTGTAGTTTTTGAAGGATAGAAGTTGGGGTTCAGTGCGAGCACAGTATCTCCAATTTGTTGTTGATTTAACGATATGCCCCAATAATGTCTCCATTTTACATCGGGCCTAAAAGAGAAAGTGAAATCAACTTTATTTTGTGTAAACAAATTGCCATTGGTTTGTATAAACTGCTGTTTATCATCAGCTGTTTTGTATTGAACCTCTCTTTGTGTGGAATGCAAATATGAAATTGAAAATCCCTTTGTCAACTTTTTATCAATAAATGGCAAATCGTATTTGAAATTTATTTGTCGGTTGTAGCCATCAATTAACCAAATATTTAAATTGTCATTTCTGCCAGTAAGGTTGTTTTGAATAAACTTTAATCCATAATTCACACGATCGAGGCTTCTTTTATTTTCTACCCACCATTGGTTAAAATTTCTATCAATTAGTTTGAAGTAGGGAGTTGGAAAAAGATACCATCTTTCTTTTAATTGAATGTGTATACCTATATGATCACCTATTCTTGAATCTACTTCTACTAATACATCTACAAATAAAGCTGTATTCATGAGTAGATTTCGGGCAAGTGTTAGTTGTTCGGTGAGTTCTTTAGGAGTAAAAAAATCTCCTTCTCTAAATGGCACTTCACGCATTACAATAAATGGGCGAGTTCTTTTATTACCAGATAGGCGTATGGAGGTTATTTGTAATAACTCATCTGAAGCATTGGCATCTTTTACAGAGTTTTCAACCAACAATTCAGTTGGCTGTGAAAGGCCTTGAAAAAAGTAGCCAAGAAATAATATAGTCAATATTGCCAATCTCATAAGCGAGACAACGAATCTATCTATTCAATTGAAATTCCAATTAAATGTTCAGATAGTTCATTAAATGATGGTAGTTCTCTTTCAACTCGTTGGTATATTGTTCTTCGCCCATATAAAAAACAACATGATATTCGTATCGCTGAAAAGTAGCAACTACATCACTAACTTCTTGAGTACTTAGTTGTAATGTTATTTGCAGCATACCTGTTGAAGGATGAACAAAAGTATTGAGTTGAGTAATTTGTGCATCATTGGTTTCAACAAGTCGGCTAATTTCACCAAATGAAAAATTTCTTTGATCCATTTCTAAAACAATCATTCCTCCTGGTTCATCAGCACCTACAAATGTTGAAAGTGTTGGGAGTAATCTTGAGATATCAATCTTACCAATTAATTGATGCTCGTTGTTAATGACTGGAATAAATTGAAGCTCATAGCGAGCCATTTGTTTTACTGCAATTAAAAAAAACTCATCTTGCTTCACTGCTGCTGGAATCATCCATTGTCTTAACTCTTGTAAACTTGTGTTAGGGTCTTGATCTAATAATTCTTCTTCATCTAGAATACCCATATATTGATCTTCATGCACAACAATAATATGGGGTAATTGATGTTCTTCTAAGTGAGCAAGGGCATTCGCTACACGTTCAGTTGACTGAACGGCAGTGAATTCAGATTTCATGATATCAGCTACCAGCATTAGAGTTCTCTTTCATGCAATACTAAGGAAAACTATGCCAGAGTGGATGTTTTGGATGCTAACCGGCTTAAAAAATCGGCTAAAATCCTGTTAAATTCTCCAGGCACTTCCATCATTGGTGCATGACCGCATTTGTCAACAAAGTGTAATTCGCTGTTTGGAATTAGTTTGTTGAACTCTTTTCCTACAAATGGGGGCGTAATAGTATCATTATTACCCCAAATTAGAAGTGTTGGTTGTTGTATTTGATTGAGTTCTTCGCCAAGATTATTTCGAATAGCACTTTTTGCTAATGAGATAATCTTGATGACTTTCATGCGATTATTGGTTATTTCAAAAACCTCATCTACTAGTTCCTTGGTTGCAGTTGCGGGATCGTAAAAAGTGATTTCTACTTTTTTTCGAATGTATTCATAGTCGCCTCTTTTTGGGTAACTATCTCCCATTCCATTTTCAAAAAGGCCACTACTTCCTGTAAGAATAAGCGATTTAATTTTTTCAGGATGTTTCAGCACATGTACCAGAGCAACATGTCCACCTAAGGAATTACCTAACAAATGAATATTAGAATATCCCCTCGCTTCAATAAACTTATGTACAAACTTGGCAAGTCCTCCTACAGTTGTATGGAAAATATCTAAGTCAAATAATGGCAAAATAGGGACTACAACTTTATGGGTATGCCGAAAATGCTCTACCAAATCTTTAAAGTTACTCAACGCGCCAAATAAGCCGTGCAAAAGTAAGAGCGGCTCACCTTCACCTTCTTCAAGGAATTGAAATTTGTCTTGATGTTTAATCTCGTAATTCATGCATTTAGTCTGGTTGCTTTATTCAAGCTTTCGAACTTGTAAATCCTTAACTAGCGGAAAATTAAGGATTTATTGGTTTACCTGTGTTGCTAAGATAACGTATTGTCTTATTTTTTAGTAAACAAACTATGCTTTTGCAGCTACTTTCTCAAAGAACTCTGTTAATGTGCTGAACATTTCTTTAAATAATGGAATAAATCGTGCTATCCCGTCCATTGCTGCAGGCCCCCATGCTTCTAAGAATGGGTAGCAAATAGATGCACTTTTGGTTTCTTCTGGTATGAGCTGTATTTGTTCAACATAAAAAAGTAAAATGCTGAAGGTGGTTGTGCTTAATAAAGCATACAAAAGAATACCACCCAATGTGTTCAACCAGCCTACCCACAACATTTTAAAAGCTGTTTCTAGCATATTGGCTCCTAATCGTATAAGAAGAAGCATTGCAACCATCACTAATATAAATGAGAAAAATGGAAGCCAAGCGTTATTCAAATTTGCTTCTTCCATGAGCCACTTCGCTGTTACAGCAGATAGTTTCATGGCAGCAGCTAAAGCAATAAAAACTGCAACAAAAGAAAACAATGCAACAATAAGACCGCGCTGATATCCTTTCCAGAATGCAAAAGCAAGCAGCAGTGCATAGGCTATATCTATGCCCATAAGCCTTTAGGGGTTCAATAAGGTTTTTACAATGGCAGAAATTGATTTGCCATCTGCTTTTCCAGCTAATTGTTGAGTTGCAGCACCCATTACCTTACCCATATCTTGTGGACCAGTTGCTCCAACTTCTTGAATAAGCTTAGTTAGCACTTCTTTCAGCTCTTCAGCACTCATTTGTTTAGGTAGGAATTGCTCAATCACTGCAATCTCTTCCGATTCCTTTTGAGCCAAATCAGCTCTTCCTTGTTGTTGAAATATTTCAAGTGAATCTTTTCTTTGCTTCCACATTTTTTGCAACAACTTGATCTCGCCTTCAGGACTAACGGTTCCATTTGCTCCCGGCTCAGTTTTAGCCTTAATAATTTCAGCTTTTATTGCTCTCAATCCTCTGAGTAATGCCTCATCTTTCGATTTCATAGCATCCTTCATGGAGCTCATGACTTGTGTTTCGAGTGACATAAGGTTCGATTTATTTATTTTCTTTCAATTGACTGTCGCGAAACTTCTTATAAAAGTCGCGTGCAAAATTTTTCATATCAGCAACCATATCTTCTTGGCGGGTTGCTCTGCCGTAGGTATCTGCCATACCCATCATAGTTTGATAAAAGAAGTCAGCCATTTCATCTACCATCATGGTTTTTGTCCATAAATCAATTCTTAAAGCCGATTTATCAGCCCCATCCCAAAAAGCCACCATCATAGCTTTAGCTTCTTGGGTCATATCTGCAGTACTATCACTTGCCTTCCAAGTTAATTTCTCTGGAATTTTATCTTCATCAAGATGAACATCTATGTGTATGTTAGAAGTTTGTGCCATATATTTTTTTATGTGTGCAAAGGTAAGGTTTAGGCTCCTAAGGTTTTCATAATTGAATCCATATATGCTTTTGCTGCATGCTCCCAAGTGTAGGGCTGTACCAGTTGTGTACCTTTTTCTATAAGATGATTTCTATAAGTTTCATTGCTGTATAAAAAATTCATGTGCATAGCCCATTCATCTGGAACAGTTGGTGATGCATACACGGCGGCGCTTTCGCAAATAGAAGACATTGCAGAATTGGATGAGGTAATAACTGGCACACCGGCTTGCATAGCTTCTAATACTGGCACACCGAAGCCTTCGTAATAAGACGGATAAATCATAGCATAGGCTGCACCTGTAAGTTGTGCCAAGACTTCATCGGATAAATAGCCTGTTAGAATTACATCTTTTCGAAATTTAAACGATGCTAGTTTTTCTTCAAATTCTTCAATACCCCAACCTTTTCTACCGGCTATTACCAATTTCATGCTGCTTCTCTGTCTTTTCTTGAAAATGGAAAAGGCTTTGAGTAGGGTGAGGAGATTTTTTCTGGGCTGTAATGTCCCGGTACACAAGAAAAATTCATTTCCTTCTGTGAATTGTTCTTTAACGCGCTCTTTTTCTTCCCAAGATAATGGCTGAAAAATTGGCTTAATACCGTTTGGAATGATATCAATATTTTCTTCTGAAATGCTATAGTAAGCTGCTATTTCTTTTCTTGAAAAATCGGATACAGTATTCAATCTTGCAGCTCTTTTAACGAATTTCTTATTGAAAATCTGATAGAAAAGTCTTTGCTTTTTTGGAACGAACTTGGGATATTTCACAAAAGCAATATCATGTAAAGTCAATAGCTGAGGTACTTTGGTTCCAGCCGATGAAAAGCCATAAGGTTGTAAAAGAATATCTGGCTTGAATGAACGAATGGCTCTCGGTAATGACCAATTGTACCAAGTAAGAAACGAAAGAGGGTGTCTAGCTTGCGGACCCGTCATGATAGACTGTGCATTTGGAGCTGATAAGTGTTTAGAGTCAAACGGACGGTCATATACTAGTAAGAACTGGTGTTCTGGGTACGACTTTATGAGTTGCTCAACAATTTGATTAGCAAAATTTCCAAACCCTTCTAAAGGATTGTTCTGCATGAATATGGCATTCACAGCTATACGCATCTCTCTAGTCTTTTTGGTAGCTGTAAAAACCCTTACCTGTTTTTCTTCCAAGTTCTCCTGCTTCTAGTTTTGCTTGTTGCAGCGTTGAAGGAGTTAAGCGAATAGGGTTACCCAAATCGTTCCATACAATTTGACTTACACCAAAATTAATATCGATACCAATGAGATCCATTAGCTTACAAGGCCCCATTTTAAATCCGCTCGATTCCATCAGCCTGTCTACTTCTGCTGGCTGCATCTTGTGATCTTGCATGGCTTTCATAGATTCGAGGTAGTAATGTCTTGCAACTCGGTTCACAACAAATCCAGGTGCGTCTTTACACACAATAGGCGTTTTCCCAACCGCTTTCACCCACTCAACCGATTGTTCAATGGAGTTTGAACTACTTTGCTTTCCACTCACTACTTCAACTAGTTTCATGAGAGGCGCTGGATTAAAAAAGTGAATGCCTACTACTCGTTCAGGATGAGGAATATGTTGAGCAATTCTACTAATGGATATAGAAGATGTGTTGGTTGCAAAAATGGTTGTCTCAAGATTGATACCAGCTAATAACTGAAATAGGCTGATTTTAGCTTCTTCTTTTTCTATGATTGCTTCAATAATCAGATCAGCTTTACATGTTGAGGTTTCGGTTGTGAAATGGATTCTGTTGATACAGGCATCCATTTCGGCTTGTGAAAGCTTGCCCTTATTGACAAGGATGCTCAAATTTTTATGAATCAATTCCCTGCTTTTGTCAAGCGTAGGTTCATGTACATCCATTTGTATGGTTTGGTAGCCAGCCATGGCAGCAACCTGCGCAATGCCGCTTCCCATAGTACCAGCCCCACATACAGCAACGCTTTTTATTGTATTCATGGCTGCAAGATACTTACATCTTTTCCACTCCATAGAACCGAAAAACGGAAAAAGCTATGATAGTACTACTTTTACATATAGATGCCACAACAACTTAGTTTATTTGGAGCGCCATTGGTAGAGGAGGAAAAGCCAATTATTCAAGAGGCTATTCCACCAAAACCCGTCATTGAACAAAAGCCTGCTGAAGAAACAGCGTCTGGTACAGTAATTTTCAATGATGGAGTTATTGGTGTGAAGATTAAGAAGAAAACTCTGCCCGTTGTTGAAGTGGCTGAAAAAAAGCAAAAGGCAGTTGCACAAGTTTATGAATCGAATGGCTCATTTCCCGAAGTGCCCCCTGAAGAAGTTTTATCTCAAAAACTTTATTACTCTATAAGCGAGGTGGCTGGATGGTTTAAAGTAAATACATCATTGATTCGATACTGGGAAAATGAGTTCGACATTTTAAAGCCAAGAAAGAATAGAAAAGGTGACCGCCTATTTCGTGTAGAGGATATCAAAAATTTAGAATTGATTTACTTTTTGCTTCGCGAAAAGAAGTACTCTATAGAAGGTGCTAGAAAATACATAAAGTCGCAGAAAGAAGAATTATCTCAGCAACAACAAATACTACATTGTTTAACAAAGTGTAAAGCCTTTTTGTTAGAGTTAAAAGCTAGTTTAGCATCATCATGAAACAAATTTCTTTTTTCTTTATAGCAATGCTTTTTTCTTTGGGTGCCATGGCTCAGTCGAAAAAAGCTCCTAAGACATATACTGATGCTTATGGACGTAGGGTAATGGTTGGTAAATTAACGCGCTCCATGTTGGAACAGGATACAGTTCACTTTGGATGGTTTAAAGAAAATATGCGATATGGAAGACCCGATGCAGCAGCAGTAGAAGCATTCAAACAGAAAAAGAATTCTTTTAAGATATTAGTAGTGATGGGAACTTGGTGTAAAGATAGCAGATCAATTATTCCAGCTCTATTTCGTTTGGTTGATAAAAGTGAATTTCCTCAAAATAAAATTCGTTTGGTCGGAGCGAGTGAGGATAAACTAAATCCATCTAAACTCATTGCAAAGTATAATATCACAAGAGTGCCTACTATTTTAATTCTTCACAAAGGCAAAGAATGGGGCAGAGTAGAAGAGTATGGGAATGAGGGACAAATTGATCAGGAGTTAGGACAAATTGTTGCTAAGCTCCCTCAATAATTTTTATTTGTTTGGATAGCGCAATTCTAATGCTCCTGCATCAAGTGTTGCATACGTAAAGTGTTTAATCCAATCGCCTAGGTTGATATATCTACTTCCTTCTTGCAATAGAATATCCATTGGCAAATGCCTGTGACCAAAGATGAAATAATCTATTTGCTGTTTTTGCAACACTTCTTTTGAGTATTGAACCAACCATTCATTTTCTTCTCCTAAAAAGATTGAATCTGCTTCGCCAGTTTTTAACCTGCTTTTTCTGCTAAAATAATTGGCTAATTGTATGCCCCAATCGGGATGAAGTACTCCAAAAGCCCATTGGCAAAAACGATTTCGAAATATTTTTTTAATGAACTTATAGCCATGGTCACCGGGACCTAAGCCATCGCCGTGACCAATAAAAAGTTGTTTACCTTGTCGCTCCATCACCACCGGTTCGTGATATACTTTGCATCCAAGTTCTTGAGTAAAATAATCTTTCATCCACATATCGTGGTTGCCTACAAATACATGCACAGGAATTCCAGCATCGGTAATAGCAGCAATAGTTCCCAGTAGTCTTGTAAATCCCTTCGGAATAACGGTTTTATATTCAAACCAAAAGTCGAATATATCGCCTAGAATGAAAATTTCTTCAGCAGAAGTTTGAATGTCTTGTAAAAAAGCAACTAATTTCTTTTCGCGCTGCAAGCTCGCTGTAGCAGTTGGAGCCCCTAAATGGAAATCAGATAAAAAATAGATTTTCCCTTGTTGGCTCATGATCCCATTTTCTTTCGTAAGTACTCAATCACATCACCACTTTCTACAACAGGTTTATTAGCAACATCTCCATTGAACCAATACATCCATGCTTCAGAATTGCCTGCATCTGTTATAACAGTTACGACTTTGCGATAATATAGAGGCTCTTCATTTCCTTCAGGATGGAGTCCTTCATAATCATCTAATTGAGCTATCGCCCAATCCCACTCTTGCACATTTTTGATTTGATATAATTCACCTACAATGTATTGCTCTCTTTCACAGGGTTTCGCAGCAGGATAATCGCCCATATCAAATAAGCATCCATGTACCTTTCCCATACCTACTAATGAAAAGTATTGGCTGATATAACTATAAGCGGGGTGATTGAATCCGCTTCTTAAAGAACCATATACGAATACCTGATGTGGCTGCATAATACAAAGATGGCAACTTGCGGGGAGAAAGGGAAATAAAAAACCCTAAGTATCTATTAAAAAGCAATAGACTTCTTTAGGACCATGTACACCTACCACCAAAGTCTTTTCGATGTCAGCGGTACGACTGGGTCCTGTTGCCAAAGTAAAAAATGAAGGGAGTTTGTCTTGGTATTTATTCTCCATTTGCTTTAGGGCATCAGCAATATCATATACCAATTGGTGCTGGTACGCTACACAAACATGAATAGGCGCATATACACTGCCTGTTCTTCCTCCATCATCGGCACTACTAAGTAATAAACTACCAGTCCGAGCAACTAAGCTCTCACAGCCTGTTATAGATACATCGGCTTCCTCAACTTTATTCACCCATTCCAAAGGAAAATCTATCCAACTTTTGGATAATCCCTCTATGTCGGTGTAGCATTTCTTCCAATGTCTAGCAGTTGCTAGTTCTATAAATTGTTCTTGCCAAGTAGTTTCAGTGGGGCAGTAAAAAAACTTTCCTTGTAAACCTGTAAAATGTTCTGCAAATACCACTGCTAAATCGTCTTCTTGAAGCTGATAGAGCTCTGTTGGATGGGTTGGTGGTACATCAAAAGGAACAGGCACCGGTTGTTGCAGTGCCTGTTGGATATTTTTTAAAATGATTGACCTTGAATCAGATCCTTTTTTCATGATTGGGTTGAATTTTCAGAATCAGGAGTAGCCACATCTTCGGTTGGTACAGTTGTTTCAGCCACTTCTGCGACAGCAGGCACATCATCTGGGCCTTGAATTTCATGTAATTTTTCAACAAAAGGACGTTTCCCAATGAGTTCCTCCACATCACTTTTGTGCAACACTTCTTTATCCAATAATTCCTTGGCTAGAATTTCAACTTCTTTTTTCTTTTCAGTCAAAAGTTGAATGGTGCGCTCGTAAGCCTGCTGAATGAGTTTTCTCACTTCTTCATCAATCAGTTTTCCAGTTTCTTCGCTGAAAGGCTTCGTGAAGCTATTTTCCTGCGAAGGATCGTAGAAACTTACATTACCAATCTTGTCATTCATACCATACACGGTTACCATTGAGTAAGCCATGCGGGTAATTTGTTGCAAGTCGTTGGCTGCACCCGTAGAAATTTTTCCGAAGAAAATATCTTCCGCTGCTCGTCCACCTAGTGTCATACAAATCTGATCCATCAATTGCTCAATGGTGTACAGATATTGCTCTTTAGGAGTGTACTGTGCGTATCCAAGCGCTGCAGTTCCTCTTGGTACGATGGTTACTTTTAGCAAAGGGTAAGCATGTTCCAAGAACCATCCACAAATAGCGTGGCCAGCTTCGTGGTAAGCAATGACTTCCTTCTCTTCAGGAGAAATAATTTTGTTCTTCTTTTCCAAGCCACCAATTACACGATCAATGGCATCTTGGAAATCTATAAACTCAACGCAATCCTTGCCCTTTCTAGCAGCAATTAAAGCAGCTTCGTTACAAACATTTGCAATATCTGCGCCTGCAAATCCAGAGGTTTGTTCCGCAAGTTTGAATATGTCGAGATTATCAGCAATTTTAATTGGACCAAGGTGAACTTTAAAAATAGCTTCTCTTCCTTTCAAATCAGGCTTATCAATAGAGATTTGGCGATCAAAACGCCCAGGTCTCAATAGGGCTGAATCCAAAACATCTGGTCGGTTTGTAGCGGCCAAGATGATGATACCTGTATCGCCACCAAAGCCATCCATTTCAACCAGCAACTGGTTCAAAGTATTTTCACGTTCATCGTTACTCATGATAGCGTTTCTACCACGCGCACGGCCAATAGCGTCAATTTCATCAATAAAAATGATACAAGGTGCTTTTTCACGAGCTTGCTTAAACAAGTCACGCACACGGCTAGCACCCACACCCACAAACATTTCCACAAAGTCAGAACCACTTAGACTAAAGAACGGCACTTTGGCTTCCCCTGCCATTGCTTTAGCAAGAAGGGTTTTACCAGTTCCTGGAGGTCCAACTAAAAGCGCACCTTTCGGAATTTTACCACCGAGTGCTGTATACTTTTTAGGATTTTTCAAGAAATCAACAATCTCCATCACTTCCACTTTCGCTTCATCCAATCCAGCCACATCAGAGAATGTGATATTTACTTTCAAGTCCTTATCGAACAGTTGTGCACGGCTTTTACCAATGCTGAAAATACCGCCTGGTCCGCCAGCTCCACCGCCAGCTCCACCACCCATTTTTCGCATTAAGATCATCCATGCAAAAACAATGAAAAGAACTGAGAACAAGATGTTCAAAATAGGTCCAAACATTTCACCTTCTGTATCCACTTTGGCAGGAATTTCAGCAATGCCTTTCTCAATATAAAACTTTTCCAAGCGCGTATTAAAGCTTTCCCAATCGGTTACTTCAAACTGGAACAGCGGGTTATTTTTTACTTTATCAGTGGTTAACGTGTTTTTAAATTTCTTTTTGTAGAATTCTTTTTCAATGGCTTCAGGGTGAATGAAAACACGAACGACATCTTTATTTTTAATAAAGAGTAATCGAGCTACATCACCTTTCGCTAGCATTTCATTTCGGAACTCCAGTTCAGTGGTTTGATAGGCATCGGGGCCCATTTTTCCAAACATGGGATAGGTTAATAAAACCACGGCTAAGATGCCATAAAACCAGTAAATGCTGAATTTTGGTCCTTTTTTCGGAGTATTTCCTTTATCTGAGAAGTTCATCTTGTTTTTGTCTTCAGGTATCATAAATTGGGTGCAAAGTCTACTAAATAATACAATTCATCTAAAAAAGTTCTGTTAAAGATCGTGGTGTGTTGCATCGGCATCGCTCCACATGTCTTCTAATCGGTAATGTTTTCTTGTTTCTGGGTGCATAATATGCACAACAATATTAATATAATCAATGATTAACCATTGGTATGCTGCATGTCCTTCTGTATGGAAAGGTTTTTCGCCACAATGCAAGCTGACCTCATCTTCCAGGTTATGCGCTATAGCCCTGATTTGAGTAGAAGATGGGGCTTGACATACAATAAAAAAGTCAGCAACAGCCTCAGGCACTTTACGTAGGTCGAGGCTAATAATGTTTTCGCCTTTTTTATCTTGAATAGCTCGGATGACGGTTTTAAACAGTTTAGAATTCTTGTTCAAACGTTGAACCTTGTTAGCTGAAGCGGCTTTTGGAGCAATGGTTGTCAAATAAAAATAAATTTGCGTTGGTGAAATAATAAAATCAACCTATTTCGTCAAAAATACTAATTCTTTGTCTATGCAAGAATCACAAGGAACTACTCTTCCACGAATGGTCATTTTAGATGAAATAGATAGTACCAATTTGTATGCCATACAACTTATTCAAGCAAATATGGCTGAGCATGGGTTGGTGGTTATGGCAAAACATCAGACTGCTGGAAAAGGTCAGCGTGGTAAGCAATGGCAATCATTAGCAGGAGAGAATTTGTTGTTTTCGATGGTCTTACAAACCCATGGCTGGCCATTGCAGCAACAATTTATATGGAACATGGCGGTTGCCTTAGCTTGCAGAGAATTAGTAGCGGAAGAAGTGGATGTGGAATGTAAAATTAAGTGGCCGAACGATTTATTTATCGGTGACAAAAAGGCAGGGGGAATTTTAATAGAAAATGTGGTGAGAGGCGATTGGACTTGGACCGTAGTAGGGGTGGGGATGAATATTCATCAAACCTCTTTCGGTGAAGAATTACAGCATAAAGCAACCTCCTGGGCAATTGAAAACAAAAGGAAAGTTGCTTGGGAATTGGAAAAAATTGCAACAAGGTTGGGAAAAAAATTACTTGCTGTTGCAGACTGGCAGGAAAAGCAGAGAAAAATTTGTGCTGATTACAATAAGTATTTATACCGTTTAGGCGAAGAAGTTTTCATGCAGAAAGGTGATTTTATTGAGCGAGTACGGGTCTTAGGCGTTGATGAGCAAGGACTTATAAAAATTATGTGTGGTGAAATCATAGAAAAGTTGGCACATGGAGAAAGGGATTGGATTACATAAGTTGTTGATTGAAGTTGTTTTATAATAGCCTAAAACACAAGCCTGATAACTTTTTTGAAGAAATTTTAATAAATTGTAGTATAAAACGTTATATTTTTGTAGAACTATTACTAATAACGATGGGTGCCCCCTCCCGTTAGTTTCAAAGAAAACGCTTTATGATGTTTAAAAGGATTGCTGCGATATTGGCAATAATATCTGTATTGGCATTAGAATCAATGGCGCAATCTGTTTTTTATAATGTGACAGGAGCAGCTAATCCGGCTTCTTTAGCAAGTTGGACTTTGAATGATAATGGTACTCCAGGAACAACTCCTACTAATTTTACTACTAACGATCAAACCTTCATCATACGAGAAGGAACTTCAATGTCATTAAGTTCACCTTGGGTTATAACTGGCGATAATGTGGCATTAGAGATTTATGGCGATTTAACTGTAAATTCTGGTGGCGGGGTCGATTTGGCTTCTAGTGTTTTTTTTCGACTTGGTACAACAGGAGTTTATAATCATAATACCAGTTCTAATATTGCAGCTCTTGGGCAGTTGATGAATAAATCCGCTGTATCTATTGATTTTGTTTTTGAAGAAGGATCTACTGTTAATTTTAATACTTCAGGTACACATACTATTGCACAAACATTCGATGATAATGCAATGTTTGATGTAAATGTTAGAGGTGTAGGTACTATCATTACAATAGCTTCGGGAGGGGCCTTACAGATAGCTGGAAACTTTGAAATTGCGGATGGCTGTTCTGTAATTTTAGCTGAAAGTTCTCTTTTGTATAATGCTCCAATATTTGGAGGTATGACAACTTCTGGTACTGGCTTATTAAGAACATTTATTGTAACGGCTATATTTTTTCCAACATCAATTACTTGGAGCTTTACAGTAGAGTTTGCCGCAAATAGCAGTCCAACTGTCAATCAAACAGTAGCAGGCGGAACTTATCAAGACATTATATGTTCTGGTTCTGGAAATAGAAACATTGCTAGTGCTACTTCAATTATTGTTGAGAATACTTGGGTAACTTGTCCGATTTTGACTTATACAATAAATGCTAATGCTACTGTTGAATTTAGTTCTACGGCAGATATTTCAATTCCGAATCTTCCGTACAGAAATTTAACCATTTCAGGTGCTGGAGTTAAAAGCTTGCAAAGTGATCTAACTGTGGCACAAACTCTAAGTATTCATGATAACGACTCAAGGTTAAGCATTAATGGAAATACGCTCAGATTACAAGGTATTGTTAATATGTCGGGTGCTTTGATTGGTTCATCTACATCTAACCTTGAGATTATAGGTAGCACTACAAATCAAGCTAACTTAAGATTTAGTGTAACTGCAGGTCACAATCAGTTAAGGGATTTCTTAATCAATAGAACAGGAACCAATGGTGGTGCTGTTCTTTATAATAATCTAGATATTATAAGACGATTTACTCTAACTAGAGGAATACTTTTCTTGAATGGTCAGGTTATGACATTGAAAAGTACATCCATTGCATCTACTGCACAAGCAGGAATTGTAGGTGCAGTAGGTACAACAAGCATTGACTATTCTTCATCTGGTAGAATAATGGTAGAGAGGTTTATTCCAAACGGAAGAAGAGCATACAGGGATATAGGTTCATCGGGAATATATACAGATCAATCAGTTTTCGTTAATTGGCAAGAAAACGGATTAGCTCCAGCTGGATTTGGTACACATATAACTGGGATTGTAGGGGCATTTAATTCAATTGACGTAGTAACTGGGTTAGACAGAACCTCAACTGGTGCTCGCTCATTTCACCAACAGATTAATGGAGTATGGTCCGATATCACCAATACAAATACCTTAAGATTAAATCCTTATCAAGGATATAGAGTTTTAATTAGAGGTGATAGAAATACAGATTTGGCAACGCTTCCAACGCCTACTAATATGTCAGGCGCTACTACATTGAGGTCATCTGGAAGAATGGTTTACGGAAATATTACTTATACAACATCTGGCGTATCAAGCTCTCGCGGTGATATTGTAGGAATAGGTAGTAGTAGTTATCAATTAAATCCTGCTAATAATGGGTTTAGTTTAGTCGCAAATCCTTTTCCTACTATTGTTGATTGGGATGTAATTAGAACTGCCTCAACAAATATTCTAGAAACTTATTGGTATTGGGATCCTGCATTGGGTACTAGTGGAGCGTATGCAACAAGAAATGGCGCTACCAATGTAACAAGCGGCGGTTCAAGTATCAACGATTTCATACAACCTGGGATGGCAATTTTTGTTAGAAACTCTGCTACTAGTCCGGTTTTAGTTATTGGTGAAAATGCTAAAAATCCAGATCAAACTTTGCTTTCAATTTTTTCTGATGATGAAACTATTACCCATCAACTTCCCATTGTATTAAAGCGAAAAGTAGATGGAGAAATACGCAATATGGATGGTGTTACTTTGGCATTGGGGCAAAAATTTAAAAATGAATTTGACCAAAAAGAGGACGCGCAAAAGTTTACTAATCCTGGAGAAAATATTGCTATTGTACATGGTACAAGAATGCTAAGTATAGATGCTAGAGATATCCCTAACTCATCATTAAGAGTACCATTAAGGATATGGCAAAGTGTAAGAAATACAGATTATATTTTGTCTATTCACAATGAACAAGCGCTACACCCATCAACTGTGGCAATGTTAGAAGACAAGCATTTAAAAAAGATTAACTACATAAATAAAGGACGATTTGAATATCCTTTTACTGTTAGTAATGATACTGGATCACAAGGCTTTCGTTTTCAAGTTATCTACAAAAAGATGGCAGAAGCTCTGCATACACAGGCTAATGTAGAGGTGTTAGGAAGAAGAACTATTGATAAAGATGTGCTAAGTTTTAAGAACTCTATGGAAGATCAAGTACTTTTTTATCAAATTGAATACAGTTTAGATGGAAATCATTTCATTCCAGTGGGTTCAAGACTAAAGCCCAAATCAAATATGAATTCTATTGAAGTGTATAGTTTTAATGCTGAACTCGAAGAAGTACAAAGAGGAAAAGATATTTTTTATAGGGTTGTGTTGGTCAATTGGGATGCTGAAATGAAGTACAGTAACATTGTAAAAATAGCCTCAAATAAAAATCTTACTGAGCGAATAAGAATATTTTCTAATCCTATACGAACTCCTGTTTTTAATATAGAGTTATCTAGTATGGTAGAAGGTAATTATCAGATAAGACTGGTGAACGATTTGGGCCAGATTTTGTTATTCCAAAATATCAATTATTCCGGAGGTATTGTGTCACAAAGATTAGATGTGAGTAAATATCAATTAAAAAATGGCATTTATCGTCTTCAATTGGTAAACTCTAAAAATGATTTAATTGAGGTGAAGTCAATAATAGTGCAGTTCTGATGGGTTTGTTTTAAAACTAGTGAAGAGAGTGAAAAAAAAGGTGCTTTTATATCATACCGTGTTTTTAATGTTAATTAGCCTTCCTGCGATTAGTCAGTATGGAGAATCAAGTTTTGAAGTGTTAGATCCTTTTCAAAGCGACTTATTTGAAAATTCTTCAACTTCTGGCAACTTAATTTCTGATTCCACACTAGTTAATCCTGAACCCTTTAATGGTACAATAACTTTTGATGATCCAGGAGGTCCAGGGTCTGGTGGAGACAGTGGCGGTCCACCAGATGATAATAATATACCATTAGATGGCGGCATTTCAGTATTAATTGCAGTTGTAATGGCTACTGCATCAAAAAGGCCAAATAGGCATAATAAATCTCAGTAATTCCCATTACTCAATCTCTTGTGGAATAAAATAAAGCCAATTACAATAAGATAAAGAATTGCATTGTAAAATGTATGATGGTCAAATGATTGGTTAATCCAATTCTTATTAAAGGCAATTAGCAAAATTGTTATTCTTAGAATATTTAAAAAAGTGATAAAAACACTTCCACTAATTATCCATATCAATTTTCTTTTATAAGACCCATCATCAGAAAAAATTATATATATGCTCCATAAACTAATAACATCAACACCCAAACACCCATACACTAAAACAATTCCTGAACCATTTTCTATTGCTAATGTTGTGATATTTTTAAAGTATGTGGAATATCCAAACTGATTAAGAATAAATGATGCTGAATTTAACTGTAAACTTCTAAACCACTTAATATAATTAATATTAGTTGCACCAAACTCCCAGTATAATCCTCCTTCGGCAAAAGCTGCAATAGCTAGATAATGAAATAAGTATACAAGTATAAAAGAACATGTAATTAATAGTGGCCTTTTATATTCGTTGATAAACATGGTATAAAATTGTACTTTGTGAAACATGTAAATTTAACTATGAAATTGATTCCATGTAGTAAGCTATTCTTTATATTATTTCTACTTGAAATATTTTCAATAAGGGACTTAAATTCTCAAACTTGGAGCCATCCGATTAGCCAAGGAGGCAACTATGGAAAGGTTCAATATTCAGACTTATATTTTGTAAATGACCAAGAAGGCTGGATAATTGGCGATAAAGGTCAACTTTTTAAAACAACTAACGGAGGAATAAGCTGGACTTTACAGTCATTGAATTCAGATGTTAACTTAAAGTCTATTTTTTTTACTTCAAGCCAAAATGGATGGATTGCAGGTGAACAGGGTGCGCTTTTTAGTACAACTAACGGAGGAACAACTTGGTCTAAAGTTGTTATACCAGGTGTTTCGGGAACATTAACCTCAATTAGCTTTTTTTCAGCAACTCATGGATGGATTTGTGGTTACCAAGGAACAATTATTGCTACAACAAATGGAGGCGCTACTTGGAATGTTCAAAATAGTGGCGGCACTGGAAATCTTCATAGTATTCATGCATTATCGCAAACTAATGTTGTAGCAACGGGAGCTACATGGGATTATGTTGTTACAACGGATGGGGGTAATAATTGGACATATACAGAAGGTTTTGCACCAGAGAACCATCATTCAATTTTTTTTTCTGATGCAGCTAATGGCGTTCTTGTAGGTGATTTTGGTAAAATTCAATATTCGGACGATGGAGGTATGTTTTGGAACAATGCTATTTCAAATCCATTAAGTGCTGTAAGTTTTTTGTCTGTAACTATGTTTCAACAAAAAGCATGGGCGGTTGGAGCAAGTGGTGCTATAGTTTTTTCAAATGATGGTGGTGCTAATTGGATTCAACAAAACTCAGGAACAAACGTAACGTTAAGGTCGGTATTTGCAGTAAATGATCAAGTGCTGTTTGCATTGGGCGATGAGGGCGTTATTGTTAAGTCAATAAATGGAGGTACAACCTGGAGTTTATTAACCTTACCTACTCTTAATTCTTTCCAGTCCGTTGCTTTAGGTAGCTCAACTCATGCATGGGCATGTGGAAGCAATGGTTCAATATTATTTTCTTCAAATTCAGGGATAAATTGGGTCTCTCAATCATCTGGTGTATCTGAGCTATTGAGGAAAAACTATTTTTTAAATAATTCAGAAGGATGGACTGTTGGTGATCAAGGTACAATTATTCGTACAACGAATGGAGGAACATCTTGGTCAACTCAAGTAAGTGGTACAAGTAATTCTTTATTTGATGTTTACTTTGTGAACTCGCAAACAGGTTGGGTAGTAGGATCCAACAGAACCCTTCTTAGAACAACAAATGGGGGAACTACGTGGACATCAATCAATGTTTCTATTTTCGACCCAGTTGTATCTCTTAGAGCTATATTTTTTAGAAGCACTACAAATGGTTGGTTAGTCACGCAAGGAGGAAGGCTGGCAAGGACCACAGATGGTGGACTCAACTGGACTGATGTTACACCCATTTCATTTATTCAGCAAGATTTAAACTCGATATTTTTTGAATCGGATTTGAATGGCTGGGTTGTTGGAAACTCTGGAGTAATTATGCGTAGTTCTGATGGTGGACTAACTTGGTCATATGTTTCAACAAGTATTACTCAATCATTACGACAAATTTATTTTACTGACCCTATGCTGGGCTGGGCTGTGGGCAGTCAAGGTAGTATTTTTAAATCCCTTGATGGTGGTGTTACTTGGGAGTCTATTATTAGTCCAACATCAGAAACAGTCAATTCTATTGGAATAAGTGCTCCAAATTCTGTTATTGTAACAGTTAACGGAGCTTTGTTTTCAACCAGTCAAATACCAATTACTTATTATTCATTAAATGGAAATAGCCCACACTTGTTTTCCTCTTGGACATTGTTGAAAAATGGAACAGGAGGCAGCCCGATAAATTTTTCTTCTAATCAAAGGTATTTGGTTCAGCCTAACCATACTATGAATTTGCAAGGCTCTGATTCTTGGAACGTGTCAGGGACTGGTCTTTTACATATTTTATCAAATGCTACGTTTAGTTATTCTTCTTCAAGTAATCTAACTGTTCCTGAAATATTTTCACATGGTATCTTTGAACAATCTTCTTCTGGACTATCTTTTCAACAAATTAGAACCTATTCTGGATCGACTTATCGTGTACAACCTTCCGCTGTAATTACACTTTCTAATAATACAATTTTTAATAACCAAGGCTCACTTATTTTGAGAAGCACTGCAAGCGGTACAGGACAAATAGGCCCACTAGGAACGGGTGCTTCTATTTCTGGAACAGGAACTTTCACCATCGAAAGATTTATTGCGGGTGGTACAGGGAGAAGAAGATTTAGATTTTTTGGACATCCTTTTCAAAATGCAATCGCATTATCACAACTTGGTAACGACGCAGATGAAATTGATGTAACAGGTGTAGGAGGAACTACCAATGGATTTACTACAACAACTGTTACGAATAACCCTTCTGCATTTTGGTACCAAACAAATAATGGTAATCCAACAGGCACATCTGTAGGAGGTAATACTGATCCGGGATGGACTCCCTTCACAGCTGCAAATGTTAGTTCTGGTGCAAATGCATGGAATCGCTATCAAGGTATTAGAGCACTGGTAAGGGGTACGCGTGGACAAGGATTAGATGGTAGTGCATATACACCCGGTAATGCCACTATACGTTTGTCGGGTACATTTAATACAGGAACACAAACTATTTCTTTATTAAAAGGTGCACAGTCGGGATTTAACCTAGTTGCTAATCCTTATCCCGCTACTATCAACTTGCGTTCAGTTTTTTCGGATGCTTCCAACAGTTCCATTTCACCTTTGGGTGTGTATGTGTTTAATGCGAATGCAGGAACTGTAGGTGCTTATGAGGTTGTTACCAATATTACTACCCAAGATTATTTTCTGCCCTCCATGGGCGTATTTTTAATAGATGTTAATAGTGCAGCTGATTTAACTATTAGAGAATCGCATAAATCCACTTCATCATCGGGGGTATCATTGTTTAATACAGATGTTTCTGCTCCATCTATAAGCGTAAACTTGATGAAGGATAACCATGGGTGGGATAGATGGATTTTGCAGCATCAATCAAGTGCAACTAATGGATTGGAACTGAATTTTATTCAAGACGTGAAAAAACTATTTAATGAGGGTGGTAATGTTTATTCAAAAGTATTGGGACAGTCATTGGCTGTTGATGCTAGGTCACTGAAAGAAGAACAGTCAATTCCTTTGCATTTAAGCAGATTACCGCTAACAGATTCATTTCAACTAAAACTAGAGATGGGTGGAGATGATTTTCAGCAAAACGTCTTCTTGATTGATAGGCTAAGAAATATGCGTATGAAAGTTCAAAGTGGATTTTCTTATTCATTCTTACCGAATGAGTCTGAACTGTCGCAACGTTTTGTATTGGAGCTGAAGAAGCCTGCTTCTATCTCACATTCAAAAGAATTCAAGCTTTCACCTACTCTTTTCCATAGTAACCAGTCTGTGCAGTTCAATATAGAATTGGAATTGCAGGAAGCTCAACTGGTGCAAGCGCAGCTGCTCAGCATAGATGGAGCAATTATTGCTCAAACTAATTTTGGAATAGGTAATTCATTTGCTACAAAGTGGAACCTTAATAAGAATTTACAGGCGGGTATTTACATTGTTCGACTACTTGTTGGTAATGAACAAATCGCACAAAAAATTATCGTACAATAAAAAAGCCCCTAAATGGCATAAACCGTTTTAGGGGCATTGTATTCTGTGAAGCTCTTAATTAAGCCGATTCCTTTGCTTTTTCTAATTGTCGCTTTAGCTTTTGTGTGGCTTCACGAATGGCAGGTTCCCAGTGGTCTGCACTTGCTTCAGCAAATACGTCTGGCCCCGGTATAGCAACTCTAAATCGTACGTATTTGTTTTCATTTTTGTGATTGTCTTCATGCTTCAAATAAATGTCTGCAAAATTGATTTCGGGAGTAAAGCGAAGCAACTTATCGAGTGATTCATGAATAACTTCAATAACACTTTCTTTGATTGTAATATCAACTGCTTGAATGTCGACCTTAATGCCCTTGTAATTTTCTGTATAACTCATAGTAATCGTTTTTGGCAATCTACAAATAAAACAAATGGACAATGATGTAAAACTTGTTAAATTGCCATTTCAATATTGAATTTAACAAGCCTATGAAGCCCTTCTTTAGACGATTCATTATTTTCAGTTCAGTTGTATTATTTCTTTACGCCTGTAATAGATCTGCTTACCATGCAACTAATAAGTCGCACAAGCAACAAGCTTATCAGTTAGCAAGAGAATTGGTTGCCGTTCCTATTCAACAACATGCTTCGCTTTCTTATTCAAAAGAATGGGTTGGGACTACTAATTTCAGTTTACGTAAACCCAATATGGTGATTATTCACCATACAGCTCAAAATAGTTGTGACCAAACATTGCGCACATTTACGCTGCCCAGAACTCAAGTGAGTTCGCATTATGTGATTTGTGCTGATGGAACTATTCATCAAATGCTGAATGATTATTTCAGAGCGCATCATGCAGGTGTGAGCAAGTGGGGAAATATGACCGATTTAAATTCTGGTAGTATTGGTATTGAATTAGATAATAATGGTTATCAGCCTTTTTCTGAAAGACAAATAGAAAGTTTAGTTGCTTTGCTTGAGCAATTAAAGAAGAAATATCAGATTCCAACAGCTAATTTTATTGGTCATGGCGATATTGCTCCTACTAGAAAAAATGATCCTAATTGGCGTTTCCCCTGGAAGCAGCTGAATGAAAAAGGATTTGGCTTATGGTGGAAAGATACCACCGGTGTAAAAGTGCCAGAAAATTTTAATCATTTACAGGCATTAAGAATTGTAGGGTATGATATAACAGATTCTTCAGCGGCTAAGCGGGCTTTTAAACGTCATTTTATGCAGGATACAACTGCTCAATTTGGTATATCTGAAAAGAAAATACTCATGCAATTGTATACACAATTTTAGGTGTTTCCTGAACATTTTTTCGGTGAAAACATTAATGCTATATGCAACATTTTAGTATTGAAACAATTGCTGCTTGGGATAGATTCTACAGAGGCAACTTTATGAATAGTTTAAGTGGATTCAAAAGTGCTAGCCTAATAGGAACTATCAATCAAGATCAACAGTTAAATCTTGCTATTTTTAGCAACATTGTTCATTTGGGTGCAGATCCCGCTTTAATTGGATTTATTAATCGTCCTTTAGCAGCAGCGCCACACACAATAGAAAATATCCAATCGACCGGTGAATACACGATTAATTTAATCACAGCCAACATGGTGAGAGCAGCTCACCAAACCAGTGCGAAATATGAAAAAGGGGTAAGCGAATTTGATGCTGTTGGATTAACACCAGTTTTTGAAGAAGGAATTATAGCCCCATTTGTTGCAGAAAGTCCAGTCAGGTATGCCCTAAAATATGAGCAAACCATTCCTATTGAAAGAAACGGAACTTTCTTAGTGATTGGTTCCGTTCAACATATGTATGTTCAGGAAAAGTTGATTCAAGAAGATGGCTTTCTTTCACTTGCTGAAGCAGATATCATTACATCATTGGGTTTGGATGGATATTACAAAACCCAATTGATAGAGCGTTTACCCTATGCGAAAGCAAAGTAGCTTAATTCATTTCAAAAATTAAGGCGCCAAGCGAGCAATAGACCAAACACCATCTGGTTCTTTTTGATATAAAATGCGATCGTGTAGTCGACTACTCCTTCCTTGCCAAAATTCAATTGCAGTCGGTTCAACAATATAGCCACCCCAATGAGGTGGTCGAGGAATTGATTCAACTCCAAACTGCTCTTCGTATTTCAAATAATTTTCTTCAATAGTTTTACGGTTTTCAATAATACTGCTCTGAGGTGAACTCCAAGCACCTAATCTACTGCCAGCTGGTCGAGAGTTAAAATAGGCATCATTGTCTTCGTCTGTAAGTTTTTTGGCTATTCCTTCAATTCTAATTTGTCTTTCCAGCTCCTTCCAAAAGAAGCATAATGCAACTGATGGATTATGCGCAATGGCTTGTCCTTTTGCACTCAAGTAGTTTGTAAAAAATACAAATCCATCGTGGTTATAACCTTTTAATAATACAACTCTTACAGAAGGTATTCCTTGCGCTGAAACTGTTGCCAATGTCATTGCATTCACTTCATCAATTTTACTAGTGAGTGCATCGTGCCACCAATGATTAAATTGGTCAACAGGGTCTGGAGCAATATCTTTTTCTAGTAGGCTTCTAAGCTGATAATCTCTCCTAATAGCTGCTATGGCTTGTTGGTCAATCATGGCATAGTATTTGTCCAAATGTAATTTGTTCAGCATAGATGCAAACTGATATTCATCATGATTTCGTAACTTGTTTCAATAATTTAAATGAAGAAAGTAATCATATTAGCACTAGTCTTTGTTGGTTTCACCACTTTGTCTTGTAAAAAGACCATTCAAGAGGCTTTTGATCAAGCTGGTGGGAATATTTTAACCGACAATGCATGGGTAGTTACAAACTATACTGAAGGAAATTTGGAAGTCACCTCCGAGTTTTCTGGTTGGGAACATTTTTTCTTAAATAATGGAGTATTTGAAAGTAGGCGTGGTACTACTATTGTTCAAGGCACTTGGACGAGCACCAATTTTTCGTCCGATTTTATTGTTTCTCATCCAACATCTATTGGCGCTCCAATTTCTAAATTAAATGGAACATGGCAGGTGGTTAACAGAACTGCTACATCTGCTACTTTTAGAAGAACAGCATCAGGAGTAACCCTACAGTATACTTTAGCTATTAAATAAGAGAATTTTCTTTTTTTAATTGTTGGCAGGTAAGTTGAATGGCTTCATCAATTGGTGTGTACTTGAATTCAGGCAGTCTTTTCAATAATTTACTGTTATCGAATCGAACAACGGCTTGAGCAGTTTGTGCTGTTTCTTTAGTAAGCAGAGGTTCTTTGCCTGTGAAAAATGACTTTATCATTTCAATTCGCCATACAATAGCTGCCATCCAAGGCTGGACTTTTTTATGTGGGGGCTTCTTACCAAACGCAAGAGCGATTTTAGAGAATACATCTTTATAATGCAAGTTTTCTGCACTGATAATGAATTTTTCGCCTTCAATTTCAGACTCCATTAAGAGAATCATTGCTTTTACAACATCCGCTACATATACAAACCCGCTCATACCTTCTGTAAACCAAGGAAATTCATTGTAAGCCGATTTAAATATTCCGCTTGAGCCTTTTTCCCAATTACCCGGCCCTAAAATAATAACTGGATTAACGATTACAGCCGATAGTCCTTCACTGATGCCTCGCCAAACTTCTAACTCGGATAAGTATTTGGTTTGTCCATATGCGCTGTTACTTGTTTCAGGACTCCATTGCATAGACTCTACTATAGCCTCATTTTCTCGTATTCTTCCAAGAGCTGCTACAGAACTTACAAACAATAATTTTTGTATGCCAGCATTGATACATGCATTCACCACATTTTTTGTTCCTTCAATATTAATGGAGAACATTTGTTGCCTATTGCGTGGATGAAAGGAAACGATGGCTGCACAATGATAAACATGCGTTACATCAATAAGCGCATCCTCAAGGGAAGTAATATCCAGAATATCTCCCTGAACCCATTCAAGTTTACCAGGTAAATCTTTACCCAGATCCGAAGGGAAAGCTGTTCGATAAATAGCTTTCACATAATATCCTTTGGTAAGAAGCTGTATAATTAACTCCTTGCCTACTAGACCAGTAGCACCAGTAACAAATATGAGGGGCTGTTTATTCAACTTAGGTATCGCATTTTTCACAAACACCACTAACTACAACATCAGTTTGTTTGTGCTTGAATCCACTAGGAAGTTGAACCGATGGAATGGTAACATGATCTAAACAATAGGTTGTACCACAATCATCACAAATAAAATGAACATGATTATCGTGGTGATGACCTTCTGAGCAAGCGTCTTTACAAAGAGCATACTTGACAGAGTTGTCGGTGGTTGGAATAGTATGTATGATTCCTTTTTCTACAAATGTTTGTAGGGTTCTATAAATAGTAACACGATCAAACTCTTCACCAACCTGTTGTTCAATAACAGCATGGGTTAATGCACCATCAGAATTATGAAAGCACTCTAAAATGCGCTTTCTGCTATTGGTAACACTTAGCTGATTTCTTTTTAGTAAGGTTGAAATATCAGTTGCCATGGGTTATTTTGGTGAGTTCGTAAAGATACTATTCACAAAATTACCTCCGCTTCTTTTTTCATCTAGTAATTCTTGAATGACCTCTTTCATTCTCGCCACCTCTTTTTTCTTTAATCCATCGAAAATTTGTCCTCTTACCTGTCCCTTTCTATCCACTACAGCAAAGAACTGTGTATGGATAAACTGGTCTTCAATTTTTTCAAAATTGTTTTTTGGATCATCTAAGAGGTAACTGCTTCTGGCAGCTTGGTAGAGATCCACTTTATTGCCAGTTAATAAAATCCATTTGCGGGTATTAATACCTAGCGAATCGGCATAAAATTTTAATCTTGCTACAGAATCAGTTTCCGGCATACAGGTGTGTGCCGCAATTTGAAAATCGGCTTGATCCTTGAACTGTTCATAAACCGTTTTCATATTATTATTCATTTTAGGGCATATGCCTTTGCAGGTTGTAAAGAAAAACTCCACAACCGTTACTTTTCCTAACAAATCCTTATCTGAAAACGGCACATTATCCTGATTTACAAACCTAAATGGCTTAACATAGCTAATGACAGGTAGTTTCTTTTTCCAAAAATCATTATCCCAAAATACTGCTACCAAAAAAGCTGCTGTTAAACCAACAAAAAACACCCCATACCAGAACCACTTTTTCATACTTTCTATTTGAGTTGCAAAGGTAGGCCGACTAAGTGCATTTTGATTCCTAAAATTGGGTTAATTGACCTGCAACTTTGTTGCAAAAGTTATATATTTGCATCCTCGTAACAAAAATGGGAGTAAGATTTAATTGGGATTTCCTTGGCATTATGGCCTCTTTAGCATGTGCAATTCATTGTGCAGTGCTACCCTTATTCATGACAAGCTTGCCCTTATTTGGGGTGAATATCGTTAACAATCTATCTTTTGAAATCTTGATGATTGTGGTAGCAGCGATAATAGGATTGTATTCGCTAACCCACGGATTTAAAAAGCACCACCATAGAAAGCTACCGATTTCTCTGTTTGTTATTGGAATTGTTTTGTTACTCGCCAAGCAGATCCTCCACGATTGGGATATCTACTTTTTAATACCCGCAGTTATTCTAATTGTTACTGCTCATTATTTCAACTATCGTTTGTGTCGTAGTGCAGATCAATGCCATGCAGACGATTGTAAACATTAATGGAATGCGTGGCTTTTGGAAGTTGATAGGGTTAGTTGGGGTTGTTTTTCTGCCTTTTTTCTCTTTGCAAGCTCAATGTGTTTTATCTGTAGAAGTGGAAGTAAAGGATGCAGATTTGAAAGAACCTTTGCCTGGGTCGACTATCCAGTGGATTGAACTGAAAAAGGCATCAGTTGCTGATAAGGATGGTAAGTTTCTATTCCCTGGAATTTGTCCGGGTAGTTATACAATTAAAATTACACATGAAGGTTGCGAGCCAGTTACCATACATGTTCATATTAAGAAAGACGAAAAAATTTCTGTAGAACTCCCCCATCTTAAGAATTATTTGAAGGAGGTTCAAGTTACTGGATATACAGCTTCCAAGCCTGCTATGAATGCAACAAGTGTGAAAGGGAAACAATTAGATGCAGTAAAAGGCTCTTCCCTAGCAGAAGGCATAGCAGGCGTAACGGGTGTTACTTTATTACAAACTGGAACAAATATTTATAAGCCCGTAATACATGGCTTGCATAGCAATCGTGTGTTGATTTTAAATAATGGTATTCGACAAGAAGGGCAGCAATGGGGAAGTGAGCATGCTCCTGAAATAGATACTTATATAGCTGATCGCTTAACTGTTGTAAAGGGAGCTGCTAGTTTGCGTTATGGTGCAGATGCATTGGGTGGAGTAGTTTTAGTTGAGCCTAAGTTGCTTCGTGTACAACCTGGAGTAGGAGGTGAGTTGAACTTAGGAATGTTTTCTAATAACCGACAATTGAATGTGTCTGGTATGATTGAAGGAAATAGTTCGAAGAACCCTGCTTTTAGCTGGAGATTGCAAGGCACATTCAAAAGAGGTGGAAACGCTCGTACCGCTAACTATTGGTTGGCAAATTCTGGAGTGGAAGAAATTAATTTTTCAGCAGCAGCTGGATGGAGAGAAGAAAAAAGAGGCATAGAATTTTTTGTGAGCCAGTTTAATACTAGGCTTGCTATTTTTTCAGGATCACATATTGGTAATGTAACTGACATGTTTACGGCCATAAATAGCAAAGAGCCGCCTGATTTTATCAAGAATGTTGGATTTAGCTATCAAATTGGTCGACCTTATCAAGCTGTGCGTCATCAATTGTTGAAAGTCAAAGCATTTCAAGAGCTTAAAAACAACCAACGATTACAAGCAATTTTTTCAGCTCAATTGAATAAGAGAGAAGAGTATGATGTACTTCGCTTTCAATCGAGCAGTCGTGCACCTGGATTAGATCTTTCAATTCTAACATTAAGTCAGGATGTTATTTGGGATCATTTTGGATCTAACAAATTAAAAGGTTCTGTAGGAATGCAAACCGCTTACCAACATAATTGCTATCAACAAAGATTTTTTATTCCAAACTATGATGCATTGCAGTGGGGTGTTTTTGCGATTGAAAAAATGAATCTCAACAAACTAAAAGTTGAATCGGGTGTTCGATACGATATTCGTTCTTTTTTCAATGTATCTGATAATAGCGGACAAAGAACATTTACTAATAGATTTTATCAAGGGTTATCGGGCAATCTCAATGCAACATATAGTATAGGTGGAGGTTGGGAGTTGGGTGCTTTGGTATCTAGTGCGTGGCGAAATCCTCAGATAAATGAATTATTCAGTGATGGGCTACATCATGGAGCGGCTCGATTAGAAAAAGGGCAAGCTAATTTAACTGTAGAAAGATCCAATGCCGCACAAATGCAAGTTGCTTATCGTGGTGCAGGATGGGAAATTGACGCAGAAGCTTATTATAAAAATATACAAGGATTTATTTTCTTAAGACCTACATTCCCAGCACAACTTACAATTAGGGGAGCTTTTCCAGCATTTGAATTTGCACAAACAAACGCAATATTAAGAGGGTTGGATTTTACAGCACGTAAACAAATAGACGCACATTGGCAAGTAAGTGCAAAAGCGGCTTTACTAAGAGCTTGGGATAGAAATACAGAGGATTGGATTATTCAAATGCCATCGGATAGAGGTGAGTTTCATATTGTTTATCAAGTTGCATCTAGTAAAAAATTAAAAGATGCTTATATAAAAGCTCAGGTACAGCATGTAAGGATGCAGACAAGGG
>ERZ1066133.201-NODE-201-length-32855-cov-30.294726_pt1 | contig 32855 bp, 32 predicted proteins | sample MGYA00382780_ERZ1066133 | MGnify/ENA primary metagenome ERZ1066133 (study PRJEB33369, sample SAMEA5778363) | biofilm metagenome | biome: Industrial cooling water; feature: Water cooling tower basin; material: Biofilm | place: United Arab Emirates | collected... | reverse complement strand
GCGACTTAAACCAACCATCTACCTCATCATCTAATTTAGATTTAAACCCGCCCCCACACAGCAGCGACTTAAACCAACCATCTACCTCATCATCTAATTTAGATTTAAACCCGCCCCCACACAGCAGCGACTTAAACCAACCATCTACCTCATCATCTAATTTAGATTTAAACCCGCCCCCACACAGCAGCGACTTAAACCAACCATCTACCTCATCATCTAATTTAGATTTAAACCCGCCCCCACACAGCAGCGACTTAAACCAACCATCTACCTCATCATCTAATTTAGATTTAAACCCGCCCCCCGCCAGCGCTAAAAATCCATCCAATTCCCAATTACCAATTCCCAATTACCAATTCCCAATTTGGCAAGATGAACTTTACCTAGAATTCCATCGCGGTTGCTATACTACCCATGCAGATCAAAAGCGTTGGAATCGTCGCTGTGAAGGTTTACTCTATCAAGCCGAATTGTTTGCATCTCTCGCAACTTTAACCGCTGGCGCTACCTATCCCAAAACTGAATTAGAAGCTGCCTGGAAGAAGGCACTGTTTAACCAATTCCACGATATTTTACCCGGAACTTCGATTACTCAAGTCTTTCTAGAAGCTAACCAAGCTTGGCAAGAAGTCGCACAAGTCGCATCGAAAATATTAAACGCGGCAATGGAAGCGATCGCAACCCAAATCTCTCTACCCCCTCCCCCACATCCCAACGCTCTCCCCATACTCGTATTTAACCCCCTCAACTGGCAAAGATCCGAAGTCGTCGCCATCCCCTTACCCGCACCAGAGGCGAATTTACCCAACCTCGAACCTTCTTGGCAAGTTTACGACTATAACGGACAACCTTTAGTCACCCAGTTGAGCAAGCAAACCCTCAATACCAACCCATCGGCACTTCTCTTTATTGCCCGCGATATCCCCTCTGTTGGTTATCGCCTCTTCTGGTTATCTCCTGAAAACTCTCAAAACCCAAATTCGATTGTTTTCCCTTCTGAATCAGAGCTTATATGGGCGCACCTTTCCCATTATGAATATAGTATAGCACAAAAAAACCAAATTGCAAGCAGAAATTGGCACTTAGAAAACGAATTTTTGCGGGTAACAGTAGACCCAGAAACGGGAAATTTATCCAGCACCTACGACAAAATCCACCAGCGGGAAATTCTCGCCGCCACCGGAGGGAATCAACTGCAAGCATTTAAAGATAGCGGTCAATATTGGGATGCCTGGAACATCGACCCCAACTACGAACAACATCCGTTACCCGCACCCGAACTAAAATCAATTGAGTGGATAGATGATGGGCCAATAGAGCAACGGCTGCGGGTAGTCAGACAGATAGGACAATCGCAGTTTTGTCAAGATTACATCTTGCAAATTGGTTCCCCCGTCTTAAAAATATCCACAACGGTAGACTGGCAAGAACGGGGCGTAATGGTAAAAGCAGCTTTTCCCTTAAACTTAGAAGCCGAATCCGCAACCTATGAAATCGCCTGCGGTGCGATAAGTCGCCCAACTCAACCTCAAACACCGAGAGACAAAGCAAAATGGGAAGTACCCGCCCTCCGTTGGGCAGATTTAACCGAAATAAATAATCGGCAAGACAATTACCAATTACCAATTACCAATTACCAATTACCAATTTACGGCGTCAGCCTGCTAAACGATTGCAAATACGGCTACGACAGCAAACCGAATCAATTGCGTTTGACGCTATTAAGGAGTGCCAGTTGGCCCGACCCAGAAGCCGACCGGGGATATCATGAATTTACCTATGCTATATATCCTCACACCCATAGTTGGCAGTCTGCCCATACGGTGCGACGGGGGTATGAATTAAACCAGCCGCTTCAGGTAAGAATACTGCCACCAAGTCGCGAAGCAGTGGATAAATCTTTACCACCTGTAGGATGCTTTTTAGAATTAGGAGCCGAAAATCTAATTTTGATGGCGTTGAAGCAGTCGGAAGACAACGCCGAACAATGGATTTTGCGGTGTTATGAGTGTCATGGAGCAGCAGCCGAGTTATCTTTGCAGGGAGAAGGGGGGTTAGCGATCGCGCAGATGGTAGATTTGTTAGAGCGAGATCTTCCCCTCCCCAACCCTCAAACCAGCCAAATTTCCCCTTGGCAAATCGTCAGCTTTAAATGCCAAAAAAAACCCGCCCAAGAGCGGGAGTAAAACATCTACTATTTTGGTTAACTAAAAAACCTCAACTCGAACAAGAGCCACTGCTGCACCCACCTCGGTAAACTGCAAATCCATCGTCGTAATCAACCGCAGGCGCAGAGTGAAATCCCACCGAACCGAAGGATTTGCCACAGCCCCCATCCCAATCATCAAAACAGGCGGGACGATGTACCACGCGATGTCTGAAACACTTAGGTCTGGGTATCGCTACCGGCACATCCTTGTAAAAATACCTCGGCCTCGGCACGATAACGGGATAGGTAACGGGGACAAATTTCGGTCTGTGAATCACCACCGGGTAATGTTTATACACCGGGTAATATTTGTAGCGATAAACAGGCCGACGAATTACCACTGGGTAATGCTTGACATAATACTTTGGCTTGCGTATCGTCCGATGGCGAACCTTGCAAGGTCTGTAGCTATAGGTATAGCAACCTCCTGCCTGTGCCTGTTCTGGGATAACTACCATACCCAAAACAATGGCAACGGGCAACAAGGCAAGACAGACTTTACCTGAAAGTTGCTTCCAGTTCAGCCCGTTAAATAAGGGCTGGGCGTCTTCGGCAGGCGTTGACTCTATTGAGGGAGCCTCGTCGTAAGCTGAAGCACAATGTAGGTAGGCGAGGTTTTCCATTCCTCTCTCTCCTTTTTGTGGATTTCTGACTCAGATTAGCAGTTTTCTCCTCTAAGTGGAAACTGTACTCCAGCTCGAACAACTTCAGCCCCCAAGGTTAGCCACGCCTATACGTCGTAATCGTGGTACGAGTGATACTTGGGCCGATGGACTACTCCAAAGTGTTTGCAACGCGAAGGCCGATGTACCACCTTGTAATAGTGATACTTCCGTTTGTAGGAAACTACCGGATGCACAACTTTAACGTATTTCACCTTGTGGATGGCAATGGGATGAAATACTTTGACGTGTTTCACCTTGTGAACCACTTTCGGATGGTACACCTTGATGAATTTCTTCTTGTAAACTACCTTCGAGTAGTGTTTGTAGCGATACACAGGTTTATAGATTACCTTCTTGCGATAGCACTTCGACTTGTGAATCACTACATGCTTGCAACAGCCTTTATAGCTTACCGTTTTGTAAGCGTAATACTTCGGCTTGTGGATGACGATGGGGCGGAATTTTTTAACCAGTTTTGCTTTGTGAATTACCACCGGATGGACTACCTTCACATATTTGTAAGCGGGTATTACCTTCCGACGGACTACCGTGATGTATTTAGGCTTATACACCACTTTCCTATGGACTACCGGGATGTATTTTGCCTTATACACCACCTTCTTGTGGTACTTAACAGTTTTGTATTTGCACGAAACTGCCACAGTATGTCCGCAGTGGTAACCTGCCTGTGCCTGTTGAGGAGTTACTAACAGACCCATAACCACAGCAAAAGGCATCAAAGCCACCAAGGCTTTGCTAGAAAATTTGTTCCAATTCAGGTCGTTAAATAATGGTTCGAGATCTTCCCCCGGAACCAATTCGATCGGGGGAGCTTCATCATAAGCCGAAGCACAGTGTAGATAAGCTAAGTTTTCCATCCGCTTCTCTCTCCTTTTTGTGCAATTGCGACCAAATTCTTCAATTTTGGCTGCCAAGTGAATTTTATTCCTTATTTTCTTAAGCTCCTAGCGTTTTGGTTCTAGATTTATATTTTGTTATCAAAGTATATCTTGAGTATTAAATCGCAATCATGCATCATGTATTGCAAGTGCTAAAATCAAAAACAGTAACAAATTAAGACAAAAAAACCCCTAATCTTTGAAGGGGTGAAAGAAACTGATATAATTATAGCTTTTGCGACAAAAATAATAGGCTTATTTCTATATAAATTAAATAATTAAGGATAAACTTATATGAGTAAAGTAGCTCTTTGTGGAGTTGTCATCTCTGGTATATATATGATAAAGAATTAAATATTTTAATGGGATATTTATGAGGGGTCTGACCCTACATACACCCGAAAAGAGAAAAGCGATCGCTCCCTAAATCCCAAGTTGACCCCAGGAGGCAAATTACTTTACTCAAAGCATTCCCCTATAAATAATTGGTGGCGATCGCTTATACTGACGTAAGTGCGATCGCCACCAATTTTGACCTGTATTTTACTGGCTGGTCAGTTAACGACTGCGATACGGGACTGCCTTGTCAATATCAATGTCGTAGATAGAAGTGTTATTTGGCTTACCGGCTTTGGGGCTGATGCTTTTTGCCATGTTGAGAAAGAAGCTGGGATCGCCAGTCTTTGCTTGTCTGTCGTAAGAACGGAAATTGCGGACAACCTCTTGCCAGATCGGTTGGGGAAAGCCTAATTTATCGCGGTAATAGGCATCGTACCGAGGAGAGGTAATATTAAAGGGAGTTTCACCAGTAGCACGACTGGGCAGAATCCGACGGCGGTGATAGGGAACGGTATTTTCACCAAAATTTTCGATGTATTCATCGCTGTTGAGGAGTTGATCAATAAACCCTTTTACCCCCTTGGTCATCACCACTGCTGACCAAGCAATCTTCTCAGCATTACTGTAAACTCGGCGTCCCAAAACCTTTTCAACGCAGTGTTCAACAAAGCGATAGTTACTGTTTTTGTTGTAGAAGCTGTCAATGAAGGTATTTGATAGCAGCAAACCACGGATGAAGTCACGCACCGTAATCTGCCGGTTGCGAAGTTGAGATTCCAGAACAATTTCCCGATCCCACTTAAAGGCATGGAAAAAGATCTGGCGATAGGCTGCATTAATCAGATTTCCCATATCTGACGGGGAAAACTGATCGTCACTTGACCATACGATCGCTTCGTCATCCCTAGCGCCCAGCGCATCTACACGCTGGTTGGGACAAGAAGGAGCATAAGCTAACAGGGGAATAGCCACGTTGACAAAAACTCCCAATCCTACAAAACACTAATTTCAAGTGTCCCGATTATATAAAGGGGAGGGATCTTGAATCTCCACTCCTTAGATAAAACGTTACACAGCTTAACCTTGAAGCCTGACAAAATGGCTCAATCCAGCTTGAAATGGCGATCGCATCCCAGTAGAGCCGCCCTTAATAATTTTTCACATAAATGATTGCGAATGCATTGTATAAACAGAACTTGAGGAACTTAAACTCTCAGTTTTGAAACAAAAGTTTACTCAATCACTCAGATTTAGGAGATTCGATCGATGTTAGACGCCTTTACCAAGGTTGTTTCTCAGGCCGATAATCAAGGTCAGTTAGTAGGCAATGCTCAAATTGATGCTCTTTTGGCTGTAGTTAAGGATGGTGCAAAGCGCGCCGATGTTGTCAACCGGATTACCAGTAACGCTTCCACGATCGTCACCAATGCAGCGCGTGCATTGTTTGAAGAACAACCCCAGTTGATTGCTCCTGGCGGAAATGCTTACACCAACCGTCGGGTTTCTGCTTGTTTGCGTGACATGGATATTATCCTGCGTTATGTCACCTATGCAGTATTCCTGGGAGATGCTAGCGTTTTAGACGATCGCTGCTTGAATGGCCTGCGTGAAACCTATTTGGCGTTGGGCGTTCCTACCTCTTCGATGGCAACCAGCGTTATGAAAATGAAGGAAGCTGCGATTGCGATCGCCAATGATAGAAATGGTATTACTCCTGGTGACTGTAGCGCTTTGATGGCTGAATTAGCCAGCTACTTCGATCGCGCTGCTGCTGCGGTTAGCTAAGAATTTGTAGGTTCGCAAGCAAGCTGAAGACAGAAGTTTCCAGTGTCTTTAATCTTGCCAAAAATACGTTCCAGCTAGAGCTACTTTTTAGCTAAAGCTTTGTCAAGTTAAAACTTTTTCAAACAATAGGGAGATATCATTTCCGATGAAAACACAATTAACTGAAGCAGTTGCAGCAGCTGATTCTCAAGGTCGTTACTTAGGCAACGTCGAACTTCAAGTTGCATTTGGTCGTCTGCGTTTAGCTACCGCCGACCTAGAAGCTGCAAAAGCTTTGGGTAATAAAGCTGCACAGTTGGCTGAAGGTGCTGCGAATGCGGTTTACCAAAAATTCCCCTACACCACCACAATGCAAGGCAATAACTATGCCTCTGATGCACGCGGTAAAGCCAAATGCTTGCGCGACATCGGCTATTATATTCGGATGATTCAATACTGCTTGATTGCAGGCGGTACTGGCCCTGCTGATGAATATTTATTGGCAGGTTTGGCTGAAATGCACAGCAGCTTTGAATTGGTTCCCAGTTGGTATGCAGAAGCACTCAAGTACATCAAAGCTAACCACGGTATAACTGGTGACCCTGGACTTGAACTCAACTCTTACATCGACTACATCATCAACGCGCTGTAGTTGCATACTTTGCCCGGAAAGATAAGCAGATTTATAGGAAAGATAGGTCTGTTTATCATTCCGGGCAACTTTTATCAGCACTTTAAAAATCCGAGAAAAAACTTGTTTACCGATCGATTTAGTGAGGAAAACAAATATGGCTGGCTTACAAGAAGCAGGAAGATTGGGGATTAAACCCTTTGAAGAAACACAACCAGTTGAGTTGCGCCCCAATTGGAGCCAAGATGATGTCAAAGCTGTAATATCGGCAGCCTATCGGCAGGTGTTAGGCAATGAGTACCTGATGCAGAGCGATCGCTTGGTGAGTTCTGAATCACTTTTGGTGCGGGGATTGATCTCGGTGCGAGAGTTTGTCCGAGCGATCGCACAGTCAGAACTATATCGCCAGAAGTTTTTGTACCCCAACTTCCACGTGCGCTTTATCGAGTTGAATTATAAGCACCTGCTGGGACGAGCGCCTTACGATCAAACGGAGATTTCCTACCATTTAGATCTGTTCATCTCCAAGGGGTACGAAGCTGAGATTGACTCTTACCTCAGCTCAGTAGAATATGACACCAGTTTTGGGGATAACATTGTTCCCTATTATCGAGATTTTCAACTCAATCGCCCCGGACAAAGAGCGATCGGTTTTAGCCGTTCGTTACACCTTTATCGTGGCTATGCTAACAGCGATCGCGCACAAGGGCAAAAACAACCCCGCTTAACCTGGGAAGTAGCCAGAAATTTAGCCACCCCAATCTCTGCCCCTACTGCCAGCGCGCTCTCTGGTGGTGTAGGTGGCGCTCGTGGAGATGTCTACCGACTGCGCGTGTTACAATCAGCATCCCCGAATGCACCTGTAGTGCGCCAGTGTACGACTGAAATACTTGTTTCCTACGATCAACTAACGAATAAGCTGCAACAGTTAAATCGTGCCGGTCGTAAAGTAATAAGTGTTACCTCTGTCTAGATTTGACAGTTGACAGTTACGGAAAGAAACCGGGTTTCTGTGAAACATCCTTTTTAAAACTCTAGATCGCAGAAGAAACCCGGTTTCTAAGATAGGATTGCAACTGAGGGGAATTAATTTTTCCTTTCCCCTTTAAAGGGGGAGGCTCTAAATCGATTTTTTGTGGTAATACTAGCAAGTTATTACTGCTCGTGGGTTACTCTTTAACGTAAGTTGCTAGTTAAATCCAAGCAAACTGGTAATCGGTAATCGGTAATGGGTAATTGCCAAGATCCGACTCACTACGAATCCAATTACCAATTACCAATTACCAATTACCAACTTGCGTTCTCTATCGCTCAAATCTACCCATTTTTATCGATTCCATTAACAATATTGAAGGAGGATTTTAGGTGGCTATAACAACAGCAGCATCTAGGCTGGGAACGTCGCCGTTTATTGATGCCAGTCCGATAGAACTGCGTCCCAATGCGACTCAGGGAGATATTGAAGCGGTGATTCTGGCTGTTTATCAGCAGGTATTGGGCAATCCCCATCTGCTCAAATCCGAACGGCTGGTAATTCCTGAATCTTTGCTGCGCGATCGCAAGATTACGGTGCAAGAATTTGTGCGTCAAGTCGCTAAATCGGATCTGTACAAGCAGAAGTTCTTCCACAACAATTTCCAAAGCCGGACGATTGAGCATAACTTTAAGCACCTCTTAGGGCGCGCGCCCTATGACCAGTCGGAAATTACAGAGCATATGAATCTGTATCAATCCAAAGGGTATGATGCAGATATTGATTCCTACATCAACTCACCAGAGTATCAAGCAAGCTTTGGTGAAAACATCGTGCCTTACTACCGAGACTTGGAAACCACAGGTGTAGGTCAGAGAGCGGTAGGATTCCCCCGTCTGCTACAACTGTATCGCGGCTATGCCAACAGCGATCGCGCCCAGTTGACTGGGAAAGCTCCTCGATTGGTCAAGGATTTAGCTCGTAATACGGCTTCTACAGTAGTGCCTCCTTCTGGTGGTGCAGAAGGCTTTGCTTTCCAAGGAGCGATGAAAGGCGATGCTTCCTTCAGTGCGTTTGGTGGCTCAAAAGCTTTCGGATCAGGTCGCCTCTTCCGGGTTGAAGTTGCAGCAATTAGCAAACCTGGCTATCCTAAAGTGCGCCGGGTTAACAAAGCCGTCATTATTCCCTACGAAGAGCTGACCCCTCATATGCAAAGAGTGCAGCGTCAGGGCGGTAAGATCGCTAGCATTACTCCACTCTAAGGCTAGGTTCGTCAGTTCAAGTCACGGCAAAAAGCTTGACAAAATAAAGGGTATAGCCGGAGGCTATACCCTTTGCGTGCAGGTAAGAAAAAAATGAGAAAGCACTTTAATCTTCGTGATCTTCAAACGGATCGCGCAGTTCCTTTGCTGGTGGGCCAAACGCTGTATAAATCGTAAAACCAGTAATGCCAACGAGAATAGCGCAAATCGAAATGTTAAGAACTGTTGCGGGTTCCATATCAAGGATAAATTATGAGTCCTGTTCCTCTATAATATTACGGAAAGTTACAAAATTGCGATAGAGATTCATTTTAGGTCACTTATGGCACAACGGACTTGGTTAGGTGATGTCCTCAGACCCCTGAACTCTGAGTATGGTAAGGTTGCCGCTGGTTGGGGAACCACACCCTTAATGGCTGTTTTCATGGTGCTATTCCTGGTGTTCTTGTTGATCATCCTTCAGATCTACAATTCCTCGCTGATTCTTCAAGACTTTACCGTAAACTGGAACGGCTTTGGTCGCTAGGGCAGATCGAACCCTTGCCCCAGCCGCAGATGGATTTTCCCTTTCCCGGCTAGTCCGGGTTTTTTTTGGGCTGTCGGAGAGGGGAGCTGGGGACTCTGTCCTCTGGGCGTAAGCTAACCCCCGGCTGAAGCACGGGGGCTTTCGCCACCGAGTTCAATCCTGAGATCTTTTAGTAGCCCTGAATCATCGCGGCTCAACGAACAGCTTAGATTCGAGCCTCCAGGCAGGCTTACAAACACTGCCCCAAGTTTAGAAATATTGATTGCCCCATTCAAGTCAGCGTCGCCATGCCAACCGCAGTTACTACACCTAAACCGCTTGTCACTTCTCAACCCAATATGGTTGCAGACGTGACAAGTTTGGCTTGTGTAGGCAGGGTTAATTGCAATCACTTCGACACCTTCCTTGAGTCCTTTGTATTCAAGGAAAGACCGAAGCTGGAAGAATGCCCAACTATTCGAGCGACGACGCTCTGTCTTGTTGCGCGGTTGCTGATTGGTTCTGTCTCGAATCCCGGTCAAATTCTCAATCGCAACAACTGCGCTTTGAGACTTGGCAGTTTCGATGACACGCTTACTAATGTTGTGGTTCAACCAAGTTTGGTAGCGCTGCTCTCTTCCCGACAGCCGTTTCAAGATGTTCCGCACCCTGCGGCGCGTGGTTCTTGTGCCTTTCGAGACTTTCGCTTGCAGCGATGCTCTGACCTTGGAATATCGATCTCTGACTTTTTGAATGGGCTTTCCGTCCCACTTCTCGCCGTCAGAAGTCACGGCAATATCTCTACGCCCAAAATCAACCCCGATAACCTTGTCCGATTTAATTGGATTGGGCGTTTCGTCTTTGAGTTGGATATGGATGTAGTACTGCCCGTCACGATGCTTACACAGTTGAGCCGAAGTCGGTTTACGCCCTTTCAGTTTGCTTCTCTGATAGTTGCCCGCATCAATCTTGATATGTTCCCGGCAATTAATCAGTGTCAGGCTTACCGTCCAATCTTTTTCCCGAAAGGAGAAGATTCGGGCATCGTAATCCGCCGATGTTGGCTTAAAAGCCTTGACAGGTTTGTTCTTTTGCTTTGCGGTTTTTCGATTGACCCCAACTCTTGCACAGACTCTTACAGCTTGGTTTGCGCTCAGTTGAAACTTATTTCTCAAGTCTTGATAGACCTGACTCTGAATCGTGCTTTTGCTGGTAACACCAGCTTTAACAATCTGATTGGCATAGTTGCAACCATCCGCAAACGCTTGCAACAAAGCATCAATTTGCGATGCCTGCTCGACGCTTGGTCGAAGCTTGCAAACTATGGTCAGCACTTGTTCCACGAATCAAAAAACCTCACATGTGATTACGTATTATTCTACACTAGAAATCGTGCAGATCCTGAAAGATTGACGGCGGCTTTAGCCGCTTGCTGGTTTTTCCTCCCTGCGCTGAAGCGACAGGGCTTCTAAACTTAGGAGGTTTACGTGAATATTTTTGGCATTGGCCTGCCGGAGATGGCAGTAATTTTAGTATTAGCGCTGTTAATTTTTGGCCCGAAGAAGTTGCCGGAAATTGGTCGCAGTTTGGGTAAGGCAATTCGCGGATTTCAGCAAGCGTCTAGCGAGTTTGAGAATGAGTTTAAGCGGGAAGCTCAGCAGTTAGAGCAAGCCGTCAAAAACCCTACTCCGGTGAAATCTGCGGAAGTTACCGCCAATAAAGCAGAGAATAACGGCTAGTCCTGAAGGAAAATGTATGAAATCGGCAGATACCGCCCCTGCTTTGGTGATTCCCCAGTTAATTGTTGGTTTGGGAAATCCTGGCTCTAAATACGAGCAAACGCGGCACAACGTTGGCTTTGCTGCGGTTGATGCCTTGGCACATCGGTGGCAAATTTCTTTATCGGAAAATCGCAAGTTTCAGGGTTTATTCGGGGAAGGGCTGGGTTCTGGGTCAAAAAAAATACGCTTACTTAAGCCACTTACCTATATGAATCTTTCGGGGCAAGCGATGCGCGCGGCGATAGATTGGTATAAATTGCCACCAGAGTCTGTGTTGGCGATTTACGATGATATGGATTTGCCCTTGGGGAAGATGCGACTGCGGTTATCGGGGTCGGCGGGGGGACATAATGGGATGAAGTCAGCGATCGCTCACTTAGGAACGCAAAACTTCCCCAGATTGCGGATCGGCATTGGCAAACCTCAAACCCCAGACACCAAAAACGATAAAGACACCGTTTCCTTCGTTCTCGGACGTTTTAACGCCGGGGAAACCGAGATGATGGCAGAAATCCTGCAACTGGTGGTGGAAGCAGTGGAAGTGAGCCTCAAGCAAGGCGTGGAAAAAGCCATGAGCCTTTACAACAACCGCACAGTTCCAAAGACAGTTGCTCCCAAAGTAGGTATTAGGGGCGAAGCATGAGATCGAATATAATTCTCGATCGAGCTGAAAAATCTTTAAGCTCTTTAAGCTCGTGCTTCGTCCCTAAAGTCAAAATTTAAATCGATTAGCTATTACCGACTAGCAAAATTGAGCCACGCCCTAGCGCATACGTTTTTTGCGTCTAGCGGCAGTGGCTTTACGCTTGCGTTTCTCCAGCGGGGTTTCAAAGTGCCGATGATTTTTGACATCAGCCAAAATCCCGGCTCTTGAGACTTGACGCTTAAATCGACGCAATGCTGATTCAAGCCCTTCATTTTCACCTAAAACCACTTGGGTCATTCTTGCTACTCCGCTCTACGACAAATTAGTTAAGCCCTGACCCCATTCTATGGGGCGCTGGAAGCTACCGTTACAAAAGACTTGCCCTTGCTGCTTCTACCAAGAAAGTCGGCTGCTGTTTTATGCAAGACAAAACTTACTCAAATCAAGTATTCCGCTTAATTTGACGTTTGCTTCCTGTTTCAACCAAGAGAGTCGGCTCCTTCTTGTCCACAGGCGTAAATTCCGCGCTTGCCGCACGTACTAGATCGCCACAGGGGTTGATTGGGAGGTAAACCATCCTAGTCAAATCAAAAGTTGTCCAGATTCTCCTGTGGACGCTTCAGTTTTTGCTGACTTTAGACAACTTTGAAGAATTATAGCCAAAATTTTGACGACTTATTCAACCTGTCAAAAGGTTTTAGCCTCTGGGGTTGGGATCGGCGTGGCGACTGTGTTAGTCTTGAGAGTTACACCTGCCTGAGTTGCTTGAGGTAGGACAAGTCTACCGCACCAAAATGGATGCTGAGAGCAACATTTAAGTTTTCTAGGGCTTGGATCAGCCAGATCACGCCATCGGTGCCGCACCCCTCGTAGTGGTTAAACAAAATCGAAAAACGCTTTTCTAGGTAGGGTTTGACTTTGCGGCAAATTAGCACAATTTTGAGTAAAAGACCAATTGTAAAATTAATGCCGGTGTTGGAAATGAGGTCAATAAACACGAAGTGTTGAGGCTGCTGGCGGCTGTCTACCACCAAGAAGTTCAACAAATGGCTGCAAGTTCTCAGCAGCAAAAATTCGTTAAATGGTTGGGAATCATTGTGGGGCAGGATGTTTTGCAGGTGGTTATAGAGGCGATTGTTAAACTGACGCTTGCCGTAGGCTGGATCGATAGAGGAAACGAGGTAGGAATAGAGTTCGCCCTTAAACGTGCGGAAAGAGGGCGTATGGCTGCTGTGAGTCAGGAAAGTTTGGGCGAGATCCCGGTAAGTGTAGGAGCCTTCCACCTTGCCACTATATTGTTTAATGCCAGAGAAAAGTTCGCGATCGCTCAACAAGGTGGGATTTTTCACCGGCGCGATCGATGGTTTGGCTCCCGCTCCATTAGTTGGCACTCGCTGCTGACTTTGCCGGATCTGATAAGTGACGTACTGATTGAGATCGACTTCAAATTGCCGCTGCGCCTCAGCTTGCATGTGCCGAATCGCTTGTTGATGCTCGTAGGTACTGTCTTCGCTTAAAAGACAATGCTCGTACAAGTAGGGATAGCGACGAATTAACATGCCTAAATGAGATTTGCCATCCGCACTACCTTCCGTTGTCCGATCGGCAATTACCTGGGATAAACGTCGGAGGGTTAAATATTGCTCGCTCTCGGTGAAAAGCTTTAACAGTTCGTGCAAGCGCCTGATGGAGCGATAACGAGGAGAATAGATCCCCATACCCGCAGGGCGGCTTTCAAACAAAGCCACCAATTCGGGAATAGCAGCAGTCATGTGAGGTTGCATTTGCCAGCGGTTGATCAGAATATGGCAGCAGCGATTCAGGACATATTTAAATTCCTGCTCGGCTAGTTTAGAGTCAGCAATCTCGTCTAGTGCCGCCAAAATTTCGGCATTGGGATAGCTTACTCCATCAACGAACAAGCTGCGAAAGCGCTCAATTAGCTGAGGTGGAGATTCCACCTGCACGCAATGGAGCAGGTGTTTGTACAGCTTTTGTTCTTCCGGGCGGCTTTGCCGCATGTAGGTATCTTTCCAGGCAATCACTTTTGTTCCCTCTTCCTTACCTGGGCGTATGTTCTTGCGCTACCAAAGAACTTACTTGCGCCATATCCTGTTATCACTTTATAAAGTTGGGTTTGAGCGGGCTTGAGTAAGCAAAATTATTCCGATTGAATAATAAATCGGCTGGCAAACGCACCTAAATTAATCTGATTGCACCCTGCGATCGCATTAACCACTGCTTGATAGATCGAGGCTGATTTAAAATACTCAGCCAGCTCCTGCGAATTAATGCAAAATGTCCCCACTATCTTCAACTTGGACATCTGATTCACCCTAACTCGACACTATAGCAGAAACCTGTGATTGGTATCACTGTAACGCTATGCAGTTGATCCGGCCTCATCTAATATCTCTAATGAGATCAATTGACTTACTAGGTTGCATCAAGGTTTCCTCGTTCAACTCTAGTCTTTGATGGGCAGAACCCCCTGTATTGCTTGTCACAATATGCGGCTCTGTACTTCCAGAATTACACAAGCAGCAGGCGTTCGTGTGTTGAGGCTTCGTGAAGATCCCAACAAAAAGTCTAGATTTTCCTTAAAGATTCTGTTAAGTTACGAGCGACCCCCAACTATCGCACGCGGGGAAAATCGCTTACTTTACCTTGGTAGGTCGCCCCAGGCATCTACCATCAGAAGGATTTAGAGGATGGATAAAGAATCTTTAAACGTTATTAAGTTTGGCTCAACGGGAAATCCAATTTTATTGCTTCACGGTTGGGGACAAACGCTAGAATCCTTACAACCGCTGGGAGAATTGCTGGCAAGAGAGGCAGAGGTTCACCTGATCGATCTTCCCGGCTTTGGTAAATCTGCCCCGCCGCCCCAAGATTGGGATACTATCCAGTATGCAGAAAGGATTCTCCAGTATATGGATGAGCAGGGATTGGCGCAGGTAGACTTGCTAGGACATTCATTTGGTGGTAGAGTATCCATCCGGTTAGCAAGTCGATATCCTGTTCGGGTAAGAAGTTTGGTTTTAATCAATTCTGGAGGACTGCAACGGCAGCGGAATTTCTCCCAGCAGATGAGAAGTAAATACATCAGAACGCTGCGGCAAGTGTTCGGACTGATACCAGTATACGGAGAACGGTTGAAAGAGTGGCACAGCGATCGCTTTGGTTCGCGGGACTACAAAAACGCGGGAATTTTGCGCGGTACTTTAGTTAAAACCGTCAACGAAGATCTGACAGAAGAAGCATCGCGCATCGAAAAACCGACGCTATTAATTTGGGGCGAATCGGATACGGAAACGCCGATAGAAATGGGACACAGGTATAAGCAAATAATCCCCAACAGCAAATTAATTCCCCTAGCGGGGCGAGATCATTTTCTATTTCGCGGCGAAGGATCGCACCTTTGTGCGTATTATGTCAAACAGTTTCTGCGAGAAATTACGGAAACAGATTCATCAGTTCAAAAGCAAGTAAGCCATGTTTGATTTGGACAAGCTATCGATAATTGCGATCGCAACCGGCAGCATCTTGTTTTTCGTGCGCCGTTCGTTGCGATACATGCGTTATTTCCAGCAAGAAGAATATTATCCGGATCGGTTTACCCGCTGGTGGCTAGAAAAACGCGCCTTCGATTCTAGGGGAACTGTTGTAGCCATTACAGCAGGGTTGGCGACTTTGGGAGTTGCCGAATTAAACCTACCCCTTGCCTTGCCTATCAGTATCGTTGCCGCGGCGATATTGGGAATCATCGCCTTCAGAGAAGAAGATCCTTGCAAAGTAGGCAAATTGACGCTGAAAATGACCCAAAGGGTAACGCGGATATATCGGGTAGCGCTGGTGATTTACACCATAGCAATTCTTTTAGTTGCTGCTGGATTCTTCCACAACGCCACACCAGTCGCCGTAGGTTGGTTTTGGTTAGTACAAATCATCTTTTTCCAGACAACATTTGCCTGGTTAATAGCAGGCAACGGTATTTTATGGCCTGGGGAAAAACGCATCCAAGATGGTTTTATGCAAGAAGCTAAAACTATTTTAGGAAAAGTCGATCCTTACGTCATCGGCATCAGCGGTAGCTACGGAAAAACCAGCACCAAATCAATTTTGGCGAAAATTCTAGAATGCGTTGAACCGACGTTTTGGCCTCCTGGAAGCATCAACACGCCGATGGGAATTACCCGCGAAATTCGGGAAAGATTGGTGCCAGAACATCATTATGCCGTAATTGAAATGGCAGCTTATAAACGCGGTTCGGTAACCCGACTGTGCAATTTAACCCCACCCAAAGCCGGAATTATTACCGCCGTGGGATTGATGCATTTAGATCGGTTTGGCAGTTTGGAAAATATTTATTTATCCAAAACCGAACTACCCCAAGCCGTACCCCAAGATGGCATCTTAGTTTGTAACGGAGATAACGAAGGCGCTAGAAGAGTTTGGGGCGAATTTAAAAAGCGCATCACGTTAGTGTATGGTCTGGAATTAGACAAAGGCCATTTAGATTGCTGGATGACCGATATTCAACCTTCCGAATCCGGAACTCACTTTACAATTCATTGGGAAGGAAAAGAATACAAAGGGTTTACCAAAATGTTGGGTAAACCGATGCTGTCGAATATTTTAGCCGCCTTTACGATGGCTTGCGCCTTGGGATATGACCCAGAGTACATTTTGGCAGCAATTTACAACCTGGAACCGGAAAAACACCGCTTAAACTTGGTGAAACAAGGTGATGGAGTGTTACTGGATGATTCTTATAACTCGAATCCCACGGGTTTTAAAGCCGCTTTAGAGGTTTTAGAAGCGATTCCAGGCGGACGCAAAATCTTAGTTACTCCCGGAATGATTGAACTAGGAGAACTACAAAACGAAGAAAACAGCAAAATAGCCAAAGAAGCCGCCGGAGTTTGCGACTTAGTTGCCGTTGTTGGCGATACAAACCGCAAAGCGCTAGTTGAAGGATTGCGCCAAGGTGGGATAAAAGAAGAACAACTGCTACAGTTTGAAAATCGAGATAGTGCCTTATCTTATCTCAAGGAAAACCGTAAGCAAGGCGATGTAGTTCTGATTGAAAACGATCTGCCGGATCTTTACGAAGCTGCGGTGAGATTCTAATCAAAGACTTTAGATGGGAAGAGGGAAAACAGGATGAAAGAACAGATCAAAAATTTAGCAGTATTATTCGGCGGCAGATCGGTGGAACATGAAATATCCGTCATTACTGCATTGCAATTGATCAACGTTCTGGATGTAGAACGATATCGTCCCATTCCCGTCTACATCGCCCAATCTGGCAGGTGGTATACGGGGGAGGCGCTGTTAAATAAAGAGTTCTACAAAAAATTACCCGCTTCCCTTTCCCAAGTTCAAGAAGTGACGCTTTTACCCGTACCTCGGATTGGTGGCTTAACAGTATTGCAGCCAAAAAAACACGGCGAAGTGATTCCGGTTGATATTTATTTTCTGGCATTTCACGGCACTTATGGGGAAGATGGCTGCATCCAAGGATTGATGGAAATGGCAGATGTAGCTTATACCGGGTGCGGCGTGCTTTCTGCGGCTTTGGGGATGAATAAATATCAGTGTAAAACCCATTTAGCGGCGCATGGAATACCTGTTTTACCGGCGACGGTAGTGCATCGAGATGAAGCGAGAAAGAGTTTAACTTTGGTGCGCGATCGCATATTATCCACCCCTGGTTTAGAACAATTTCCCCTATTCATCAAACCCTGCAATTTAGGGTCGAGTATTGGTATTTCTGTCGCCAGCGATATCGCCGGTTTAAATGCGGCGTTAGTGAATACTTTCCGATACGATTCCCAGGCAATTGTAGAACCCTGCGTCAAAGATATTTTGGAAATCAATGTAGCGGTTTTAGAGGATGATGAACCCGTTGCATCGGTGGTAGAAATGCCCGTATCAACCTCTGGAGTATTGACTTATGAAGATAAATATTTGAGAGGCGAAGGCAACAAACAAGCAGGCGAATCTCAGGGGATGGCGAGTTTAACGCGGGTAATCGATCCAAAAGATTTGAACGTGGAATTAAAGCAGGCGGCGATTGAATATGCGGTGAAAGCATTTAAAGTTCTCGGTTGTTCTGGCGTGGCGCGAATTGATTTTATTATTGATTCCACTACGGCTCAAATTTATTTGAACGAGATTAATACGCTGCCTGGGTCTTTGTCGTTTTATTTGTGGGTGAAATCAGAACCGCCGTTACTTTATACTGAGTTGCTGAATCGGATTATAGAACGCGCGGAAATGCGCCAGCGGACAAAGGTAGCCTTGCGGAGAAATGAGGGACTGAGAGCATTATTTAAGTAGTGCATAAGAAACCCGGTTTCTTAAAGAAACCGGGTTTCTAAAGCTAGAATCGATCTAGCAGAAATTGTGTATTGGCAGCTTATATGGTATTGCTTCAAGATTTATCGGAACGTTTACAAGCTGAAGATCCTGAAGAAAGGCAGATCGTCAGCGGTGTTAGTTGGGAAGGATACGAAAGCTTACTGGATGAATTGGGAGATAGTCTCCGGTATCGCGTCACTTATTTAGATGGAGTAATAGAACTTGTGTCACCCAGTCGGCGTCACGAACGCAATAAAAGTAATATTGGTTCTTTAGTGGAAATTTACTGTCAAGAAAAGCGCATTCCTTACTTTCCTTTGGGTTCTACAACCTTTCGCAAAGAAGAAAAAAGAGGAGGTACAGAACCTGATGAATCTTACTGCATCGGAGAAGATAAAGAGGTTCCTGATATTGCGATTGAAGTAGTTGTAAGTAGTGGTGGACTTGATAAGTTAGAAGTTTACAAACGTTTGGGAGTAAGAGAAGTTTGGTTTTTTAAGAAAAATAAGTTTGAAATTTATGCCCTGCGGAATGAAAGTTATGAAAAAATTGACCGCAGCGAGGTGTTGCCAAATTTGGATATGAACTTGTTAGCACAATATGCAGTTGTACCCAATCCTCTAGAAGCAGCTTTGGAATTTCGGGAAAAAGTGAAAGAAATGAAAGGATGAATTTACCTTGGCTAAGAAACTCGATCAAATCCTGGTTATTGATATCGAAGCTACTTGCTGGGAAGGTTCTCCGCCGACTGGCGAGGAAAATGAAATTATCGAAATCGGCATCTGCACTTTAGATATTGCTGCGGGAGAAAGATTAGAAAAAAGAAGTATTTTAGTCAAACCAGAACGGTCAAAAGTTAGTAAATTCTGCACTAAATTAACCACTTTAACTCAAGAACAAGTTGATGGAGGAATTAGCTTTAGCGCAGCTTGTTCTATTCTGAGACAGCAATATTTTTCTAAAGATCGAGTATGGGCAAGCTATGGCGATTATGACAGGCGTCAATTTGAAAGGCAATGCCAATCTCAAAAAGTAAACTATCCCTTCGGCGTCAGTCATATAAATGTTAAAAATTTGTTTGCCGTTATCCATGCCTTGCCTCATGAAGTTGGCATGGATGAAGCGTTAGAATTACTCGATATGCCACTCGAAGGAACTCACCATCGCGGTGCGGATGATGCTTGGAATATTGCTGGGATTTTATCAGAGTTAATTTTAAAAAGCAGAAATTAAACAGTGGACAGTGGACAGTGGACAGTTGACAGTGGACAGTGGACAGTGGACAGTGGACAGTTGACGGTTAGGCTCATATTGCGGGTTTGTGTGAAAAATTGTTGATGTAACTCTAGATTGCAGCAGAAATCCGGTTTCTAAGATGGGATTGCGATCGCAGTAACATTAATCGCGCCAAAGCAATACTTCTGTGGAAAGACGCAATGCCACGGCAGCTTCCTTAGCATGGAGCAGTTACACAGGAGTTTAAACGGTTATGAGCAGTTTGGTACGCGGTTTTGTGCAAATCGTCCTGTTTGATAAGTAATCCTCAGTTATGAACCAGACGCGATCGCATAGCTGCAATAACTCTCGGCGATCGCCCAGTCAGCAATATTACCGAAAATTTATGCATATTCATCATCTCAATTGCGGTTGTATGTGTCCGATTGGCGGGGCGCTGTTCGATGGCTTCAGTCGCAAACTAACGGCTCATCTTGTCTGCCATTGCTTGCTGATCGAGACTGAACGGGGGCTGGTTCTAATTGATACCGGCTTTGGCGAAAAAGATGTCAAGTCTCCTTACTCGCGGCTTAGCCCTTTCTTCATCCACTTTAATAACATCCAGTTCGAGCGAAAATATACAGCGATCGCTCAAATTGAGCGGCTGGGATTTTCTCCCCGAGACGTGCGCCATATTGTGCTTACCCACCTCGATTTCGATCATGCTGGTGGTTTGGAGGATTTCCCGGAAGCGACGGTGCATGTCATGCAAAGCGAGTTTGAGGCGGCTCAAGACCGACATGGCGCGATCGCTAAGGGGCGCTATCGCAAACAACAGTGGGACGAGGTTAACGACTGGAAATATTATTCGCCGGGAGGCGAACCTTGGTTCGGCTTTGAGGCAGTACGCGACCTCGACGGATTGCCGCCTGAGATTCTCCTCATCCCGCTTGCCGGTCATACGCGGGGTCATGCTGGTATCGCCATCGATACAGGGTCTGGTTGGCTTTTGCACGCGGGGGATGCGTATTTTTACCGAGACGAGATGAACGCCACCCAGCGACGCTGCACGCCGGGATTGCGTTTTTACCAGTGGATGATGGAGGTAGATCGCAAAGCTAGGCTGCACAATCAAGACCGACTGCACGCATTATCGAGCGATCGCACTAAAGACGTGAGGCTGTTTTGCAGTCACGATGCGATTGAGTTTAAAGCTTTGGCTGATCGGGAAAGCAACTTATCAAAAATAGAAATTTGATCGTTTAGCAAGGGTTTCTAGCTATGTGACTAACTACAATCCAGTCCCTCTTATACCAAATCCGGGGGTTCTAAACCCCCTTTATTTTATAGCCCGCGAAGGCGGGCTTTGTTTGTGTAGCCGCGACTTTAGTCGTTCGGCATAAAAGCGACGATCAAAGCGAATTTAATATGAAATCGAGCTAGCAGAAATTTTGTATAGGCCGTAACATTTACAAATCAAGTTGATGCTATTCTTAAAGAATGACTAAATTTATCAAAGGGTTTTGTAGCAGTTTATTAAATCCTAAATTTGCACCCACTGGGTTTAGAGTCGCATTGTTTGTCGGTACAGTTCTGTTGATGATTAATCACGGAAATGCGTTATTTCAAGGGCAAATGAGCCGCGATCGCTGGATCTCTGCGGTGCTAACCTACTGCGTACCCTATATGGTGAGTATCCACGGTCAATATACCAGCGAGTGGCGAAAAAGCAGCTAAGCATAATCTCGCAACACGTATCCTACCCCGCGCACGGTATGCAATAGCCGTTTTAAATTGCTTGCTTCTAGCTTGATTCGTAAGGCACGAATGTAGACTTCAATGATATTTGACTCGCCCATAAAATCGTAACCCCAGACTTGTTCTAGAATGCGATCGCGCGTAATTACTTGGCGCGGATGGCGAATTAAAAACTCTAACAAATCGAATTCTTTTGCAGTTAATTCAATCAGTTTAGTTCCCCGATAAACTTCGCGGGTGAGGCGATTCAAAGTCAAATCTTCAAACTCTAAAACATCTGGTTCTTCAGCATGAGTGCGGCGCAAGCGGGCTTTCACTCTTGCTAGGAGTTCTTCTATACTAAAAGGTTTGGTCACATAATCATCAGCCCCAGCATTTAACCCAGCGACGCGATCGGGTACTTCATCTTTTGCTGTCAACATAATTATGGGTACTTGAACGCCGGTTTTCCGCAATCGCAAACACAAATCTAATCCAGAAATACCGGGAAGCATCCAGTCTAAAATTAACAAGTCTGGTTGTGCATCGCGAGTCATCGTTAAACCATCCATTCCATTGTAAGCAACGGTGACGCGATATCCTTCCAGACTGAGTTCTGATTCGATGAATTTTGACAGTTTGGGATCGTCTTCAACTAGGAGAATGCGTTCGGTCATAGGGGGGGTTTCCAAACAGGTAAAGTGATGGTAAAAATGCTGCCTTCGCCCGGTTTGGAACGGAGGGTTATTTTACCTTCCATTCCTTCGATTAGGCTTTTAGCGATCGCTAACCCCAACCCCGTACCATCTCGAGAACGAGTCATAGACTCATCTACCCGATAAAACCGCTCAAAAATGCGATTTTGATGTTGAAGGGGAATGCCAATGCCGCGATCGCGCACGTGAATCATCGCATATTTTTCTGTTTTTTCTAACATTAAATCAACCGATTGTTTAGGAGAAGAATACTTAATTGCATTATCTACCAAGTTAATTAAAACTTGTTGTAAGCGATCCTGATCGCCACAGGTAACAACATCCTCATCAGTTGCTAAAACGTTTATTTGCCGATTGCTCACCTTTTGACTCATCGCTGCTACTTCTGCTACGAGGGTATTGAGCATAATTGGATTGAGCCGAAAATGCAAATTTCCGCTATCTGCCCGCGCCAAATCGAGCAAATCTTGCAACATGCGAATCGTGCGTTCTGTTTCCGCCGTTGCTGTTTCTAAAGCTTGCTGTTGATAAGCGCTTAAATTAGTTCCCCGTCGCAACAAACTTTGCAGATAACCCACTACAATTGTCAGGGGAGTGCGTAATTCGTGGGAAACATTACCGACAAACTGGCGTTGTTGTTCCCAAGCAGCCGACAATCGAAATAACATTTGATTAAAAGCTTGAGCCAATCCTAAAATTTCATCTGGTGCGCGATGCAGTTGCAGTTTTGCCCCTTTTAAATTGCCAGCCAAATCATCAGCAGAAATCGCTCCGGCAACCTGGCTCATTTGTTCCAAGGGTTGCATAGCTCTGCGAATGCGCGTAGAGATGGCAGCGATTAAGATTGCGATCGCTAAAATACTAACTAACAGCAATTGCCATAAACTAGCATTTAACTTTTGTTGATCTTCGGTGATATCTTGAGAGAGATACAGCTTACCTAAAGACCTGCCATTCAATACCAATGGACTGCCGCACAACACAATATCGCGATTGCCAAACCGAACAACCTGCGGCTTTTGCGGTACTTGAGTTAGTGCATCCACATTGCCAATTTCAGGGGAAGAACTATGTAGATTGGGAGACTGCGCCAACAGCCTCCCATCCGGGCTTTTAACCCACGCCACCAATCCCGGCGTCGAAACTTTATTAATAGTCCGTTCTAACCCAATTTCAATCGTATCCATCTCGCTATAAAGCTGAATCTGATCGGGAAACCGCATCGCGATATATTCCAGCGTTTGTTTGTGGGCAGCAACTAAATTTTGCTCCATTTGCCAGCCAGCCCAAAACGCTACGCTACCAAGTCCCAGAATCGATATCGCCACTAATTCTAGAGTTAAGCGAAACTGAAGCGAAGATGTAGAAAATCGCTTACCTGTGAAATAGTTAATAATAGATCGAATAGGGCGAGTCAGCTTCATTGATCCATCAAAATTAAAAGTTTTTTGCAGTGTTTTGAATCCGGTCAAACTCAAACCGGCGATCGTAGTTTGTTTCACCATATAGGTTCAAACTAATTGTTGAGCGATCGCCAATAGCTTCTATATGGTGAATGCTATCGGGCATCAAGCACAGGATATCGCCGGGATTGAGCAAGCGATCGCCAACTGCTTCAATCTTATCTGGAAATTCAGCAGTCGGAGAACGCCGCCAAAAAGTGTTTTTTTCCTGCCCACTCAGCAAAGCCACCAACCCCCAACTACCATGATTGTGAATCGGCGAAGTCATACCAGGTGCCCAAGCAACCAACTGCACAGTTAAAGGAAAAAACGGTTCATCGTACAGCATCAAAACTTCCCAACCCGTCTCCAAGTTAGGTTCAAGGGGGGCGATTTGCAGCCAAGAGGAACTAATCAACAACTTGCGAACCAAGGGACAAATCGCCTGGAGTCGCAAGCGCTCATCGGCAATTCCATCTAATACATCTTCCAGATCGGTTAAAAAGCGGTAAAGCCGATAGGGATGGCTCAAATCTTCAACGTAACTGGCACCTTCAAAAGCATTGCATTTTCCATCATTTGTTACAAACCAGTCTTGTCCTGTCATATCATTTCCTATTGCATCTAAATGATTAAATTGGTTGCAGGGACACGGCGGCAAAAACCTTCTCGTTAATGTCAAAGCTGATTGATGCCGTGTCCCTACTGCGCCATACTCAAAGTCCCCCTTATCAAGGGGGATTTAGGGGAATCTGCAACCAATAACGTTCAAATCCCGAATCAAAGTCCCCCTTATCAAGGGGGATTTAGGGGGATCTGCAACCAATAACGTTCAAATCCCGAATCAAAGTCCCCCTTATCAAGGGGGATTTAGGGGGATCTCCATCAAACACCCTGTAATATTGACTCTACAAAAAAGATCTCCTATCAAGATGATTGGTTTCTGAACCCAAGATGAATTTTTGCTGAAAAAACCGGAACATAAGCATTGAGACAATTCTCAGGTTTTATCCACTATCCATCTGGCATTCATCTGGCACTCATATTTCTGGAATTTAATACAAATAACCTCAAACCAGAGAAACATCAAATTCTGTTCAACTGTTTTCTGACTTGAGATTTAAGCCGTATTTTACTGCTTTTTTGCCAGTACAGTCCTAGATTTTTAAGGGTGAATATGCCTAAACAATCAGCATTATGGCTCAGTTTGTGTCTGAGTAGCCTCGCGATCGCAGTCTCCCTTGTAGCTGCAACCTCGGTTACAACTGCCGCTACTCCCGAAAATGCGATCGCGCAAACAAACCCCTGTGCATCCAGCAATCCTTGTGCATCTAAAGTAGGCAATGTCGGCGCACCTCTAGCACAACAACTGCAAGGAAAGCCGGTTGTAGTTGACATTTATGCCAGTTGGTGTTCTGCTTGCAGAAATATTGCTCCCACCCTTTCCCAACTGAAACAGGAGTATAACGGCAGAGTTAACTTTATCGTTCTCGATGTCAGCGATCGAGCCAAAGCTAGCCAAGCAGAAACCAGAGCCAGAGAACTAGGACTCGGTCAGTTTTTCGCTCAGAACCGATCTCAAACCGGAATGATAGCCATCATCGATCCGGCAACGGGTAATATTCTGGCGCAGCATCGTAATAATGCCAACAGATCTGCTTACACATCCGTACTCAACTCGGCTCTAGCTCAAAAATAGTTGATACAAAACACAAAAAACCTAGAGGGCACGGCAAGCATAAAACCTGCGCTGGAATAGAATATTTCGCCCGCCGTGCCCCTACGGAGAAACCCGTTTTATCAGGGAAAATCGTGCATCAAAATTGCGACCTATAGGAGCAATTACCAATTACCAATTACCCATTACCCATTACCAATTACCCATTGTCTCTTCAGGGGTTGCACTCAAGTATTGCCAAACCAGCAAAAATTTACAGTTTCTTGAGGAATTAATGACATGAAGATTCAATATCTTTCTGTACTGGCAATTGTCTCGATCCTGAGTCTCGGAGCGATCGCTAGTTGCTCAAACCCCAATGCGGCGACAAACAACACACCTACTAATACCGGAACCGAAGTTAAGGCAAATCCATGTGCATCTAAAGCCAATCCTTGCGCTTCAAAAGCCAATCCATGTGCATCTAAAGCCAATCCTTGTGCATCAAAAGCCAATCCTTGTGCATCAAAAGCCAATCCTTGCGCTTCAAAAGCCAATCCATGTGCATCAAAAGCCAATCCTTGCGCTTCAAAAGCTAAATCTGTAGGAGGCCCATTAGCTAAAGAACTTCAGGGTAAACCAGTCGTAGTAGATGTGTTTGCTAGCTGGTGTCCTGGCTGCCAGAATATTGCTCCTACGCTGTCGCAATTGAAACAGGAATACTCCAATAAAGTCAACTTTGTCATTTTAGATGTAACAGATCAAGGCAAGCTTCAAGAAACAGCATCCAACGCCAAAAAATTAGGTCTGGGGCAATTCCTGGAAACTACCAAGAGTCAAACTAGCACCGTGGCTATTGTTGACCCAGCTACTGGCAACATTTTAGCGATGTTTAAAAACAATCCTAATAAGGCTGACTACACCAAAATACTCGACGCTGCTCTGGCAAAAAATTAGTTGAGTTATATCGTCAGGACTTACGCACGACGAGGCCAGAAACCGGGTTTCTTCGTAGATCGCTGGTTTCCAAACCAACTATTTTTCATAGAAACCCGGTTTCTTTGCATAAGGAAACTTTGCGTAAGTCCCGATCGTTTACGGTTGGATCGAAATTCACTGCGTGTAGGAGCAATTACCAATTACCAATTACCAATTACCAATTACCAATTGATTAAGGAGAATTTCATGACACGAATACCTCAGTCATCAACTGAGAATACCGCCACTCAACGTTTTAAAATCCCAAAAAAATGGTTATTTTACAGTGGATTGGGATTGCTATCTCTGGTTCTGGTTCTAACGTTAGGTCCCGCAATCAGTCATCCCATCGAACGAGTCATTTCCATCATCGAAAACCATTATCAGCAGTGGTTTGACCAGCAGGACACGGCAAATCCATTTGTATTGTTACCTTTGGCATTTGTTGGCGGGTTAATTGCTAGCGTATCCCCCTGTATTTTGGCATTGTTGCCGGTCAATCTTAGTTACATCGGCACGCTGAAAATTAAATCTCGTTGGGATGCTTTTACCAAGGCTGGCTTGTTTGTTTTGGGGGCAGTCACAATTTTAAGTTTGTTTGGTTTAGTCTCATCTTTCGCTGGCGCAGTCATGGTGGACTACCGAGGTTATATCAACATCGTCGTGGGTTTGATTATGGCTGTGATGGGTTTGTGGTTGATGGGTGTGGTGAAATTGCACTTACCACAAATGGATCTGAATTTACCCCAGGCTGGACCTTATGGAGTGGGGTTGACCTTTGCGTTGGTGAGTTCTCCTTGTGCCAGTCCGGTACTGTTTGCAGTGCTGGCGGCAGCGGCGGCGACGGGTTCTCAAATTTTAGGCACGCTGACGATGGTTAGCTACGCCTTGGGGTATACCATCCTGATTTTTCTGGCGAGTTTGTTTACCGGACTGGCGAAACAAAGTAAACAGTTATTGAACCATTCTGAGGGGATTATTCGCTTTGGCAGTCTGGCACTAATTCTGACAGGCGTGTACTACCTATTTACTGGCACTCGATGGTTTTTCGGAGCTTAGGTCGATTCACTTAACGCAGCATAAACCGCAATTTATCAACCAACTAGGAGGCAGAAAAATGTTAGATTCCACAAACAAGATCTTGGGCGCTCAATCCCAAGGAACAAAGGCTTTACAACAATTGCAGCAAGAATCTGAAAATCCTATTTTGGTTAAGTTTGTTGCACCCCACTGCTCGGCTTGTCAAACCCTGAAGCCAGTATTAGATCAGTTGGTAGCTGACCATATTGGGAAGATTCATCTCGTAACAATAGATATTACGGAAGAGCCAGATCTGGCGATTGAATTGGATGTGCGGAGTGCGCCTACCGTTGTTTTGTTTAAAGGGCAAGCAATCCTGGAACGTATCGCCGGATTAAAACCGAAAAAGCTGTATTCAGAAGCCATCCAGAAAGCTCTCTAGCTTAAGCGATTATTTGTAGAAACCAAGTTTGTTAAACAAACCCGGTTTCTCATACCAAATCCAGATGAATTATTTTCCCCAATCATATAGACCGCGCAGGCGGTCTTTGTTTGTATAGCCGCGACTTCAGTCGTTAGGCATCGGGTAATACAAGCAGATTTAGTATCATTTATCAACGCAAGCTAGAATCGCTAAAACCAGTTCCTCTTAAATCCGTATCTCGGATAATCGCACCCGTTAAATTAGCCTGAGTTAAGTTAGCATTTTTCAAAATTGCACTACTCAAATCGCTATTAGTGAGGGTAGCATTTCTCAAATTGGCATTTTCCAAATTAGCCCCCGTTAAATTTGCATTGCTCAAGTTAGCACTATCTAAATTTGCCGTAAATAAATAGGCATTTATCAACTTTGCACCCGTTAAATTGGCACGAGTTAAGTTAGCCATTGTCAAAACAGCTTTAGTTAAATCAGCATTTTGTAAATTCGCACCGCTTAAGTCGGCATTATTTAAGCTAACGCCTTGCAAGTTGGTATCGTTGAGTTTAGCGTTATTGAGTTTAGCTGTAAGTAAGCTCGCATTTAGCAAGTTAGCACCTACGAGATTCGCCCCGTTTAAAATCGCGCCCCGCAAAGTCGTATCGCCTAAATTAGACTCGGTTAAATTGGCATTCGTCAGATTGGCACTTTCCAAATTAGCAGTTTCTAAACTTGCTTTGTTGAGGTTAGCAGTGGTTAAATTTGCACCCCGCATATCCGCACCCCTGAGATTAGCTTCGATTAAAACAGCTTCGAGCAATAAAGTAGCAATCAACCTTGTTTCTCGCAAGTCTGCACCTCTGAGTCTTACCCCCCGGAGTCTGGCGCGTTTGAGATTAGCGCCTCTCAGTTTTGCATCTCGCATCATCGCGCCCCGCATTCTAGCATCTTCCAAATCGGCGGATTCTAGAATCGCATTTCTGAGGACAGTTTGCTGGAGATCTGCACTTTTTAGCTTTGCCCCCCTCAAGTTTGTTCCCTCTAAATTCGCTCCTGTTAAAATAGCATTGCTCAGATCTGCGCCGGTGAGGTTTTTACCGCTCAAGTCGGCATTCTTCAGGTCGCATTTTTGACATTGATTCGTTTCCAGCAATTTTTTGATGTGTTCTGGATTCGCTGCTGTTGCTGGTGTAGCTAAGTAGAGTGACGTTAACAGGAGTGCCGTTGTCAAGAGTTTTTGTTGCATTTTAGATTTTAGTTATGAAAATCATCGATCTTTGTGCTGATGACGAAAAAGCCATTATACAGGTTGCCAAGTTGCTTGTAGAAAGCTTTAAACAAAATTGGCCTGATGCTTGGCCTTCCTTAGATAGCGCTTTACAAGAGGTAAAAGAATCTTTTGGTGCAGGTAGAATTAGCCGAGTTGCGGTTAACGAGACTGGTGATATTTTAGGATGGATTGGCGGCATTAGCCAATACAACGGGAATGTGTGGGAACTTCATCCCATTGTCGTGCGTGAGGATTCTCGCCGCCAGGGAATCGGAAAAGCGTTGATATTTGATTTAGAAGCACAAGTGAGAGAACGCGGCGGCCTCACGCTTTGGGTTGGCACTGATGATGAAAATAATATGACCACTCTGGCGGGTGCAAATCTTTATGCCAATCTGTGGGAACATGTTAATAATATCAAAAACTTGCACGGTCATCCTTATGAATTTTACCAAAAATGCGGTTTTACCATTGTAGGGGTGATGCCGGATGCCAATGGAATCGGTAAGCCGGATATTTATCTGGCAAAATCAGTCAAATTTTAGAAAAAACTTGGGCAAAGAAACCGGGTTCCTCTGAAAAATCGTTGATTTGGAAACTATAGAGTTACGAAGAAACCCGGTTTCTGGCAACCCCTCTGTCAAATTTTAGATTTTGGATGGCAGATTTCAGATTTAATGTTTTGGAGGTTTGATGAACGTGAGAATTTTTTCGACAATAGTAACTTCTGTTTTACTATCTACTTTAGCTTTAGCTTGTAGCCCGATTTGGGAAAACCGATTAAATCGGACGGCGCAGGCACAGGAAGAAAACAGCGAACTGATTTATGGTGAAATCGTTGACGCTTCATCTGAATATATTATGATTCCCGTACAAGTTGCGGGTAACAAAGGTCTTTTGAGTCAAGATTCTTCTTCTGAATACCGCAGTAAGGCTTCGACTCCTGTGAATATGATTTTTCATAGTTTAAAAACGGGGCAATCTCATCTTTTGTTAAACAAGAAAGCTGTTATATCTCAATGGGAGTTTTTAGAATTGAAAACAGAGAAGGATAAACCAGCTAGAAAGGTTTTATTCTTGCGTTTGATAGAAAACGATACCAACGGAGATGGAAAATTTGATTGGAATGATGCTTCGGTTGGCTATTTAGCAGATATTTCGGGTAAAAATCTGCGGCGCATCACTCCGTTGAATGCTCAACTGAGCAGTTGGAAGTATGACAAAAATCGCGGTCTTATTTTTCTGAGGGTGCTGAAAGATTCTGATAATAGCAAAAAGTTTAACAGCCAAGATGAGGTGAATTTTATCAATGTTAGCCCGAACAATCCGGCGCAAGGGAAGGAAATTATTAACGATAAAATTCAGCAGGAAATTAAATCATTGGTTAAGTGATAATATGGGAATAGATAACTAATACTCACAAGATCAAAATAAATTGGTTGTCGTTGACTAACTCTTTCAGTACTTACGCAGCGGCATTAAATATGGTGGATGGTGCGTTACGCGATCGCTAACGCACCCTACATCTAGGCACTAACTGTTTCGCCGTCAGCAATTTCCTGGCGTACCATTTCAGCAATAAGATCCCACTGTTGATCTGTTGTTGCTTCAAAGCGCGTTGCCCAAGCTTGCTCATCTTCTAAATCGGCTAGAAGGCGCGCCGCGATCGCATCTTGGATCTCGTTTGGCAGTTTTTGAATTTTTTCAATAACACGTTGAAGTAATTCAGTCATGTTTTCACCGTGAAGATATAACAGCAATCAATGACATCTCAATTTTATCGTGACAACTGTTTTCAAATTCCGTGGCTTTTACCAATCACCCAATGACGGCGGAAGAAACGCGATAGGGCAGATTCTTCTAAGGATAAATAAATAGGGCGTCCGTGGGGGCAGGTGCGGGGATGGCGGGTGCGTTGCCATTGATCGATTAATGTTTGCATTTCACTTAAGGTAAGGGGTGTGCCGTTGCGGATGGCGCTGCGACATGCGGTTGCAACTTGTGCGGTTTGCAAGTTGCCGCCTAAACTGAGTTCTAAGAGTGCGGCTGCACAGTCATTTCTTTGGGCGAGGAGTGCTGGGGCGGTGCGGGCAGCCCACAATCCTTGACCAAAAGATTCTACCTCTAGGCCGATGCGTTGTAGTTGTTCTATTTGCGCGGGTGAGAGGTTTTGCAGGACGATCGCAGGTTCTAAATGCACGAGTTGCCAGCGATCGCATATCTCTTCATACAATACTCTTTCGTGGGCTATATGTTGCTCGATTAACAGTACTCCATTGTTATGTTCTGCGACAATATAAGTATGATTCACTTGCGCTACTGCCCGCAGTTTCAGCGGTGCGATTTCGTTACGAGTTGTATTTGATTGAATCTCGCGACTAACGTTATAACCGCCGCTGGCTTCTGATGCTTTAATCAGTTGTCCTACGCGCCCTTGATGCGCTGTTTCTGAAAGCGTTTCTGAATTGATCCGCAAGGCAATTTCCACGGCTTTAGCAATCTCTTCTTGCCAATAACTGATTTGATGCAAGTAAATTTCGGCTTTAGCGGGATGGCGATTCCAGTCTATTTGGTTGGGAGAAATTTGCAAGTGTAGGAAACAAACCGGGAAGCGATCGCGCGGCAATGTCCGCTGAAATGATGCCAAAATTGTTTGTTCTAATTCCGGCGCTTTTACCATTCTGCCATTAGTTGCGACTCTCACCCAATCGGGACGGCGGCGATGGCATCGATCTGGCAATCCTAAAACTAATTCTAGATATTGGGAATTGGGAATTGGGAATTGGTCATTGGTAATTGGTAATGGGGGAGATAGGTTTACTTTTAAATGCTGTAAGTCACCAATTTTAATATCTCGTACTAATTGGGGCAGAATTTGTTGGGCGGTTGTTCCGGGACTTATCGTAAACCAGGGGCGGTCATTTTGTTGCACTTGCCAGGTAATTTGAGGATGGCACAAAGCTATTTGTTGGATGATGTTTTGTACAGCTTTTAATTGTTGGGCGGGGGAAGGCAATCCTTGTCGTCGCGCTGCCCATGAGCCGAATAGATTCGAGACAGTGACTACTGTACCGGGTGCGATCGCAACGGTTTCTTCTACTACTGGTTCTCCCAAACCATCGTAAACAATCCGCCATCCCGATCCCCCCCCTAACCCCCCCTTGGCAAGGGGGGGTTAGGGGGGGATCGCCCGACTAGCTATTTCTAATTCTGCTAATTGAGCTAAACTGTGCAATGCTTCGCCGCGAAACCCCAAACTGGTAATTTTCCACAAATCTTCGCAGCGACGAATTTTACTGGTGCTGTGGGCAGTTGCTGCGATTCGCAAGTCTTCTAACTCGATGCCATTGCCATTATCTGCTACTCGCACGCGCCATTGTTCGGGCCATAAAGAAACAACTATGCGCGTTGCTTTTGCATCTATGGCATTTTCTACTAATTCTCTGACAACGGCAGCTAAAGAATCAATTACTTCACCGGCGGCGATTAGATGCACCACTTCGGCGGGTAGGGTTTGGATGCGGTCGGACATAATCTGTTTTGAAAAGGGCAATTTAAATAGGTCAGTCAACTCTGTCTGAGGACGTATAAGAACTCTATCAAAAGATGCATCTTTTAAACGTTCTTTCTCAAGAAAGATAAGTAGGACACAAAAGCCTTGTTACATTTACTTGTGGTGTAAGACGGTATAAACTCATGGACATGGAAGATAAAGTTCAACAAGCAAAAGAAAACCTTTCCGAAGGCATGGAAAATGTCAAGGATAAGTTAAAACAGGACTATCACCAATCGGGCGATAAGGTATCAGAAGCCATTTTAACGATTAAAGACAAGTTGCCCGATATTACTCCTACCCCTCCAGGATTCAAACCTCATTCTTCCGCCAACGACCTGAAAGCGCGTTTGGAATGGGGCGAACCTGGTTTTACAATTCTGGATGTACGCGATCGCGACACCTTCAACAACGGTCACATCATGGGTGCGATGCCTATGCCAATGGATGAACTCGTAGATCGTGCTAAACCCGCGCTTCCCCTCAACCGCGATATCTACGTCTACGCCGACAGCGACGATCAAACTGCTGAAGCTGCCAACCAGCTGCGCGATGCTGGGTTCTATAACGTGGCAGAACTCCAAGGCGGTTTGCCTGCTTGGAAAGCTATTGGCGGCCCCACCGAAGGCGTTATGGAAGCGCTGACGCCTCCCGATGCCGGTGAATATAATATCTTATCTCGCCTCGCTACTGAGAAAAAGATCCGGGAACAAGCTAAGTAAGCTAACGCTAGTTGCTAGTGACAAATATGGTCGGTTTGATCCCCCCTAACCCCCCTTAAAAAGGGGGGAACCGGATTCTTAGTC
>ERZ1066133.199-NODE-199-length-32933-cov-31.086654_pt1 | contig 32933 bp, 31 predicted proteins | sample MGYA00382780_ERZ1066133 | MGnify/ENA primary metagenome ERZ1066133 (study PRJEB33369, sample SAMEA5778363) | biofilm metagenome | biome: Industrial cooling water; feature: Water cooling tower basin; material: Biofilm | place: United Arab Emirates | collected... | reverse complement strand
GAAACCGGGTTTCTGGGTAAATCTCTAGTTCCAAATCGATGATTTTTCCGAGAAAACAACGTAGAAACCGGGTTTCTGGGTAAATCTCTAGTTCCAAATCGATGATTTTTCCGAGAAACCAACCGAGAAACCGGGTTTCTGGGTAAATCTCTAGTTCCAAATCGATGATTTTTCCGAGAAACCCGGTTTCTTAAATCAAATCTGACCTAATTCACCGTTAAAGATGTTTCTCAAGTTCGATCTACAGCCAAGAAAGTTCAGCACCCAATATCTGAGAAATGTCTTGTTTGTACAAGTTTAGTTTCATTTAATCCGCGAACCGCACATCGCCGTTCGTCTCGCAGCGTGCCGAGAATTCTGCTTGCGAGAAATCTTTCAACTCGGCATCAAATGTGCGGCGCGATGATTTTGGAGGTTTAAATGATGAAAGTTCAAGGAAAAACAGCTCTAGTTACAGGGGCTTCCCGCGGAATTGGGCGAGCGATCGCACTAGAATTAGCCCAACAAGGGGTAAAACGCCTGCTGTTAGTAGCGCGCGACGCCACCAGATTAGCGGAAGTAGCCACCGAAATCGAGGCGCTGGGGGTGGAAGTGGCGATTTTGCCATTGGATTTGACGCAATTAATCGAGGTGAATATTGCGATCGCACAAGCATGGCGAGATTACGGCCCAATTCATTTACTCATAAATTGTGCGGGCGTTGCACATCAAGCACCTTTCTTAAAATCTCGACTGCCAAACGTGCAACAAGAAATCGCAATTAATATAGTCGGCATGTACGCTATGACTCGCTTAGTAGCGCGACGCATGGCAACCCAAGGCGAAGGTACAATCGTTAACGTTTCCAGCTTGATGGGCAAGGTAGCAGCACCAACGATGGCAACCTATTCAGCCACTAAGTTTGCCATTTTGGGATTTACCCAAGCATTGCGCGGCGAACTTGCTCAACACAATATCCGAGTCATTGCTTTGCTGCCATCTTTAACCGATACCGACATGGTGCGAGACTTGCAGTGGTTTAAATGGGTGTTACCCACAACTCCCCAAAAAGTCGCCCAGGCGATGATTGCTGGATTAGAGAAGGAATCTGCTGAAATTCTAGTGGGATGGCAAAGTCACGTAGCCTTGTGGTGTAACCGCGTTGCGCCTTGGTTATTGGAGAGAGTTTTACTGATTGCTGCTCCACTATCTGATTCTAAACCTAAGCGATACCGACGATTCCGTCAGGCATAGAGATATGGGGAGAGCATGTCAATGAGAGTAGCCGACACCCTGAAGGGTGTCGCTACACAAACAAAGCCTGCCTTCGCAGGCTTTTAAAAGCTTTAGCCCGCCTTCGCGGGCTTCGTTTGTATAGCCGCACCATGCACGGGTGCTGGCGTAAATTTACCAAGTTGACATGCTCCCGATATGGGGTGTGTAGATCGGCACCCCAGATCTTGACAAAGTATCTGGGCAGTTTTGGCAGCCAAACTACTAATTACTTAATTCACATCTTGCACCAGAGCCAACAGAAATAAATTTCACAGCGAGGAAGCAGGCAACCCGTTTCAACGGGTTAAAACGTTGATTTTAGTTAGCTTTAGCTAACTTAAGCTTTCAGCCGGAAATTTATTTCTGGGCTGTTTATCGGGTAGGCGCAAGATGTGAGTTAAGAAAAAAAGGCGATCGCATGGGATGCGATCGCTCAAGATTGCCATGAATTCCACAGCAAGGTACTAATTTTCTCCTAAATGACTCATCGCTTTTTCTAGGGCTGATTTCATTTTTTTTAATTCATTCTTATTGCCAGCCTTGATGGTTATTTCTTCACCTTGATCTATGGTAACGATCAGCTTGTATATAGGCTCGTCACTTGCTGTCAGAAGCGCCACCAGACCAAGCAATACCAACTCCGGCAATATTAACGTCGTTTGCCCTAAAATCCAGGTCACGAGCAATACTAGACCCCCTAGAGGGATGATATCGAGCGGGGGCGAATTTTCAGACTGAAAATCCTTCTCCTCTCTCCATTTCTCAATATGCCGAATTGGATAATCTGTCCCTTTATACTCAAGCAAAGTTTTATTAATAAAAATTTGCTCTTCTTTATTTTCGTAAATATTATTTTCTGGCGATGTTATTGTCATAGTGGGTGCCCTCCGATTCTTTAGGCTTGCCCCACGGCCTGATTGCTGAGGGTAGTTTTACTATTATGATCGGCTATTTTTGATAGTTTAGACATCCCTCTTTAGGGTGAATTTTATGCGTTTTTGCCCCTCTCCTACTAGGAGAGGGGCAGATTAGACCGTAGGGGAAAATTTTACCAATCCTTAAAATATTCGGTAAAATCCTCCCCTACTATCATCGATAATCAGACATATCTATTGCTTGTTCCAATGCGCCTTTCATCTGCTTCATATCGTCAGTACCTTGAGGTTCGAGGGTGATTACTTCCCCTTGATTCGTAGTGACGATTAACTTGTATGTCGGATCTACCTCAGTTGGGTTGAAAATCCAAAGTAAAGCCAGTATTGCCCCGAAAGCTATTAACGTCGGCATATTGAAGTACAAAGCCGCTGCTGCCAATAGGCAAGCAAAAAGGGTGAAACCGATCAAAGGTTGCTCATCAGCTTGTTTCTTGTCCAGCTTGACTTTGGAAATATTCCGAATTGGATATTCGGTTCCTCTGTACTCAAGCAAGGCTCTAGTGATGCGAACCTTGTTTTTCTTGTTGTTGTAAAGAACTTTCTCGGCGGTAGATACCATATGCGGGTACATTCCAATTTTACAAGTGTGCCCCACAGCCCTGTTGCTTAAGGTGCATCTCACGATGGTGAAATACATCCTTGTCTACTGATGAAGTTGCGGTAATTTCCGAATTCTTCACAGAAGTTTATAAAACTTTGACAGCTTGATTGCTTGGGGAAAATTACAAGGCGCAGTGCCGTGCAGTGGCTTCCCAACAAATAGATGTCAGAACAAGTGTACAAATCCACCTGAACCTTCTTCCATTTACCAACCTCTCGATTAAATTCTATGCACCCCTCTGAGTAATGTGCTTTGCTTTCCCTGTTTATTGGTTTTGGCATATCTCCGCTTGGTGTCCAAGCGACGCGCAAGGTTAAGAATCAGGAAAAGTAAGCCTTGAAGCCACGCTGCTAAGTACTGCGAATCAGTACTCATACGTTATAGCATAACCGCAAAAATTCGGATTGACTTGTCCCAGCGCAAGTCACTTCATCAGTATTTCCCAGGAGATTGATTGGCTTGCTGGATACCAGTAATGCCAAAAACCCGGTTTTGCTAAAAAACCGGGTTTTTGGTTAGCGATTTCTCGGTTGTCCTATTTTAATGAACCGCTAATTATTTTGATATCCCGGGCATGGTAGGTATTATCAATCGCGTCTTCTAGCGCCTTTTGCAACTCTCTTAAGTCATCACCATCTTCAGGAGAAAGGGTTAGTTCCTCGTTATTGGGAGATAAGATAATTGTTAGATCGAAGATGGGTTGCGGCTTAGTTGATGGATCGGTTGCGGCAAAGAAAAAAGCCAGGAACGCGATGATGGCGACCATCGGCTGGCTAATCCCAAAGGCGATTAAAATTGCTAGGAAAGTGGCAAAGACTGAATTGTAAGTAATTCCTCCTGTTTCGCCTGTCTTGTCGAGTCTGATTTTAGAAATGTTGCGGATTGGATATCGACCTCCTTTTGCTTCTAGCAAACTCCGGGTGACGCGAATTTTGTTCTTCTTGTTGTTATAAAGCGGTGCTTCTGCCATTTGGGTGCATCCCTTTCCTCTATGTGGGTTGCCCAACTTCGCAAAATGCATCTGGCGTTTTGTGCCAAGACAAAACGCTGGATTGATATTGCTAAAGTTGCGGGCAATATTAGCGGCGATGCTTTTTGCAGTAGATCTAGAAACTGCCGCGATCGCTTATAGCCCTTTTCCCCATAGAGTTGTAGAAGATCCGGAAACTATCAGAAAAAAATTTTTGATTTTACCGTAACCCTTGCTCTCGCAGCAGTTCATCCATCCAAGCAGTTTTTTCTTCGGTCAGAGGTGGAACTGGTGAGCGAGTATAATCTATTACTAAATCGTAAGCAGCCCGGTCATATACGCCATTTATTAAGCTTTGTAAGTTGATCGCCGGTTCTGTATCTTCTTCTTGTAACGGTAGTAAAAATGATGGGATGCTATGTTGCAGGTTAAAAGCATATAATTCAGCTTCAGGACGAAGCTCGCTTCGACTCACTAAAATTCTGTAATCGCTCTCGATGGGAGAACCTAAAATTGGCATCGGTTCCCCGGTACGCAATAAGTCTATTTCGACTAAATTTGTTACACTCCCAAACACTCGCTGACGTTTCTTTAAATATGCTTTTCGTCCTTCTGTTGAACGCTTATTTTTAGGGGAAAGAACTTCAATTGCGGTTATTACCTGTTTTGTTGCTACTTCTCGTACTTCTAAATACCACTCCCGTACCGTTTCAGGCATAGGGATTATGACTGTTGTTGCTGGGACTGGAGGGGTTGCGATCGCTATATTTGCTGTTGATGAGTTATTGACAGTTTGGGAACGCTTTACCGCGACATCGGGAATGCCAACAAGTAACGAGTTTTCTTCTGTTGTTTGATCAACTCTTTCTTCGATGTCTACTATATATTTAGGGCGTAAATGTGGAGAGAGCGCGTCTGCGATCGCTACTATTAAACGCTGATGAACTTTCGTCCATAATGCCGGATCTTCTAAATAGGTATCCATGCCCGGAAATGGCGAAGGCATCGGTTGACCTCGCAACGAATTGTATAAAACTTACCTTAGTCTATAATATGGGTGATGTTGGAATTGCAATATTTACTCCTTTCGGCGTCTGAAGAATTAGTATGATTGAACCGCAAAGGCGCAAAGTACGCGAAGGAAGAAGAAGGAAGAAGGTAGTCTCACATCTTGCACCAAGCCTAGAAATAAATTTCTGGCTTAAAGCTAAAACCCGTTGAAACGGGTTAAAACGTTGATTGTAGTTAGCTTTAGCTCACTTAAGCTTTCAGCCCCAAATTTATTTGGAGGCTGTTTATCGGGTAGGTGCAAGATGTGAATAGTAAAACCGCTCCAGACGCAGAGGACGCAGAGAAGGAAAAGAGAGTTTCTTATTTACTATTTGGATGAGGGATATGCTTACCCCACAAGAGGGACTTTGGCTTGTGGGATGGGCATTTTGACGCTATGGTTTTTTTGCTAGAGGTCTATCTTTGGCGCGATGGCAAGTTTTTGGTTAGCGCTTCGGCATGTCATATCCAAATAAGTTGGGATCGACTTCTCCTAACTGCAAATCGGCTAAGCCATATTCTGCCCAACGTCTTTCTACCATTGCAGCTACGTCTGGATCTGATTCTAAAGGTGCGCCCCATTCGTGTTCGGTTTCGGGGGGGATTTTAGTTGTGGCATCGATGCCCATGCGTCCGCCTAAACCGATTTTTTCGCTGGCGAAGTCTAAACTATCAAAGGGTGTATTGGGCAGGATAAAAACATCGCGCGTGGGGTCAACTTTGGAACTAATTGCCCATACGACTTGACGCGGATCGCGGATGTTAATGTTTTTATCGACGACTATGACAAATTTGGTGTAGGTAAATTGGGGTAGGGCACTCCAAAATGCCAGGGCGGCGCGGCGGGCTTGTCCGGGATATGCTTTGTCAATGGAAATAATGGCAGCTTTGTAACTTAAAGCTTCCATTGGCAGGAAGAAATCGACGATTTCCGAGACTTGTTGCCGCAGGATGGGGGTGTAGATGCGATTGAGTGCGATCGCCATCATCGCTTCTTCTTTCGGCGGACGTCCGCTAAAGGTGGTTAAATAAATTGGATCTTTTCGCATGGTCATGCAGTGGAAGCGAATCAAGGGCGAATCTTCTTCGCCGCCGTAATACCCCATGTGATCGCCAAATGGCCCATCTGGCAATACCTCCCCTGGTGTAATCGTCCCTTCTAAGACCATTTCCGAGTCCGCTGGGACTTCTAAATCTACTGTTTTGCATTTTGCGAGTTGGACGCCGGAACCGCCGTAAAGCCCTGCAAACAGCCATTCCGATAAGTCTACGGGGATGGGGGTGGCGGCTGCCATGATCAGCAGGGGATCTACGCCTAGCGCGATCGCAATTTCTAATTTTTTACCCTGTTGCGCGGCTTTCCGTAAATGCCTCGCCCCACCTCTGACGGATAACCAATGCACCGTCATCGTATTGGAAGATTGCAGTTGCAAGCGATACACTCCCACATTCGGTACGCCGGTTTCGCAATCTTTGGTAATTACCAATCCCAAGGTGATAATTTTGCCTGCATCGCCTGGATACGGGCGAATCATGGGAATTTTGTTTAAATCTAGGTCATTTCCCTCAATTACCACTTGCTGACACGCGGGGAAAAAGTCTCGCCCCGGTTTGGCTTTCAGCACGTCAAACAGCACCTTGCCAAACTCCACGGCCTGGGATATCTTTTTGGGTGGTTTGGGTTGTTGCAGCATTGCCAGTTTTTTCCCCAATTCCTCTAACTCTTGGGGTTGCTGCATGTTCATCGCCCAGCAAATGCGTTCTACGGTTCCCAGCAGGTTCACCGCTACAGGATAAGGCGATCCTTTAACATTTTCAAAGATTAACCCAGGGCCGCCTTGTTGCAGCATTCGGTTAGAAATCTCTGCAATTTCTAAATCTGGGTCAACTAAAGCATTAATTCGCCGCAATTGCCCTCTTTCTTCCAGTAGTTTGATGAATCCCCGCAGATCCCTAGCCATGATTAAGATATGTAAAGGTTAAACTTCCTTCTATTATGGACTCATAGGCCACTCCCCGCGCGAGTCTGGCGATGCTGAATCATTCTTGCTTGCTGTCAGTGACTCATTCTGCCGTTTTAGAGCAAATAAGTATTTATATCTATGAAGCTGTTTTGGAGATGCAGCGACAGCATCCGGAATGGCTGAAAGAAAAGTATCGCAAAGTGGCATGGAAAGAAGACCGCTATCAGTCTATGTTCAAAGATAGATTGAAACAAGAACTGCTAAATACTTCTGACCAAAAAGCGCAACTGCTGAAAGTTAAAAAGTTTTTGCAACTGATTTTGGAACCCAGCTTTTTTGAAATGGCTGAGTTCAAAGTATTAATTAGGAATCTACGTCAAATAGTTATTCAGCCGGAAACGCCGTCAAATGGCGATGAAAAATCGGCGGGTGCTATTGCTATCTTACTTTTAGATGCAGAAAACTTACAATTAGATGTGAAAACAGAGAAATTTTTAGAGGAAATATGTACGTATCCGATTCAAATTAAAATTGCGTTTGCCAATTGGCGCAGCATGGGCAGAAAAGATGCTGAATTTCACGAACGCCATTACGAACTAATTCACGTTCCTCCCGGAAAAGACAGCGCGGATTTGAAAATGGCAACTGTGGGATCGTCGATTTTTGTTCATTATCCAAATGCAAAAGAAGTATTAGTTTGCTCGTCGGATAACGCGATTATTCATTTATGTACGACGCTGCAAACTCACGGGTTAACTGTATACCGGGTTCGCAAACAAAAAGATGCGATCGCTGTCTTTAATAACAAGACGCGAGAAACTCAAATTTATTCGCTTAAACCGATTCCAGAAATGCCTTCGGTTGAGGAATTTATTGCCTATTTAAAACAGTTAATTAAAACCGAACAATTGCGGACTGGTTCTCAATGGCTCAAGTTATCTAGGATTTCCAACCTTTTTCAAAGTAAGTATAACCTTACTATCACGCAAGTTGTCGCCACTCACTTTCCAGGGAAAAGAACGAGAGATATTTTTTTCGACTATCCCTCTGAGTTTGTAGCGCATCAAGTTTCTGAGCAATCTCAACTTTATATTACTTTATTTGAAATGTCTGAACCGAAAGCTTCTCATAGTAATGGAGCTGCTCCTGAATTAAACGAACAAAATGATAGAGTCAATTCATCGATTAATTCGCAATCTGAATTAGAAGCAGCGCTTGTTAGTATTTTGAAAAAGTTAACAGCTAAATCTTCTAAGAACTCTATTTCTATGTCAAGTTTAGGGAGCGAATTCCATAAACAATACGGTAAAACCATTAGTAACACTCTCGATGAATTGAATTTAAACAGTAATTTTCCTAAGTTTATCAAGTCTTGTAGTTCTTTAAAATTGGGGCAAACTAAGAAAGGGTGGCAAGTTGCGATCGCTCAAACAGATGAGTAATTGGCTAATGGCTAATGGCTAATTGTAAAAGAGCAGCCATTAGCTATTAGCATTTACATATCAATAAAACCCCCGCTAGGAAATCGCGTCAGAAAAATACCCCTTTAGGGGTAGGTTGAGCTTAACTCTTGACTGGCATCTTGGAGTTGGAGCGTCAGGGCAGATCCGATCTAAACTTGGCAACAAAAGCAAAATAAAAATAACTAAAATTTTTTAATTTTAACATAACTTTTAGTTAAATACAATTTAATCTCTGCTTAACCTAGAATTAGACTGATATTTTCCTTTTCTTAACCAGTAAAGTGTAGCGTGAGAAGTGCTTAATCAAAAATGCATTTCTGCTTAAGGACAGGGCTAATATGGCTTTATCTTCCACTACTCTGCGTCGAGCTGTAGTGGCTTCCGCCGTGACGGTTGGTGTTGTGGGAGGCTTCGTTTACACGGCAACATCCCAAACAGCTTCAGTAACACTTAACGGGGCGGGCGCAACATTTCCGGCGCCTTTGTATCAGAGGTATTTTCAGCAATTCAGCCAAAGAAACCCGAACATTCGAGTTAACTACCAAGCCGTAGGTAGCGGGGCTGGAGTGCGCCAAATGATTGCCGGAACGGTAGATTTTGCCGGTAGCGACGTGGCAATGAAAAATGACGAAATGGCGAGAGTCAGTCGGGGTGTAATATTTATCCCCACTGCTGGCGGCCCGGTTGCAGTTGTTTATAATTTGCCTGGGGTTAACAACCTCAAATTATCCCGCGAAGCGCTGCCTGGTATTTTTTCCGGTCAAATTACTAGGTGGAACGACCCCCGAATTGCTTCTGCTAACCCAGGGGTAAACTTGCCCAATCAACCGATTCGATTGGCAGTGCGTGCAGATAGCAGCGGTACTAGCTTTATTTTTAGCAATCACCTCAGTGCAATTAATCCTTATTTCCGGGGTCGAGTAACTGCCAGCACCACACCCCAGTGGCCTGGAAACCCGCTGCGGGGTCAAGGAAATCCAGGCGTTGCCCAAAGCGTGAGACAGACGCGGGGTTCGATTGGTTACGTAGAATTCTCCTTTGCCAAGAGCGCTAACATGCAGATGGCGCAAGTGCAAAATCGCACTGGTGCTTACGTTGCCCCTTCGATGCAGGCAGCGAACCAAGCTTTGACAGGTGTAGATTTTAACCAAGACTTCCGGGTCAACTTTACTGAATTTGGTAACCCCAGCCAAGGTTACCCAATTGTAGGTTTAACCTGGATGATGGTTTATAAACAGTATCCTCAACCTGGTAAAGCTGATGCAATTAAGCGGTTGGTACAGTGGGTGATGACCGACGGTCAACAAATCAACGATGACCTTAACTATACGCGCATTCCTGCTCCAGTTGCTAGCAAAGTGGTTCAAGCTGTCAATAGCGGCGTCAGATAATTGGTTATGAGTCATGAGTCATTAGCCAAATGACTCATGACATTGTTTCCCGCAGTATCGGTATGATTTAATTCTGTAGGCGGTGGCTGAGTGTTAATCATCTCATCGCCGCGATGTGAAGAGTTATTAGCCTCACGCACCCTGCAACTAATAGTTATGCAAAATCGAGCGAAATCTGGCAAAAATTCCCCTAAAAACCTCGATGCTGAATTGGATATAACAGCAGGAGGAGGGTTAAATCTTTGGCTAAACGAAGGTTTTACTTGGCTAGTTTATGGGGTTGCTATCTGTACGGCATTGACCCTGTTTTGGCTATCTTGGGTGATTTTGCAACAAGCATTTCCCGCGATTCAACAGTTCGGGCTGGGATTTTTGTGGGGGAGTGAATGGAATATTGGCGAGTTAAAGTTTGGTGCGTTACCGTTTATTTATGGCACGCTGGTATCGAGTGCGATCGCACTCTTAATCGCCGTGCCAGTAGGGGTTTCGGTTGCTCTAGTCACCAGTGAAGATTTTATCCCGAATTGGGTGCGATCGCCGATTGCATTTGTAGTGGAACTCATCGCCGCCATTCCCAGCGTAATTATTGGACTGTGGGGCATTTTTGTCTTAATTCCCTTTTTGCTGCCCCTACAACAATTTCTATTCGATCGATTCAGTTTTATTCCCCTATTTAGCACCGCACCTTCTGGCCCCGGTTTGCTGACGTCGGGAATTGTACTGGCAATCATGATCGTGCCAACGATAGCAGCAATTAGCCGCGATGTATTGCTAGTAGTTCCCAAAGATTTGCGAAGTGCTTCAATGGCTTTAGGATCGACTCGTTGGGAAACTATATTTCGGGTTTTGTTGCCTTCTGGCGCTTCGGGAATTTTGGGTGCTTCTACCCTCGCGTTGGGACGGGCATTAGGCGAAACAATGGCAGTGACAATGGTGATTGGTAACTCACCTCAAATTAACCCTTCTTTGCTAGATTTAGCATCTACAATTCCTTCTGTCCTCGCTACTCAATTTGCCGAAGCCTTAGATCCATTGCATATCGGCGCGCTGATGTATTTGTCCTTAATTCTGTTTGTTATCACCTTGCTAGTTAACATAGCAGCCGTTCTTTTAGTACGAGTGCTAGGACACAAGCAAGGATGATAATAATCCCTAATATTTCCATCCAATTACCAATTACCAATTACCAATTACCAATTAATTCATGACCAATCCTTCCTCGAAGTTAGAAACTCCAGAATCAATTATTGCCGAACTCAAAAAACCTTTGCCCATAGCTCGAACTTTCTTCACCTATGGCATGACTGTATTAGCATTTGCGCTTACGGGTTTGGCGCTGTTACCCCTAGTAGAAATATTGTGGTCAATCCTGCGTCAAGGAATGCCTCAATTGAGTCTGCAAAGCATCACTTCTTTACCAGCACCAGTTGGAGTAGAAGGGCCAAATGGTTTTGGCAATGCTATTGTGGGAACATTAATTATGGTCGGCATTGCTTCAGCAATTAGCATTCCTTTCGGTTTGTTGACTGGCATCTACTTATCTGAATTTGGCAAAAATTCCAAAACCGCCAGCGGTATTCGGTTTATTACTACCGTTCTGACGGGTATTCCTTCAGTAATTATTGGCGTTTTTGCCTACGCGGTTGTAGTGGTAACTAAAATAGCAATCAACAACGGTCAAATCTTCATCGGACGGGAAGCCGTTGACCAAGGAATTGGGGTGCCGCTGCCTGGTTTTTTGGGCGCGATCGCAAACCTATTCAATTACGATATCAATACTTTATCAATTGGCGTAGGTGGATTTTCCGCCCTAGCTGGCGGTTTCGCACTTTCTATACTCATGCTACCAGTCGTCGCCCTGACTACAGAAGAAGCTTTAAAACTGGTGCCAATCTCTCAACGCTTCGCCTCTGCTGCTTTGGGTGCTACTCGCTTCCAAACAACTTTTAAAATAGTCGTTTCTACAGCTTTATCCGGTGTGACTACAGGTATTCTACTCGCTGTAGCCCGTGCCGCAGGCGAAACAGCGCCTCTCGTTTTCACGGCTTTGTTTAGCGATAACTGGCCCGATGGCTTGTTCAATCCTACCCCTTCGCTTTCGGTTCTAATTTATAATTATGCCAATTCTCCCTTCCCCGAACAAAATAATTTAGCTTGGACGGCTTCGGTAGTATTGGTAAGTTTAATCTTACTGATCAGCGTTGCATCTCGCATGGTAACGCGCAGACGATGAAGGAAAATTTAAGATTTAAGATTTAAGATTTCAGATTTTAAATTTTAGATTTAAATCAAATCTGCAATCTGTAATCTCAAATCTGCCATCAACTTTAAATCTGCAATCTGAAATCTCAAATCTGCCATCAATCTTAAATCTACAATCCTATGATGAAACCAGAACCCAATAAAGCATTTAAACCAATTCCTCCCAGGGGGAAGAATATGGCAGGCGCTACTCAATCTACCGCAGAAAATTTAGTTCCGGCTTTGAAAGTCCGTAACTTAAGCTGCTACTACGGCGAGAAAAAAGCGGTTGATTCTGTTTCGATGGATATTTACCAAGGGCAAATCACAGCGATTATTGGCCCTTCAGGTTGCGGTAAATCGACATTCATCAAAGCCTTAAATCGCATTAGCGAATTAGAAGCGCAGGTACGCTTTGAAGGAACGGTGGAATTTTTCGGTCAAGATATCTTCGGTCGCGGCGTTAATTTGAACCGACTGCGCCGTCAAATTGGTATGGTGTTCCAAAAACCCAATCCATTTCCGATTAGCATTTACGAGAATGTAGCTTACGGCATTAAAGTCGCGGGGCACAAATCAAAAGCCGAGTTAGATGAAATTGTCGAATCGGCGTTGCAAGGGGCAGCCTTGTGGAATGAAGTCAAAGATAATCTGAAAAAATCAGCGCTAGGACTTTCTGGCGGTCAACAACAGCGTTTGTGCATTGCCCGTGCTTTGGCGGTGAAACCGAAAATTATGCTGATGGATGAACCTTGTTCGGCGCTTGACCCAATTGCCACCATGAAAATTGAGGAATTATTGCAGACGTTGCGGGATAAACTGACGATTGCAATTGTGACTCACAACATGCAACAAGCATCTCGCGTTTCTGACTACACGGCGTTTTTCAATGCCGATGAGACTCGCATCGGTCAGTTAGTCGAATTTGGCCCCACGGCGAAGATTTTTACCGAAGCGTCAAATGTCGATACCCGCAATTATGTCGCAGGGCTGTTTGGTTGAGACGCAATAATTGCAGAAACCTTACAGAAACCCGGTTTTTTCAAAAAAACCGGGTTTCTTGTTGCTGTAAAACCGCTTTTATCGGCTTGTTAACATTATTTTCTTCTTCTCTGGGCGCGATTCAAACCCGTTGGTGATATCGAAGTCAGGGTGCAAGATGTGAGTAAACTCAGATCTTGCACAGTGGCTCAAAACCGGGTTTCTTGCAAATAGCTAAACTTGAAAGCCTAGATCTTTCATCAAGAAACCCGGTTTTTCAAGGCTTGTTGACAATGGTGCAAGATGTGAGTAAAACTACTTTTTTGCATATTTTTAATCTTAAGTTAACCTTTAGATAATTTTTGCTTTAAATAAAGTTAATTATTCTTTAACTTAATCTGCACGATTTCTCCACACCGAAATTTTATTCTGAAAGTGTTCAGATAAATGCTTCACTTCTGAAGGAAAAAACGACATGCCTTTCTCTTCTTCTGCCTTATTTCGTACAACTGTAGTAGCTTCTTTCGTCACGGTTGGTGTTGTTGCAGGCTCGGTTTATACAGCCGTTTCTCAAACATCTTCAATTACTTTGAACGGTGCGGGCGCAACATTTCCTGCTCCTTTATATCAGCGCTATTTTCAACAATTTAGCCAAAAAAATCCTAACGTTAGAGTTAACTACCAAGCTGTAGGTAGCGGTGCTGGAATTCGCCAAATGACTGCCGGAACGGTTGATTTTGCCGGTAGCGATGCCGCGATGAAAGATCAAGAAATCGGTAAAGTCAGCCGCGGGGTAATTTTTGTTCCCACCGCTGGCGGCCCGGTTGCAGTTGCTTATAACGTTCCTGGGGTTAACAATCTCAAACTCTCTAAAGAAGCACTTCCCGCTATTTTTGCCGGTCAAATTACTAGCTGGAACGACCCTCGCATCGCCTCTGCTAACCCTGGTGTGAATCTACCTAATTTACCTATTCGTTTAGCTGTACGTGCAGATAGCAGCGGTACTAGCTTTATTTTTAGCAATCATTTAAGTGCAATTAATCCTTATTTCCGGGGTCGAGTAACTGCTAGCACCACTCCCAACTGGCCTGGTAACCCCCTGCGCGGTCAAGGTAATCCCGGTGTTGCCCAAAGCGTGAGACAGACGCGGGGTGCAATTGGCTATGTAGAATATACCTTTGCTAAAAACGCTAACCTGCAAATGGCCTCGGTTCAAAATAAAAGTGGTGCTTACGTTGCGCCTTCGATGCAAACTGCGAATCAGGCTTTGGCAGGGGTAGATTTTAACCAAGATTTCCGCGTCAACTTTAGTGAATTTGGCAATCCGAATCAAGGCTATCCGATTGTTGGTTTGACCTGGATTATGGTTTACAAACAGTACAATCAACCTGGTAAAGCAGAAGCTGTGAAACGCTTGGTGCAGTGGATGATGACCGATGGTCAACAAATCAACGACGATCTTAGCTATACCCGGATTCCCGCTCCGATCGCTAATCGCGTGGTTCAAGCTGTAAATAGCGGCGTTAAGTAAACGCAGAAAGGTATTAATCGAGGCACGCATAAATAATAGATGCGTGCCTTTATCGCTCCACGAACTCATGCAAAGAAACCGGGTTTCTAGGGAAAATGTTTGGCAAGGAGAGATTGACTAAGAAACCCGGTTTCTCTCCTCAACCTCCGCGCCAAGAAACCGGGTTTCTACCAAAAATGTTTGGCAAGGAGAGATTGACTAAGAAACCCGGTTTCTCTCCTCAACCTCCGCGCCAAGAAACCGGGTTTCTACCAAAAATGTTTGGCAAGGAGAGATTGACTAAGAAACCCGGTTTCTCTCCTCAACCTCCGCGCCAAGAAACCGGGTTTCTACCAAAAATGTTTGGCAAGGATAAATTGACTAAGAAACCCGGTTTCTCTCCTCAACCTGCATACGTTTAGTTAACTGGATTTTAGATGGAACGTTCAAAGCTATCCAAAAGTTTAGCCAGAAGAAACATTAATGCCAATTTGGATCTGACGGCTGTATCTGGTGTAAGTGTTTTCCTAGACCAAGGGTTTACTTGGTTAGTTTATGGGTTTGCTATCTGTACGGCATTGACACTGTTTTGGCTTTCCTGGGTAATTTTACAGCAAGCGCTGCCAGCGATTCAACAATTTGGGCTGGGGTTTTTGTCGGGGAATGAATGGAATATTGGGGAGTTAAAGTTTGGTGCGTTGCCATTTATTTATGGCACGCTGGTATCGAGCGCGATCGCACTCCTAATCGCCCTCCCTGTGGGGGTTTCAGTCGCCTTGGTCACCAGCGAAGATTTTATCCCGGATTGGGTGCGATCGCCGATTGCATTTGTAGTCGAATTAATCGCCGCGATTCCCAGCGTGATTATCGGACTGTGGGGCATTTTTGTCTTAATTCCCTTTCTACTACCCCTACAACAATGGCTATTCGATAGATTCAGTTTTATTCCCCTATTTAGCACCGCACCTTCTGGCCCCGGTTTGCTCACATCGGGGATAGTTCTTGCCATCATGATCGTGCCGACAATAGCAGCAATTAGCCGCGATGTATTGCTAGTCGTTCCCAAAGAATTACGCAGTGCTTCAATGGCTTTAGGTGCTACTCGTTGGGAAAGCATTTTTCGCGTCTTGTTACCTTCAGGTATTTCGGGAATTTTGGGTGCTTCTACCCTCGCGTTGGGACGGGCATTAGGTGAAACAATGGCGGTGGCAATGGTGATTGGTAACTCGCCTCAAATTAACCCTTCTTTGCTCGATTTATCATCTACAATCCCTTCCGTACTCGCCACTCAATTTGCCGAAGCATTAGACCCTTTGCATATCGGCGCGCTGATGTATTTATCCTTGATTCTGTTTGCGATTACCTTGTTAGTTAACGTAGTCGCCGTTCTGCTGGTGAAGGTGCTTGGGCATCAAAAAGCATGACGATTGCTAAGTGCGTCATTAGTAGGGGCACGGCGACATCAATTAATCTGTTAATACGACAACCTTATACATGCCGTGCCCCTACTGCTTTATCGATGCGTCCCTACCGTTATTTATCCCTCCCCCTAATAACCAATGACCTACCATTACCCCAGTTTTAAACACCGCAGATCCCCAATCGAAGAACTCGATAGTCCCTTGCCTATAGGGCGGACAGTATTCAGTTATGCCATGAACTTCGTAGCGTTTGCCTTTACAGGTTTGGCGCTCTTACCTCTAGTAGCAATTTTGTTTTCAATCCTGCAACAAGGGCTGCCCCAACTAAAGTGGGAAACCCTGACTTCTCTGCCAGCACCTGTAGGAGTAGAAGGGCCAAATGGCTTCGGCAATGCTATTTTGGGAACGTTAATTATGATCGGAATTGCCTCTAGTATTAGCATTCCTTTCGGGATGATGACGGGCATTTACCTATCTGAGTTTGGCAAAGATTCCAAAACAGCTAGTGCTATCCGCTTCATTACTACAGTTCTCACTGGCATTCCTTCAGTTATTATTGGAGTTTTTGCCTATGCTGTTGTAGTTGTAACTAAAGGTGGTTTTTCTGCACTCGCTGGCGGTTTTGCACTTTCTATCCTCATGTTGCCCGTTGTAGCGCTGACCGCAGAAGAAGCCTTGAAACTGGTTCCAAATCCCCAGCGTCTCGCTTCTGCTGCCTTGGGTGCTAATCGCTTCCAGACTACTTTTAAAATTGCAGTTTCCGCTGCTTTACCGGGTATTACCACAGGCATTTTACTCGCTGTTGCGAGGGCGGCTGGAGAAACGGCTCCGCTTGTTTTTACCGCGCTGTTTAGCGATAACTGGCCTGATGGTTTGCTCAATCCTACTTCTTCTTTGTCGGTACTAATTTACAACTACGCGAACTCTCCTTTCCCCGAACAAAATGCTTTAGCTTGGACGGCTTCTGTAGTGTTAGTGAGTTTAATTTTGGCACTCAGTGTTTTATCTCGGATGGTAACGCGCAGACGATGAAGAAAATTTTAGATTTTAGATTTTAGATTTTAGATTTAAATTAAATCTCCAATCTGATAAATCTGAAATCTGCAATCTCAAATCTCAAATTCTCAAATCTCAAATCAGTAATTATACCATGAAACCCAATCCCAAAGAGCAAAGATTTCCAGCTACTCCTCGCCAGATGAATAAGTTAACAGCAATTCCGATCAAATCACCGGCACCAAGTTTATCTCCGGCTTTGACAGTGAGAAATCTCAGCTGCTACTACGGCACAAAAAAAGCAGTAGATTCAGTTTCAATGGATATCTGCGAAGGGCAAATTACGGCGATTATTGGCCCTTCAGGTTGCGGTAAATCTACTTTCATCAAAGCCTTAAACCGCATTAGCGAATTAGAAGGACAAGTACGGTTTGAAGGAACGGTGGAATTTTTCGGTCAAGATATCTTCGCCCGCGGCGTTAATTTGAACCGACTGCGCCGTCAAATTGGTATGGTGTTCCAAAAACCCAATCCATTTCCCATTAGCATTTACGACAACGTTGCCTATGGTGTGCGAGTAGCAGAGCGCAAGTCAAGATCTCAGATGGATGAAATTGTAGAAACAGCACTTCGAGGCGCGGCGCTGTGGAATGAAGTCAAAGATAATCTGAAAAAATCAGCGTTAGGACTCTCTGGCGGTCAACAACAGCGTCTGTGCATTGCCCGTGCTTTGGCGGTGAAGCCGAAAATTCTGCTGATGGATGAACCTTGTTCGGCGCTTGATCCAATAGCGACCATGAAAATTGAGGAATTATTGCAAACGCTGCGGGATAAACTGACGATTGCGATTGTGACTCACAACATGCAACAAGCTTCTCGCGTTTCTGACTACACGGCGTTTTTCAATGCGGATGAAAGTCGCATCGGTCGGTTAGTGGAATTTGGCCCCACTTCCAAGATTTTTACCGAAGCGTCGAATCTGGACACCCGCAATTACGTTGCCGGTTTGTTTGGTTAAACAGATGTTAAGGTATAGAATCGATCGAGATCCAAAACAACAATGCCTCGTCTGGCAACTACCATTGAAGCGATTCTATACCTGAAAAGCCAGCCCGTGTCGCTGGCTGCGATCGCTGAATACGCCAAATGCGACAAATCTGACGCCCAAGAAGCGCTGCTCGAACTGATGGACGATTACGCCCACCGCGACAGCGCTTTAGAAGTGGTCGAAACCCCCACAGGTTATTGTCTGCAATTGCGGGCATCTTTTCAGGGATTGATGCAAAATTTGATACCGCCGGAAATCGGGGTAGGGGCTTTGAGGACATTGGCAGCGATCGCGCTCAAAGGCTCGATTACCCAAACCGAATTAGTCGATTTACGCGGATCGGGTGCTTACCAGCAAGTGCAGGAACTCGTCCAGCTAGGCTATGTCCGCAAACGCCGACCATCTGAAGGGCGGTCATATTTGTTACAAGTAACAGAGAAGTTTCACCAGTATTTTGAACTAGACCAACTCCCCAAACAGCTAGAGTTACCCCTCAACCTAGTAGGAAGAGGGACAAAGGAAAGCGACGCAGAAGCATCAGAGGAAACTTACGACTGATACCAAATCCGGGTTAACAACCCCTCTGATTCTTATAGACTTATAGACCGCGCAGGCGGTCTTTGTTTGTGTAGGCGCGACTTTAGTCGTTCAGCCTCAAGGGGGTAATCAAAGCGGATGCGAGTATGAAATTCGAGTCTAGCGAACAAGAACAGGGCTTAGGCAGCGATACCAGATATGGTAGAGATGGTGCGTTACACTGCATTAACGCAGCCTACATACTAGCCCCTAGCCCCTAGTTACTTACGCAACTGTCACAATCGGTGGTTGGTGCGTGACGTCAAAAGTCTCATTTCTCCCTTCAAATATTCTCGCAGCGTCACGCACCCTACAGAAAAAATATGCCAGCCCTTGTAAGTCCTATATAAATCCCGCCAAAAAAGCCTGTTTCTCGCTCATACCAGCTTTTTTTCTCGAAATCTACCTCTCGTTGTAACATCTCCCTGTCTGGTGGGAAATATGTCAAATTAGAGTTAGTTCCACACAAAGGCTCCTCATGGTCTTTAACCCTGATTTTCTCAGTTCTGATACCGACAATGCTCCAGCAAATCCACTGCTGAAATATCTCCAGCATCAATCTCCGGAGGTTTTAGCGCGCGTCGCCAAGTCTGTCAGTCCGGAAATCAAGCAAATTATTTCTCAAAACGTTCAAGGTCTGGTGGGAATGCTACCAGGCGAGCATTTTAACGTTCAAATTACTACAGATCGGGAAAACTTAGCCGGTCTGCTAGCTTCGGCGATGATGACGGGTTACTTCCTCCGCCAGATGGAACAGCGGATGCAGCTAGAGGAAAGTTTGCTTAACTCGATGTCTCTCAAACAGGAACCAGACAGTGACCGCTAATTTTAGATTTTAGATGGCAGATTTTAGATTTTCGCCCGGTGTAAAATTCCTCAAGCCTCCAATCTAAAATCCCAAATCTAAAATCTAAAATTTTTTTACCCCATGCGCTCGGCGGGAAACGTACCCAGTCGCACTTGGATATTTTGGGTTTGCCCGTTGCGGGTAACTTCGAGTTCCAAGACCTCGCCTACGCCACTCGCTTCTACTAACTCTTGGACTTTAGAAGCTTCTTTGATCTGTACGCCGTTAATTTTTTGAATGATATCGCCTCGCTGTAGACCGGCTTGGTCGGCGGGTGAGTTGTCGAAAACTCGCATCACCAACACCCCCCGCTCTTGGGTAATCGTGAGGTTGCTTTCTTGATTGAGTTGTTCTTTTAAAGCGGGAGTCAGTCCAGCCATTTGAATTCCTAAAAAGGGATGTTGTACCTCTCCTTTAGCTAACAATTGATTGGCGACGCGCTGTGCGGTTTCGATCGGGATGGCAAAGCCAAGTCCTTGAGCATCGGCGCGAATCGCTGTATTAATGCCAATAATTTCTCCCGCAGCGTTTAATAGTGGCCCGCCTGAGTTGCCGGGGTTAATTGCCGCATCGGTTTGAATAAAGTTAACTCGTTTATCTGGGACGCCGACTTGGGAACTAGAACGTCCCGTAGCGCTGATAATACCGACCGTTACCGTGTTATCCAAACCGAGAGGATTGCCGATAGCGATCGCCCACTGACCCGGTATCAAATTTTGCGAGCTGCCCAAACTCACCGTCGGTAAGTTGCTGGCGTTAATCTTCACCACCGCCACATCGGTAAGCGGGTCTGTTCCGACCACTCGCCCTTCAAACGTGCGACCGTCTTTCAGCGTTACTTGCACGGTCTTGGCGCCATCAACTACGTGAGCATTTGTAATTAAGCTACCATTAGAACTCAGTAAAAAGCCGGAGCCAGTACCGCGTTCTAACCGTTCTTCCGGCCCAATCGGCGAGTCGTTGCCAAAGAAGCGCCTAAACATCGGGTTGCGAAATGCTTCCGGGATGGGGATTTCCACCTTGCGCGAGGCATCAATTCGCACCACCGCAGGTCCCACCCTTTGAACAGCCTCAGCGATGAAATTAACGCTGTTAGGGTCAACTGTGGCACTTGAGCCGCCTGAATTGCGCTGAATTGGCAACGGAGGCAACATGGGAGCAGTTGCCTGGTAAGTTGGAATGACGCGACTCTCCGCTTGCAGGTGGCGGCTAGCTAACACCCCTGCACCGCCGCCAATGGCGAGCAAAGTGAAATAAAGAGTCAGCTGCTTTACAGATAAACTCATAAGTTACAATTCCACTCAAAACCCACCCTATGAATCGAATGACGAGGAAAGCGGGGCGGGGTGTAACGCTTTTCCTGAGAAGAAGACAGATAATAATCTACTTTAGCTTGCTCTCAACGAGCGTCTCACCTATTACAAGGTGGAGAAATTTTTGGCACTGGAGTGGGAGACTTGGCATAAAATGCAGATTTGGTAAGGACAAGCAGGACAAGGGGGACAAGAGAAGGGAGAAATTTATGCTCGGAACTTGTCCTGTTTTAGACTGGTAGCCGCACCAACTTAGGCTGGTTAATTAAAATTTCTTTACATTAATTGCTTGATTTTATGACTCTATATCGTTGGTTTCCAATTGCCTCAACGCTTCTGTGGCTGTTTATACCCGGCTTGCAAGTGAAAGCGAATTTGACTCAACCCGCTGTAGGACAGCAAAACGTAGATTGTCAGGCACCAGCGCTTTCGCGCCTGAACAAACACGTAGTGGCGCTGGGCGAGACGCTGGAGAGTATCGCGCGTCAATACAATCTGATTCCGGCTACCCTGTTAGGATTGAACCCCAGTTTAAGGTCGCGCGGGGTGCAGATAGGAACCGAAATTGTTATTCCCCCCTTTAACGGCATTCGGGTGGAAGTGCCTGCAAATCAAACTTGGCGCGATGTGGCAAAAGCTTACAACGTGCGCGAGGCGATTTTATACGAAGTCAATGGTTGCCAGGAAAATCCCAGAGTTGTGTTTGTACCGGGGGTAAATTGGTCGCCGGAAACGCTAGGAGTAGAAGAAGTTACGAGGGAGTTGACAGGATACCCTTTACCTGCTATAGCAACGGTGGGATTGCGCTACGGTTGGCAGCTGAGATTGGGTTCGGGTAAGGTAGAATTCCACAGCGGTGTAGATTTATTAGCAACCCCTGATACTCCAGTTTTAGCGGCAGGAAGTGGTGTGGTAGCTTTCGCCGCAGAGCAAGGCAATTACGGTAATTTAGTGGTAATCAATCATCAAGACGGGTTGCAAACTCGCTACGCCCACTTGGCTAATATTACGGTTACAACAGGACAAAGAATTATGCAGGGAGAGCAGGTAGGAACCGTTGGTGCAACGGGTGCCCCCGATATCGAAGCCTCTCACCTGCATTTTGAAATTCGTTATAACTCAGATTTAGGTTGGGTAGCAGAAAATCCCGAACCGTATTTAAGAAACATGAAAATTGCTAATAGGTAATGGGTAATGGGTAATGGGTAATCGGTCAATTACCAATTACCTATTACCTATTACCATTTCATTCAGCGGTTACATGAGCTAACTCTGCTGACTCTGGGGTTGGTGCTTCGGTCATACCGAACAGGGAGCGGTACAATTTATCGTACTCGTGGGCGGATTTATCCCAGCTGAAATCCTGCGCCATGCCGCGCTGTTGCAGGGTGCGCCATTGCTCTTTGAACCGGAAACCTTCCCAAGCTCGAATCATAGCGGTAAATAGATCGAGGGGTTCGTAGCGGTCGAAACAATAACCCGTACCCGCTTGGTTAACGGGGTCGTGGTGGGTTACAGTATCGACTAAGCCGCCGGTACGCCGCACGATGGGGACGCAGCCGTAGCGCATGGCGAGCATTTGGCTGATGCCGCATGGTTCAAAACGACTGGGCATTAAGAAGGCATCGCAGCCTGCATAGATGCGGCGGGCGAGGGCGTCGTTGTAAAGTAAGTAAGTTGCCATGCGACCTGGATAGCGGGAAGCCATTTGCCACATTTGGCTTTCGTAGTAGCGATCGCCTGTCCCCAACAAGATAAACTGAGCATCGGTATAGGACATAAAACGGTCGAGGATTTGCAGCGATAAATCGATGCCTTTCTGTTCCACCAACCGGGTTACCATACCAATCAGGAACGAGCCGGAATTGACTTCTAACCCAACTTCTTCTTGCAGCGCGACTTTATTCGCCTTTCTTTGCTCGACTGTATCGGCACTAAAGGTTTGAGCGATATATTTATCGGTAACCGGGTTGTAAAGTTGGGTGTCGATGCCGTTAAGAATGCCGGATAACTTACCGCTGACGTAAGATAGCAACCCTTCCAATTGTTCCCCATACGCCGCCGTCTTGATTTGATCGGCATAGGTGGGAGAAACTGTATTTACCCAGTCGGCAAATTGAACCGCCGCCGCCATTGTATTGTGTCCCTGCATGTACCAAGGACACCAAGTCATTTGCTCTAATCGCCAGCGCCACGGCCCTTGATAAGCTAGGTTGTGAATCGTGAATACTGTTTTAATTTCTTGGTCTTGGTGCATCCACACGGGTATCATTCCCGTGTGCCAGTCGTGACAGTGGATAATTTCTGGTTTCCAATAGTTCCAGGCAAATTCTGCGGCGCCGTTAGCAAATAAGGTGAACCGCCAGTCTTCATCGTCTCCATAGTAGACGCGACGGGGCCAGAACGAAGGATGACCGAATAAATATAAGGGTACATCGCTATTGGGCAAGACGGTTTCGTAAATCGAGAAACCCTGCCCCATTGCATTACCCGACCAGATCGGGGTTTTTGGAATAGTAATCTTGTCTGGTAGGAAGCCATAGTAGGGCATGAAAACCCGCACGTCATGCCCCAGTTTCCGCAGCACTTTGGGCAAAGCCCCGACGACATCGCCCATGCCGCCAACTTTTGCCAGGGGTGCCGCTTCAGCAGCAACAAATAGAATTCTCATTTTAACGTTTGTCTTCCCTCAGACTAGGCAGTCAAATTAGAAACAAATTGTTAAGGTTCATCATACCTGTAGACGCGCACTGGAAAACAGTCACTTAGAAAGGGGGGAAAGGGGGGAAAGGGGAAAAAGGGGAAAAAGGGGGGAAAGGGGGGAAAGGGGTAACGGGTAACGGGTAACGGGAAAGGGAGAAAGAGGAAATACTGGAGTAAAGATAGGAGAAAAGAGTTGGTGGTGCTTCCAAGGACAAAGGAATTCTTTCCCTTTCCCCATTTCCCCCATTTCCCCCATTTCCCCATTTCCCCCATTTCCTCCCTTTCCCCCTTTCCCCCTTTTCCATTACCGCTGTATTTGAGCGAAAATCTCGTCTAAGATTTCTTTGGCTCCTTGTTGGCGCAAGGTTTGGGCGAGTTGGATGCCGATTTGTTCGGCTTCGGTGGCAGCGCCGGTGATGGTATCTTTGATCAGTCGCTGACCGTCTAAACTGGCGACCATGCCGGTGAGGGTGAGGGTATCTCCATCCAGACTGGTGTTGACGCCGATGGGGACTTGACAGCCGCCTTCTAATTCTCGCAGAAAGGCGCGTTCGGCATAACAGCGGTAGGCTGTTGGTTGGTGTTGGATGACTTGAAGTATTTCTAAGATTTCGCTGTCTTCGGCGCGACATTCGATGCCTAATGCGCCTTGTCCGACGGCGTGGAGGGATACTTCGCTGGGGATGGCTTGGTGGATGCGATCGCTCATTCCCAATCTTTCCAATCCGGCAACGGCTAAAATCAGTGCATCGTATTCTCCGGCATCGAGTTTCGCCAGTCGCGTATTCAGGTTACCCCGAACATCTTTAAATGCCAGATGGGGGTAGTGGTGGCGCAACTGTGCCAGACGCCGCAAGGAAGATGTGCCGATGACTGTGCCTTCTGGTAAAGTATCGAGTTGCTTATCTTTATGCTTTTCGTGGACAACTAAGGCATCTGCCGGATTTTCCCTTTCGGTGACGCATCCGAGTATTAAACCTTCTGGTAACCGGGTGGGCAAATCCTTGAGCGAGTGTACTGCAAAATCCGCTTTGTGGTTGAGCATCTGGATTTCCAGTTCTTTGGTGAATAACCCTTTATCGCCGATTTTGGCTAGGGCGACATCGAGGATATTGTCGCCTTGGGTACTCATGGTTTGGACTTCAAAAGTCCTGCCGGGAAAGTGTTTCTGGAGTTGTTCTTGCACCCAATGAGTTTGAACTAACGCCAGTTGGCTTTTCCGGGAAGCGATGCGAATGGTACGAGGTGGACTGGAGACGGTTAGAGACATAGTGCGATCGCGCAACACAGCAAACAGAATAGGTCACCCAATCTAGACTACCGCAGTGCGCGATGGTTAGATATTCAATTCCACCTGTCTCAACGGCTGTTTTCTTTTTACATTTTGTAACGGCTCGGCAGCCTTTGGTGCAGCCTCGACAACGGAGAGCCGAATCTTTTTCAAGGAATCAAAATATTTTCTGTTAAAATGAGTACCTTTTTTCTTAAAATAAGATTAACCAGAAACAACAGTAGCTAACGTAAGTAGATGCTGGTAAACTTAGCGGTTGCTAATTGCTAATAGCTAATTGCTAATAGAGTGTTTTTACTGACATTAGCCATTAGCCGCTATGTATGAGGTAACTAGCAAGTTGAGTTAGCTATTGTCTGGCTGTCATACCATTTCTGTTGAGGGACGCTGCCGATATTAGGTGAGTGTTTTAAGAGTGGGTTTTACTGACAAAATTTTACCCACTTGGTGTTAAAAGCGATGGGTGTGCCTCAAATCAGAAAGGGTATTAATGTCAAATATTCTCAAGTAAGGGACTCGCGATCGCGAGTAAAAACATGAAAATTGAACTAGAAACGAATGACTTTGATGAAAGATCCTATTGCCACCTCTGCGGTAGCACATTTATAACCAAAGAAGTTGTAGCAAAAGCATACAATGAAGCAGGTGATTATATAACCGATGTTTGTCCCCAGTGTATCGCCACAGGAGCGGAAGGAATTAGCCTCAGAATGCGATCGCGTGCCGAAGAATTGCGCGCGGTAGCAGCCCAGTTAGAAAAACTGGCTTGGGGTAATATCGACGCACCAAGCATCGAGCAATTGAATATCATGAATCAAATTGCCAAAGCTTTGTATTGATTGAGCGGGGAGATGAGGGAGAGTTCGGGAGCATATCAACTTTGTAGTAGCGGACACCCTAAAGGGTGTCGCTACACAAACAAAGCCTGCCTTCGCAGGCTGTTAATTAATCATGCTCTCATCCCCCGATGTTTTACTGTTTCGTAATGCCCTCAAACGATTCGGAACCCAAGGGACTGGGAATCCATCCGGCAATAGTCTTGCGCTGGGCTAATAAAGGTTGGGAATGGACAATTGGCAGGCGCACTACTTCTTGGTGCAAAATTTCATCGACTTCGGCGTAAATTTTAGCCCTCGCTGCTTTATCCCCTGTCGCGCGTCCTCGATCTAATAATTGCAAAAGTTGACGCTCTTTCCAACCTCCTAAATCGGTAGTAGAACCGGGGCCGAAGTGGGGATAATAAAAACTATCCGGATCGCCATAGTCGGCTGTCCAGCCTAACATGAAAGCTTGGAATCCCGGCGGTTTTTGTCTATCTGCTATGTAAGCCGCCCAATCTTTTGTTTTCAAAGTTACTCGAATGCCAATTGCGTTTAAATCAGCGGCGAAGGCTTCAGCAATCGGTTTCGGGGTGGGGAAATAAGCGCGAGAAACCGGCATATACCACAGTTCCAAATCGAAGCCGTTAGGATAACCTGCTGCGGCTAAAAGTTGTTTGGCTTTTTGCGGATTATGTTCGCGATCGCCAATTTTTTTAGATTGGAATTCTGCCAGGGCAGGCGGGGTAAAGTGAGGGCTACTTTTGCCCAATTCGCCCCAGAAAGCTTGGACGATTTGTTGAGTGTTGATGGCGTGAGCGATCGCATTCCTCACCCGCGCATCCGACAGCGGCTTATAACTGGGATTTAACGCCAAATATCCAACGTTAAAAGAAGGGCGAGGCACCGCCGTTAAATTTGCATCGCTTTGAATTTCTTTGATTTGATCCGGAGCCAAATCTACGGTAAAATCTATTTGTCCGGCTCTAAGTTGAGCAAGCCTTGCAGCTGGGTCGGTGATAAAGCGAATTACCAATTGATTCGCTTTAGGAAATCCGGATTTCCAGTAGGTGGGATTTTTTTCTAAGAGGATGCGATCGCCCGTGCGCCATTCCTGGAAAATAAACGGCCCCGTCCCCACCGCCATAGCCGCAGGAGTGCCATATTTTGCCCCAGCTTGTTTAATCGCATTTGGGCTAGCAATGCCAAAGAAAGCCGAGCCAATTGCCGCCGGAAAAGCCGCAAACGGTTGTTTTAATACAAACTGAATCGTAGATTTATCCGGGACAACGATATTTTGTAATAGAGAATTTGGCTTGCCTTTAAAATCGCCAAAAACTTGAGGCCAAATTTGATAATTTTTCCCAGCATCCCGGTATCCATGCGGGTGTTTCTCATCCCACCAACGTTCTACGTTAAACTTAACCGCATCGGCATTAAATTCGCTACCGTCGTGAAATTTAATCCCCGATCTAAGTTTAAACGTCCAAGTTTTACCATCACCAGAAACCGACCAACTGGTAGCTAAACTGGGTGCAAGTTCGGTTGTGCCCGGTTTGAATTCTAGCAAGCGATCGTATATTTGATCTTGGACAATAACCGAATTGCCATCGGTAATATTTCCAGGTTCGAGACTTACTGGTTGTCCGCCCGAACCATAAACTAATACGCCTTGGTTAGTGGCGCCTGGAGAAGTGCTAGGTTGAATTCTACAATTAGAAAGAATGAGACTAAAAGCACAAATTATCGTCAAAATAACCAGTCGCCATTGCTTCCATGTTTTCATTGTATTAACTCGTGGCATACTGTAAAAAATATTGTTGCTGTAGGGGCACGGCATCAGTAAGTTTTGTCACTGACGCGAAGATTTTCTCACGCCGTGCCCCTACCCGATGGTTGATGATTTAGCCTCGATATTCGTCGCCGCAATCGCCGATGAGTTTAAACAAATCCCTGGATTTATTGCTTACCTCATCTATCTGTTTTAAATCTGAATCATCCAATTGCAAATCAAACACTTTGGCGTTATCTGCCAAATGTTCGGAAATTCCCAACCTCGCACCAACGATCGCACCGCCTACTGCTGGTTTATCCAAAATATAACGAACTGCCACATTAGCCATACTAACTCCATGCTTATCTGCAATTCCCTTTAAAACAGAAAGCAATTCTTGCAACAAATTCCAACCACCCCAAGCATCTACCATGTTTTTGTATTTTCTCAAACTCACGGTATCGAGTTGTCCGCCACGGGGTTCGGGTTTTCCGAGATATTTTTCTGATAGCAAACCGCCGCAAACTGTACCGTAAGTGAAAAGTTTGATATCGTGCTGTTGGCAGAACTGAATCATCGCGACTTCGGGACGGCGGTCAACAATAGAAAATTGCACTTGGTTGGATACTATTTTGATGCCGCTGTCAACGATAATCTTCAAATGTTCTGTATCGAAGTTAGTTAAAGCTAAATGTTTGATTTTCCCCTCAGTTTGCAAATCTGCCATATGCTTGAGGGCGTCGAGGTAATTTTGATCCCGATATTCCCACCAGTGAAATTGCATCAAGTCTAAGCAATCAACTTTCATGCGGCGGCGGGAGATATCGATGTTATCTTCAACCAATTTTCTGGTCATTTTACCGGGTCTTGGTACCCATTTGGTAAATGCTTGCAGGTTAGATAAAGCTGCTTCCCCGCGCGTTGCTATTAATTGACGCCTAAACTCGCCAATAAAGTCTTCAGCGGGGCCATAATGGTCTGCCATATCCCAAGTTGTGTAACCGGCATCGAGGTATTTAAACATGGTTTGGATGGCGGCGTCTGGGTTAATGCGTCCGTGTGCGCCGGATACTTGCCACATGCCGTTTAGTACGCGGCAGATGTTTAAATCGGGGGTAAATTGCAGTCTGCTGGAAGCGGGTAGATTCATTTTGCAGTACGGCCTTAGAAAAGTCGTTCAATTATTTATATTAAGATATTTTAAGCTGACTACTAAACTCGGCTCTATATCTGGCAATTTAGCACATCCACTCAAGGCCATTGCTAAATCTAATTCATCGCGCAATAGTTCGATAACGTGTTGCACTCCTGCTTCTCCACCTACTGCTAATCCCCATAAGATAGGGCGTCCTAATAATACGGCTTTTGCGCCCAATGCTAAGGCTTTGAGGATATCTGTACCGCGACGGATGCCGCCATCTACTAAAATATCTGCTTTATCTTCGACGGCGGCGACGATTTCTGAGAGGGCGTCGATGGATGCGATCGCGCTATCCAATTGTCTCCCCCCATGATTAGATACAATTATCCCCTTAGCGCCAGATTCTACCGCGCGCACTGCATCATCTCCCCGCAATATCCCTTTAACGACTAACGGTAGCGGCGATAAAGATTGCAACCATTCCAAATCTTTCCAAGTTAATGCCGGATTTAACTGTTCTAAAAAATAAGCAAATAAACCTGATTCGCCAGGTTTGTAAGCTATTTCTAAATCGGATAGTGCGGCTAAATTCGCCAATTCCATCTCTGGAGGTAATACAAATTGATTGCGCGTATCCCGTTCTCGCTTACCTAAAACTGGGGCATCAACGGTGAGGCAAATTGCTTGATAACCTGCTTTATAGGCGCGTTCTACCAGTGCTTTTGTTAAACCGCGATCGCGATGCACGTACAATTGAAACCATAATCGGGAATTGGTAATTGGTAATTGGTAATTGGTAATTGGCGAAGCGTTAGCAACTGCTTCTATACTTTTTGTTGATAGGGTACTTAATATCATTGTGCTGCCTAATTTCGCGGCAGCTTTGGCGGTGGCTATTTCTCCTTCTGGATGCGCCAAACATTGAAACGCCATCGGTGCAATTAAAATTGGCAAAGGCAAAGTTTGACCGAATATTGTTGTGCTTAAGTCTCGCTGACTTACATCTACTAACATTCGGGGACGGAGTTTGTAGCGTTCAAAAGCGGCGCGGTTATCCCGCAGGGTAATTTCGTCCCAAGCACCGCTGGCATAATAATCTAACGCCATCTGGGATAGATGCTGTTTGGCGAGGGTTTCGTACTCGAATAGATTAATCGGTTGAATGGGAGTAGTCATTTGCTAATCGTACTCGATCGAGGGACAAATGCGATCGCATTTGCTAAGTTGTAGTTATTGTCACTTAAAGTTTCTGCAATGCTGAAGATTTCACTAACTACAATTGGCACGGTAACCCTATGCGGTTTGGGAATTGCTGCGGCGACAATTGCCACTGCAAGTCCCCATTTACCAGGCGTACAAGTTGCTCAACAACCGAATTGTAACAATCCTCAAACTCAATCAGAAATGAATGCCTGTGCGGGCATTGCCTATCGCAATGCAGATCGCAGGTTAAATCAAGTTTATCAACAATTGCTGCCTAAGTTATCTGCTGGGCGCAGACAGCAATTAGTGACTGCACAGCAAGCTTGGATCAGATATCGCGATGCTAGTTGTAATTTTGAACGCAGTGAAGTAGAAGGGGGATCGATGGCGCCAATGATTCAAGCGAGTTGTTTGGCAAGATTGACCGAACAACGAACTAAAGATTTACAGCAATATCTGCAAGCAACTAATAGATAAAATCCCTTGACTTTTCCGCCATCTTTCTGATATTGTTATTTTCATAATGGGAAAGGCGCGCGCTTATATATAACGGAAAAAAACTCCCAGATAATTGATCCAGCAATATCAGAAAAAACATCCCATTCTGTAGGGGCAAGGCATCAATCGGCTTTGATAATGGCAAGAAGATTTCCCCAAGCCGTGCCCCTACAACCAAATATCGCATCACCTTGTTGGCTGTGGGATGGGTGTGCGATCGCAAGCATTTCTACTATCGCAGAACAATATATTTAATCAACATACTCATCACCTCATTTCTGTTAGGCACTGGTTGAAGAGGACTCCAAGCACCAGCTTCAGCGTAACCCAAAACGTGCAACCTGCGAATTTCAGCCATCACCACTTGAGGAGAACCAATCAGCAAATTTTTCAGCGGTTCTCTGGCGGGACTGGTTTCGTCAGGAGTTGGAGAAGGGAGGAAAAGCTTGGAATTGGGATTGGGTAAAAAGCTTTGTTTCATTGGGATTGCTGCTTGAAAATGTGGATACCAAAAAAATAGAGCTTTCCCGCCGAGGAGAGCAATCATTTTTGCCCGAAATCGGGGTTAAATTTCTTCTGTAGACCGCCGCTCTAGAAATAAACTTAAAAGCCGATCCGGGGATGCCTGCAACTGAACCCGCAGCGCATCTGCATAAATCAGCGTCACTTGATAGTCTTCTGGCATTGCCTCAAACCGGGAACCCCAGTTGCTAATTGTTTTTTCAGGCTTTCTTAGCACGGCACTCAAAATCCTGACACACCTTGCTCTGTAACCCCTTTCCCGTTTGATCTGCTCTTTCTCTTCTGGTTCCAGCTTGTCAAGACCAAACCAGCGATCGCAGAATGTTTCTGCATCCATGATCGAAACCGCACTCAGTATCTTCAAAACCCCTATCTCCGTCATTTTCTTACGTCTGAGTGCGGCTTTGACAATCATGGCGATGCTTCCTTTGAACGATCTGTGTGATGATAGCAAAAACAACCCCGAAAACGGGATAATTTTTAGGATGCGTCAGCGCCCAGCAATGTGCTTAATCAGTGGAAATTTGAGATTAAAATTTACAGTTGCAATGCTAACAATATAGATAACTTTGCCAAGCTTTTCTATCATTGGTTAACTTGATTTTCAAGGTTTGGTGTAAATATTCAACCAATATTCAACGATTCTGCATTGGCAGCGTCGCTGCAATGGTGGAAAATTTACACCGATTGATTGTGAGAGAATATTGACATCTAAAATTTTGAGAATGCGATCGCATCTTTTTTAGTCAAAGCCGAATAAAAAATACACAAGCGCATAGCTTGACATTTTCCACCACTTGTGAATATAGAGAAACAGTGGTGCGCTCATCTATTGTTGGTAAAACCGGCCTCTACAATTGATATCATGTCGGCTTGGATCGGCATCGCGCGCTCTGCGGGTCGCTCGACATCATTCGTGTAAAGAAACCGGGTTTCTCGGAAAAATTCTTGAGCAAGCAAAGAGATCTAGAAAGAAACCCGGTTTCTGGTCTGGTAAATTGGCACTTGTTTTGAATTTTTGTAAACAGCACTACATAATCAAACAATGATCCTTTAGACTGATTTGGAATTGAAAAGTTTGGGATAAGCAAGCACATGCAGATAGCAAATTTGCACTGGCACGATTATATGGTGCTGATTTCTTTTGTTGGTTCTATTGCTGGCCTAATTTTACTTTACGATCCGAAGCGGACTCAAGCAGAAGAGTTTGAGGAAATCGAGCGAAGTCTGATGGAAATGTGCTTTACTTATTGGCTGGTGTACTGCGTCGCTAAAGGGATTTTAAAGTTAGACTTGCCAGACTGGGAAACTCTACTGATGAGTTTAAAGTTAACGGCGGTTATTTCTTACCTGCTGACGTTCTGCTGCATCCTGTCCCTGCCGCTGCACCGTATTTCTAAGCAGTATGCAAAGTAATTTTGGTAATGGGTAATTGGTAATTGGTAATGGAAAAGTCGATTGCGCTCAAAATGAGCAATTACCAATTAGCAATTACCAATTAGCAATTAGCAATTAGCAATTCTTTTTGTTTGTTTTGCCGAGGGCGGTGGCGATCGCATCCTCTAATTCTATCTGTGATAGGGTTGCAAGGATGAAGACTTCTTGAACGGTTTTTCCTGACCGGGCTAGCACTTTAAAACCTCCCCGAATCGGTACGGACACCCGCAACTGCAATTGGGGCGAATGACCTTTGACGCGGCTGAGAACGCCTGGGGTAATGGTTTGAATGCCAGGGTAACCAAGCAGGCGTTCTAAAACAGGGATTAAGCCGTGAATGTGGGTAGAATGGTTCCAAACTAGCCTGCCACGGTCGGAATTTTTCATGGATTTAAGCAGCTTCGATGGGTGCCATTGTTAGACCGGCACGAGAAAGCTGTTGATGGTAAAATTCAGCTTGCTCTTGGGGGCCAACCCAGACAATGGCTTGACCTTCATAGTGTATCTGTTCGGTGAGTTCCCACGCGCGATCGCTCGTCATGTTCGGAATATACTTCACCAAGCAGTCATGGACGTGCTGAAACGTATTGAAATCATCGTTCAGCACGATGACCTTGTAATTAGGATAAGGCTTGCGGGTAACCTGGGATGACTTCTCAGGCGTGACAGTCGGTGCTGTCGCCATTGCTTCGATGGCTGTTGAAAGTACTATCGACATAGGGTAAAGACTGAAATTACACAGGCAAAACGGCTCTAAGAGCTTTTTAACATAAATTGACAATTCTGCTGTTGGGGGATTTCCGAATACGTTTAACAGTGGACAGTGGACAGTGGACAGTTGACAGTGGACAGTTGACAGTTGACAGTGGACAGTTGACAGTTGGCAGTTGACAGTTGACAGTTGACAGTTACCTCTCTCTCGCAATCCTATAACTCACATCTTGCACCTACCCGATAAACAGCCTCCAAATAAATTTGGGGCTGA
>ERZ1066133.196-NODE-196-length-33456-cov-28.929912_pt1 | contig 33456 bp, 24 predicted proteins | sample MGYA00382780_ERZ1066133 | MGnify/ENA primary metagenome ERZ1066133 (study PRJEB33369, sample SAMEA5778363) | biofilm metagenome | biome: Industrial cooling water; feature: Water cooling tower basin; material: Biofilm | place: United Arab Emirates | collected... | reverse complement strand
TAATTCCACTCCAAAGCTCTCTTCTTCTCCAGGAAGAGAGCTTTTTGGTGTTTGTTGGTTTGTGCCCAGACTTGCTAATTAGCGATATCTGCCGTATCTTGTCAACGCCGATACAGCAGATTTCCAGTGAGTTTGGTAAAACATCTCGAAGATGGGAAGATAGAAAAGATTTGGAAGGCTATTCCCCAGTGTCAATTTTAATCATTTAGATGCAACCGGAAACCATATCACGTATCAGAGATGTTGAGGTTGATCAAACACCGCCGATTTAAAACTTTTCTATTTCTAGGTGTCACTACAGTTTTAATAGTTCTGCTTCTGGGTATTCCCAAATCATCGCATACTGCGATGACGTCTCTGCGTTCATTAGCACAAAATAGGGAAATTGTCATCGGTGCGGCAGTAGCAATAAATCCGTTGCGAAACGAACCCGTTTATAGGGAGGTACTGGCGAGGGAATTTAGCAGCCTAACGGCGGAGAATGTAATGAAATTTAGGTTCTTGCATCCGGAGCGCGATCGCTATGATTTCACTGATGCAGATACCCTCGTTACCTTTGCCGAAGATAACAACATGAAGGTGCGGGGTCATACACTTGTTTGGCATCTAGAACTACCCCAATGGTTAACCGAAGGAAACTTTACCCGCCAACAATTGTTACAAATTCTGCGAGATCATATTTATACAGTAGTTGGACACTATCGCGGTAAAGTTTTTGCCTGGGATGTAGTTAACGAAGGGATTGGGGATAATAATCAGTTGCGAGATACAATTTGGCTCAAAGTAATTGGGCCAGATTATATAGATTTAGCCTTTCGGTGGGCGCACGAAGCAGATCCAAAAGCGCGTTTATTTTATAACAATTATGGTGGCGAGGGCTTAGGGGAAAAATCAGATGCTATCTACAATTTAGTCCGGGGAATGGTGGAACGCGGCGTCCCGATTCACGGTGTAGGTTTGCAAATGCATGTGGGTTTAAACAATGCACCTCCTACAGCAGATGTTGCCGCAAATATACAACGTTTTGCCGCACTTGGATTGGATGTACATATCACCGAAATGGATGTAAAACTCCAGGATGGAACGGGTACGCAAGCCGAAAGATTTGCTGCCCAAGCTAAGATTTATCGAGATATGCTTGGTGTTTGCTTATCTAAACGCAATTGTAAGGCTTTTGTCTTGTGGGGATTTACCGATAAGCATTCTTGGATACCTTGGTTTACTAAAAAGCCCGATGCCGCGCTAATTTTCGATCGGTTTTATCGTCCCAAACCGGCTTATAATGCTCTGAGAGAAGTTTTAATGCAGCAACGGTAGCAAATTTTAAATGGGACAATAGGTGGCGCTATTGCTAACGCGCCCTACACATACATGCTTTGCGTAAGCGTAAGCAAAGGAAGGGTTTATTTATCCTTTGCACTGCTAACAAACATCTCTCGTAAAACCCCCTACAGGATGAAAAACTATACAAAACCGAAGCCAGAGGTCATGATATGAAATAAATTTATGAGGGAAATCATACTTTAGACAGAGGTGTCTGCTGTTTTTGGTAGTAATCTTTTTTAAAGACAGTCAGATTAACACTGAGTAATCCCAAATGAAAATTGAGTTAATCAGACAAAGCAAGCATCTACTGCTAGGCGGCATCATGGTCACCCTTGGACTGTGGACTATACCCGCACAAGCACAAGTTGCTGATGCCCAGATAAACGCGATGGTGGACGCATTGCGCCAAGCTGCACCTCCTAACAAACCGAACGATGGGATGTTCAGTCAATGGCAAGTTTTACCGGGAATTATTCCTAGTTGGACAAAACAATGCGTCGGCAGGGAACTTACACCTGCCGAATTTGAATCGGATGCGGCGGCGGCGCGCAATACAGTGGCGTGTATTGTGCGACGAGAACTAGGCAAGCAGTATCGCCTGACTAATAACAATGAAACTACGTCAGTACGCAATGTTGCTTGTTGGTGGATGACTGGCAATACGACGGGGTGCGGTAGCGGTGCAACGGCTTCCTACGTGCAAAGGGTTGTAAACTTTTATCAGCAAGCGCGTGCGAGCAATACCCCGGTAGCACCTAAACCTGCTACTCAACCATCGTCACAACAAGCGCAATAATTTTTGATTGCTGATGTTGAGAAACCGGGTTTGTTCTGCCATCAATCTTATTTTTTACTGAGACTGAAACCAACCCGGTTTCTATGCGATCGCTATTCTCCCACAGGACTAAAGTTGCGTGTCACAATCGGTGGTTGGTGCGTGACGCTACAAGTCTAATTGCTGCGTTCCAATATAGTCGCAACGTCACGCACCCTACAGAAAAAATGTGCCAGTGTCACAATCGGTGGTTGGTGCGTGACGCTACAAGTCTAATTGCTGCGTTCCAATATAGTCGCAACGTCACGCACCCTACAGAAAAAATGTGCCAGTTGCGTAAGTGCTGTCCCATCACCCATTCCCACTCAAAAACTTTTCTAACTGCGGCACATCTAGCCACCCGTTCATTTGGTGCGATTGATGGGTAAAATCCATCAATAATTGGGAGTATACGCCTTCTTTTAATCCAGGGGTCATTTCCTCACCGCGGTCAATGCTTTGCACCCATTGGTCAACTACTCTAATAAATGGTGCAATGCGACCATCGGCGTAATTTTTCGGAAACTCTAAACGATTGGGAATTGCCACTTCTGTTAAAGATTTTCCCGCAGGTGCAGCCCAAAGACGAAAGCCGTGGACGTAATCTTTTTGATTATCGCTGCCTAATACTAAAGTACCGCTCGAGCCATACACTTCTATCCAATGTCCCCTTCCCTGATACGTTACCGAACTTAGACAAACTTGAACGGGCGTTCTATCTTCAAGTTGCAGCATTATTAGGCAGGTATCGTCCGCATCTACGGGCTTCATTTCCCCAGACTTCGGATCGGGTCGCGAAGGAATTGCGGTGCTTAAATGGGCGCACAACCGCTTTATAGGCCCAAATAACCAACTAATGTAATCGAAGGCGTGAGAACCAATTGCCCCCAACGCGCCGCCGCCGGTTTCTTTGCGGGCGTACCAATTCCACGGACGCGAAGCATCGGCGCGACTCGATACTAACCAATCGATTTTAATTAACCGCGGTTGTCCTACATATCCTTCTGCTAAGTATTCTGAGAATAATTGCCATGCGGGGACAAAGCGGAATTCAAAATCTAGCGTGGCGATCGCTCGCTTCTGCTGTGCTATTTGATACAAATCCCTCGCTTCGATTGCTGAAAGTGCGGTGGGTTTTTCCAGCAATAAATGCTTCCCTGCTTGCAATACGGTTTTGCCCATTTCGTAGTGGAGAAACGGCGGCGTCGAGATGCTCACCGCTTGCACTTGGGGCAGCGCGACGATATCTTCTATGGTGGTACAGGCGTGGGGTACGTCGTGGGATTGGGCGATCGCATTCGCCTTTTCTAAATCTCGATGGTAAACTGCGACAACCTCTGTACGCGGATGCGCTTTAAATCCGGGAATATGGACTTTCTCTCCAAATCCAGTACCTACAATTGCTACACCTATTTTTGACTGCATTTCAGATGCATTCCCTTGCGCGAAGAAGACGACTGTGGTTTATTTGACAAATCGGATCGTGAGAGGATAGCGATAAAACTCACCGTTATTCGCTTTAACTGCTGCCGCGATCGCAAGTGCCATTTGAAAGATCCCAAATAGAATCAATGCTCCATTTTGCCACAGTTCAATTCCCCCTGGTAGTAACTGCGCTCTTTGGTTACTCTCAGGATCTACTCCTCCTAGTCTGCCTACGACTAACAGGGAAATTAAACCTAAAATAAAGAAGATGATAGAGCCGACAAAGCTGTACAAAGACATCGATATTTGAAAATTAATCGCCTCTTTTCCCTCGGCTTCTACAAAAACACTTTCGTCTTTCTTCAACCACCAAATAATAACTGGCCCTACCAGGTTAAGGAAAGGGGGCGCAAAACCGAAGAAGATTAGCGGTATCCATATTAGCGCCGAAAGATGACAGAACATTCCCCATTTCTTGGCTTCTTGGTCGTTCATGGCAGTTATAGCTAGGGGCTAGGGGTCTAGAATCCTGGTTTTAAGGAATTAAGAAGGGTTATTATGCCTTTGCGGTTGTTATCCTTTGATTTTTTCATTCAAAATTGATTCTTCTTCACCCACAAGACCTTGATGCTTTTGCTTTTTATTTAATTAATCTAATCGTCAAAGGATAGCGATAAGACTGACCACGTTTAGCTTTTATGGCGGCAAAAATTACTAAAGCTAAGGCTACCAAAGTAATCACCATCAATGCGATCGCTATTATCCCAGCAGCTAAGCCAATTCCTACAAGTGCTGCCCCACCAGCTTGATCGGGATTCCCTCCGCTGGGTAGATTAGCGCCAGCAACAAAACCGACGATTATGCCGATAACTGCGGCAATTATTCCGATTACAATCCCGTATATGCTGAGGGAAATTTGAAAGTTCAGCGACTCTTTTCCCTGGTCGTCTATAAACGGATGTTCCTTTTTCTTCCACAACCAAATCGCTAACGGGCCTAAAATATTTGCAAATGGCAAGGGGGGAATGCCAATCAATGATAAAAGTCCTAGAGGTATCCCTACGAGGGAAGCGAGGTGACACCACATACCCCAAGTTTTTGCTTCTTCGTTAATACTGTCAAACATTGGCATTTACCTGAAAAAATAGATTTAAAGCCAACCCTCTTTTAGGGAAAATTTTCTTAGCTGTCCACTGTCCACTGTCCACTGTCAACTGTTGCGTTGTTTTTCGATCCATTCGATTGTCTGATGCGCCAACTTTGTCCCCGATAGTCGGTCAATTTCCCGCACGCCTGTAGGACTGGTAACGTTAACTTCAGTGAGGTAGCCGCCAATGATATCAATACCGACAAAAATCAAGCCATCTTTTTGCAAAGTAGGTGCGAGTTGGGCGCAAATATCGTACTCTCGTGCGGTAATTTCGGTGGCTGCTACTCTGCCGCCCACTGCCATGTTACCGCGAAATTCTTTGCCCGTGGGGATGCGATTAACTGCGCCGATTGGTTCGCCGTTGAGCAGGATAATGCGTTTATCGCCTTCTTTGGCAGCGGGGAGGTAAGTTTGCACCATGACGGGGACTTTCCCTTGTTGGGTGCTAACTTCGATTAACGAGTTGAAATTGCGATCGCTTGGTTCTAAAAATAATATCCCTTCCCCTGCCTTGCCCCCCAAAGGTTTCAACACCGCCGCGCCTTTTGCTTCTACAAATTCCCGAATTACTGTCTTTTCCGAGGTAACAATTGTTTCTGGGATTGCTCCAATAAATTGCAGCGCATACATCTTTTCATTCGCCGCCCTAATGCCGTTGGGACTATTGATAACTAAGGTTTTAGCTGGGTTAATATAGTCCAAAATATAGGTTGCGTAAAGATACGGAACCGTCACCGGCGGATCGGTTCGCATGAATACCGCATCCATTGATTCTAGAGGGTGAAATGCGCGATCGCTCAATTGATACCAAGGCTTAACCGCTACCCAAAGTCCGTCCACCAGTTGTACCGGCGTTAAATCCACCCGTTGTAACACCGCCATTGCCTTGCCATCGACCACACTCAAGTGAGATGCCTGAGTTATCCAGACTTCGTGACCTAATTCTTGAGCAGCTTCCATCAGCGCTACGCTGGTATCGTGACCTGGATCTAGCAAGTGAATCGGGTCAATGATAAACGCAAATTTCATAACAGAGGTGGTAATTGGTAATTGGTAATTGGTAATGGGCGATTAAACCTCGCCCATTACCGCTCGCCACTGACGACTATACCAACAATGGCTCTAGCTTGCCTTGGGCTTCCAAGGCGTGGAGATCGTCGCAGCCGCCGATATGCTTGTCGTTAATAAAAATCTGAGGCAAAGAACGCCTGCCATTGGCGCGTTGAGCCATCTTTGCTCTTGCTGCCTCGTCTCCGTCGATACAGTATTCGGTAAATTCAACGCCTTTTTTGTTCAGCAAACCTTTGGCGCGAATGCAAAAAGGACAACTACTCCAGGTATAAATTTCTACGTTAGCAGCCATAACGACCTCAAATGTTAATTTATTTTACTTTATTTTACTTTAAGCGCTGAGTGGTGCATCTGGAAAAAACGATCGGGACTAAAGCTGCGTGTCAAAATTGGTACTTGGTGCGTGACGCTAGAAGTCTCATTGCTAGCTTGAAATATTCTCGCAGCGTCACGCACCCTACAAAAAAAATATGCCAGTTGCGTAAGTCCTAATGATGTTATATCTGCGATCGCACCCACTATGGATAGATTTCTGTCAATCGATGCCCAATGCCCTCATGGCTCGACTCGGTTGGCAGCGATCGCGCTAACTGAAGCTTAAACTGACCAAATAGAAACTAATCATGGAACAACTTTGGAACGCTCTCAGAAATATCGATTATTCTCGTATTCCCATCGGCAAACTTGTGCTGGTTGTTGTCATTCTGACGTTGACGCAGACATTGAGACGCTCTGTCACTGCCCTGATAATTAAACGCATCGAGCGGATCACCAGCAAAACTGAAAGCAGACTGTACGATCAATTACTCGATATTGTCAAACCATGCTTAAGCTGGCTAATTCTTGTGGGTGGACTGTGGCTAGTAAAAACGATTTTGGCAGATAACACTGGGCCTCAATTGAACGAAGCGATCGCTAGAATTCTCAACTTAATTGTAATTTTCATTTTTGGTTACTTTGTTTATCGCAGTTCTTCAATTTTCGGGCAGATAATTGCTAACGTCGTGCTGCATACCGATACGGAACTAGACGATTTGCTCAAACCCTTGATGCCGAAGATTTTTCAAGCTGTAGCAGTCACCGTACTAGCGATCAAGGTGAGCGAAATATTTTTAGGAACATCAGCAGCCGCACTCGTTGGTTTGCTAGGCGGTGCTGGTATCACTTTAGGTTTGCTATTTAAGGATATTCTTTATGATTGGTTCTGTACCCTGGTCATTTACTCAGATAATATTTACCGAGAAGGTGAATGGGTGAAGATGCCGGGATTAGATGGCTTTGTACAGATACTCAATATTGGATTTAGAACCACAACGCTGCATATCGCTAAGTGGGGTTCTATTATCAAAATGCCCAATTCTAAAATGATTTCTGGAACGGTGGAAAATTGGTCGCGCAATAAAGGCGAAGAGGTCAAGTGGGGAGTGGTGGTGACGCTCAAAATAGATGGAATTTCCGCAGAGCAAACAGGGAGGATTTGCGATTCAATTGAAAAAATACCTCAGTCTATAGATGGGTTTTCGCCATCATGTATTGTCCGCTTTAAAGAAATCGAACGGAATGCCCGAGTCCTGGAAATCAGGGCATTTGTTAGCGATAACAATCTCTACTATCAGCTAGAAAGAAAACTAAATTTAGCCGTTTTAGAACTCTTAGAAACAGAAGGCATTGATTTCCTCTATGTCGATTTGATATCAGAACCACAAAAGATGAGGAGCTAGGGAAGAATAAGAAGAAGAAATTATTTCAACAGTTGACAGTTGACGTAAAGAAACCGGGTACAAGCTGAAAAATCGTTTATGGAATGAAAGATAGTAGCAGAAACCCGGTTTCTCAGATAGTTGACAGTTGACATAAAGAAACCGGGTTTCACCTGAAAAATCAGCCTGCGAAGGCAGGCTTTGTTTGTGTAGCGACACCCTTTAGGGTGTCGGCTACTGTCGTTGATATGCTTCCGTAGTCAACGTTGAGCGATCGCATAATGCACCAATTGGGCGAGTTTCTGTCGCAAAGTATCTAAACCCAAACGTTCGCTAGCGGAAATAAACACAGCTTGAGGAAACTCTTCCCGCGCCAATGCGAGGGCTTCGCTACTCGCGCAATCGATTTTATTAAAAGCAACCAAAGCTGGGCCGGGAGTAACGGGCATTTCTGATAAAATCGCCATCACCGAACGAATGTGACTGTGCCACGCCGGGTGGGACAAATCCACCAAATGCAACAAAGCATCTGCTTCGGTGACTTCTTCTAAGGTGGCGCGAAACGCATCCATCAAAGCGGGGGGCAGTTCGTGAATAAACCCTACCGTATCCGTCAGGACAATCGGCATCAGTTCATCGGTTATGGCGTCGGCAATTACCAGGCGGCGCGTCGTCGGGTCGAGGGTGGCGAATAACTGGTCAGCGGTATAAACCTCGGCGTTAGTCAGTACGTTTAACAGGGTAGATTTACCCGCATTGGTATAACCGACTAAAGCAACCGAGGGCACTTCTTGATGTTGCCGATTTTGCCTCAGACGCGATCTGTGGGCTTGCAATTGGTTGACTTCTTGTTGCAGGCGGGCGATGCGACGTCCGATAGCGCGGCGTTCGGTTTCCAGTTTGGTTTCACCGGGGCCTCTAGTACCGATACCGCCGCCGAGACGGGACATGGCTTGACCTCTGCCAGTCAGTCGCGGCAGCATGTATTCTAACTGCGCCAGTTCTACTTGCAATTTCCCGGCACCGGATTGGGCGCGTTGGGCAAAGATATCTAAAATGACTTCGGTGCGATCTACTACCCGGATGCCAATTTGGATTTCTAAATTGCGAACTTGGGCGGGGGAAAGGTCGCGGTTAAATACAATCAGGTTTGCACCTATGGTTTGGGCGGTGAGGGCAATTTCTTGCACCTTACCTTCGCCGACGACGGTTTGGGGATGAAGGCGCGATCGCTTCTGCGTCACCGCCTGCAATACTTCACCCCCGGCAGTATCCACCAGACGCGCTAATTCTTCGATGCCGTATTGGAATTGTTGGGCGTTCATTTCATCGGTCATGACTCCGACTAACAGGACGCGATCGCTATCCGAATCTACCTGTTGGGCGATGAATTCCCGCTGAAATTCTGCCTCTAACCCATTCACCAAGTCGAGAAAATCCTGCTTGGTGAGCATATCCAGACTCATCGCTGGCGATACACTCCAATTGGCAACGCTTGATTCCGCCTGGGCGATCTTTACTTTGTTATTAGTAGGGACAGTTTCTTTGTCCTCGCGCAGCACTTGACTCGGTACTAGGTGCGCCAAATAGGTTTCTTTGACATAACCCGTCGCGCCCCCGCCCCGGCGCTCAAACCCTTCGCTGGTAACGCTTAGCGCCACCAGGACATCCAGCCGTTGCAGTGCCATTGCGGTTAAAGCCGCAACGCTGGGCGGTTCTGACTTGAGATTGGTGGCGATGCAGCGAATACCGCTGAGTCGTTCGGCACCATAGCGCGGTAATTCTAAAGGTGGGATTTGAGTTTGACGGGGCGTACCCACACCGACGCGAATCACCTGTCCTCGACGGTTGATATAAGCGCAGATAGGTTCTGATAGTTCCGCGCTAATAGCTGCCAGCCTTTGGGCAAATTCCGGCGTGGTGATGCGATCGCTCGGAATTCGCTGATGATACAGCCTTTGTAGCTGCTTCAGCTGACTAGACTTTAAACCTTGAAGATTTCCGTAGATTGTCTCGATATGCACTCTTGACCAGTAACCTGGCCCCCAAATCGTTATTTGTCTATTTTAGACAATCGGCTTGAAAGTCAGCGGTAATGGGTAATTGGTAATGGGTAATTGGTAATTGCAAGCTTGGTAATCGCTCACACGCTTTTCCCCATCAACGATGAACCATGAACTATTAACCTATTACCTATTACCTATTACCTATTACCTATTACCCATTACCCATGCCATCAATTTGCTTACCATTTTTCGCCATCCCGATGGGTCTGAGTTTCCCAATGCCTGGTTGTAGCTGTCGTAAGCTTCTGCGTAGCGTCCCAAACGATGCAGCGCTGCGCCTCGGAAAATTAAGGCTTGCGGATCGGTTGGTTGAATTTCTAAAGCTTTGTTACAACTTGTTACAGCTTCTTGATAGCGATTTAAGTGCAGCAGGACTACGCCGTGGAAAACCCAGGCAGCGTAGTCATGCGGCTGCACTTTTATCGCTTTCTCAAAGCAGGCAAGTGCTTCTTCGTAACGACCATTATTAGCCAGCACTTCACCCTGGTTATACCAGAGATTTGATTTGCCGGAATCCCTTTGCCAAGCTTGTTCGAGGCTGATTAGCGCCCGATTGTAGGGACTTATGCCACTCATAAGGGTTTTCACCAACAACAACGACCGCTTAAACAATTTATTGAGTTAATTCTACTGATTGTACCTTAATTTCCTCAAAAAGCTGCCGCCATAGTCCCTCAAATTTGCGGTCAGATGTAGGCGCAACCACATAACAAATCCCAAAGGATTTTTTCCCAAATAGAGCAAATTTTATTCAGCATTTTTTAGAGTTTAATGCCACAGAGCTATGTTTTTCAAAATGGTCGCTCTTTGCGTTTGAAGTGTGTCCCCTTAAGCGTGGATATTCGGCTTGCATTTTGGTCGGTTTTTGATGAAATAACCCTACCTAAAATAGAGTGAAACCCGATTGGTAAAAACATTTTTATTTTAGTTAAAATAAGGATAAGCAAGGAATAGATTATCAAGGTTTATGAAAATTCAATCATCGGTTTTAGTTCATCTGGGATTTGGCAAATACGTGCGGAGCGATCGCGTATCGGCGGTAATACCAATTGAGGAAGAACGGGGGCCAGGAAGGCGTACTTTTGTTCACCTCGAAGGGCAAACAGATCCGATCGTTGCCTCGCGCGCTGAAGATACTATTATTCGGGATTTAGTCCAAGAACCGCGCGAAGTTACCCAGTCGCGTCAGCAGCAAGAAATCCTGCAAGATTTAATCGTTGATTTGGGCAATCTTAACGGGACTGTACGCCGTATTTGTCGCGACGAAGGCGGTTTAGACCTTGACCGTTTAGAACGGCGCATTCGGCAAGTTTTAGAGTCTAACTAATGGCTAATGGCTAATGGCTAATTTCTGGAAAAATGGTATATTAACTATCGCAATGAGCAGTTACCAATGACCAATTAGCAATTAGCCATTAGCAACTTGCCTTAAATAGGTGCCCGTCTAATGCCTCTAGATCCACAAGCTGAAAAAATCCTCAAACTAATCGCCAAACTCAACATTCCCCCCCTGCAAACGCTTGAACCCGCAAAAGCAAGGGAAATCACCGCCCAATACAGGGGTAAACCGCGGCGATCGCAACCCGTACCGAAAGTGACAAATCGCACCATCAAAACCCCTGTAGGAGATATCCCCATCCGCATTTACACGCCAAAGGGTAACGCACCCATGCCTGCGTTAGTTTATTTTCACGGCGGCGGTTGGGTATTGGGCGATTTAGATGCGGCAGATAGTATCTGTTGGAATATTAGTTTAAAAGCAGAATGCGTCGTAGTTTCTGTAGACTATCGTCTCGCACCAGAACATAAATTTCCTGCTGCTTTAGATGATGCTTATGCTGCCCTAAAATGGGTTGTCGCCCATGTAGTTGAGTTGCATATCGATCCGGCACGAGTTGGGGTAGGGGGAGATAGCGCCGGGGGCAATATCGCCGCCGCAGTCGCACTGATGGCGCGGGATAAAGGCGAACCGAAATTAGTTTATCAACTGCTGATTTATCCGGTAATTCAGAATGACTTTAATACCGAGTCTTACTTAAAATATGCGAACGGTTTTGGTTTAACCAGGGATGAAATGATCTGGTTTTGGCAGCATTACCTCGCCGATGAAGCCGATGCCCAAAACCATTATGCTTCGCCGATATTAGCGGAAGAATTGAGCAATTTACCCCCGGCTTTAATAATTACTGGCGAATGCGACGTGCTGCGAGACGAAGGGTTAGCCTATGGGGCAAAATTGCAGGCAGCAGGCGTAGCGGTGCAGCTTTGGGAAGGTGAGGGCATGATTCACAGTTTTGTCGGCATGGCGCAAGTTTTAGATAAAGGGAAGGATGCGATCGCTTACATCACCACTCAATTGCGAGAAGCATTTGGTAATTGCTAATTGCTAATTGCTAATAGGTAATTGGTAATTGCTTTTACCCATTACCTATTACCTATTACCCATTACCCATTACCAATTCTTATTCGATTTCATCAAAATTTACCCGATCGTACAGTTCGATCATCGGAATTTGTACGTCTACTGATTCGAGCATTAATTCGGCATTTTTTGAATCGTACTCGGTTAATAACCATTGGTTATTGCCGAGTTTATTATACTGCATTACGTGATATTTCGAGGGGTCGATTAAAATATATTCACTTAATTGATTAATTGACCGATAATATAAAAACTTTTCCCCTTGGTCGTAATTTTTAGTGGAATTAGATAAAACTTCAGCAATCAGGGAGGGATTGAGGACGGGAGTACTATCGATTCCCGGATAAATGCAATTTCCTGAAACCACCATCACATCGGGATAGCTGTACTGGCGATAGCGGGGTATCCACAAGCGAACATCGCCGATATAGATATCGCAATCTTGCCCTTTTAAAGCCATCTTTAATTCAGCATAAAAATTGCCAGCGATTTTATTGTGATTTTTGCTGACTCCCGGCATAGGAACTATTTTGCCATCGCGGTACTCGTTTTTAGAGTCGGACACTTGTTCTAGTGCCAAATATTCTTCGGGGGTGTAGTAGCCTTTTGTGGCTTCAATTTGCATCGATAAATCCATTTGATTCTTCCCAATCTCATCGCCAACCCAACAACCGCAGAAAAGGCACCAAAATATGATGACTTACACTCAGCCAAAAGCCAAGGATAATCCCCAGAATACTAAAAAAAGCGAAACTAATTCCAGGTTCAGACCAACCTAATTGACTAAAAGCATCGGCGAGGGAATTAATCGTGCCTGGGGGCAACAAGTTTAAAGTCACGAGACTGGCGAACAAACCCGCCGTGCCAGTGGCGGCGACGATCGCATAAACTAAAACGTGTCGCCTGGGTAAGCCTAGCCCAACGGTAAGGAAATAGGCAGCGATCGCGCAACCCCCCACCAACCCCGCCCCATCGGGAGATACTGCTTGCCAAAGCAACCATCCCAGAATATATCCCAACATTCCCACCCATCCGGCCCAAAACCCCCGACAAGTGCCTAAACTACTGGTACGACTCAAACAAGACGCCGTTGTCCATCCCGCTACAGCAAATAAGATAATTTCCGGCTTGAGGATAATTGCCATATCGGGAAGTTGGCGGGGTATCTCTTGGGTGAGATAATTATTCAATTGAGTCATTATCGGCGACTTGTGGGCTAACCAAAATCCAATGCTACCGGCAAATCCGCCTAACCCACCGATCGCCATCGCCAAAATTGTATTGATTCCCGCAATCAGGACGCCAAAAATTAACCGGAAAACTCCATAAATTACTCGCCAAGCAAATACCAACCCCGCCCATAATAAGTTGAGGCACCATTGCAAGCACAGAAGGATGAAATTTTTGGGTGTAACTTTCTGGCGATTAATCCGGAGAATTCTGGCTCGAATTTTACTAGCGCTGGCGGGGCGATCGCGCAGATCCGGAGCGATCATTTCATCCAACAAATCGGCTAAGTCTGGGTGAATGAGGATGCGATCGCGAAGCGCATCTCGCCATCGCAATTTCCCAGTTACCGGATCTTCCAATTCCAGCGGAAAAATCCCCGTCAGCAAGTGAATGCAAGTCATTCCCAGCGCATAAAAATCCGCCCCTGGTTCTACTACTCCCCCAGTCATTTGTTCTGGTGGACTATAACCGGGAGAAAATAACCGCGTCGAGCTACCTGGATAATTAGAAATCATCGCCGCTTTGATTCCCAAACCAATTTGTTTTGCCCCACCAAAATCAATTAAAACCAACTGCCCCTTTTCTTTTTTCCCTGGAGAAGACAACAATTGAGTTCCTCGCAATGGGGCGTGGTGACGCAACATTAAATTAGCCGGTTTAATATCCCGATGCACGATGCGACGGCGATGCAACTCCCGCAGAATATCCACCGCTTGCTTTAACCAAGAAAGTACCCATTCTGGGGGACATCCTTGGGGATACTGTTCTAAAATTTCCTCTAAAGTTTGTCCGACGATTTTTTCCATCACCAGACAAGGCAATAACCGCTGGGGCGAATTCCCAACAATTATCTGAAAATAATCATCTGCTTCCACCAAGGGCACTCCTGGATGGCGCAGACTTGCTAAAACCTTTGCTTCTTGTTCAAATAATTCCAATGCCTTGGGCGAAGTTTCTACCAACACCTTCAGCACTCGTTGTGTTTGTGCTGAGATGTCCCAAACCGAGTAAATAGCAGCAAACCCCCCAACACCCAAGCGTTGGAGGGGAATATAACGATTTTTTAAGCGTAGCGGCGATCCGCAACTGTTGCAAAAATTGTTCGCCATACTCTGAGGGTAGGGATGGGAACAATCCGGGTTAATGCAATGGGCAGCAACAGCGACAGAGTGATTTACAACCACTGGTAAAAGCCAGATAAGAAGAAAGCTGGATAGATTTTACACGAGTTCGTGGGATCTGACCAAACAATATGCTGTCTTCTTTCAACTTTTGTCCCATAGTTGTCAAATGAAGCCAGAAACCGGGTTTCTTAGTAAATCTCTCTGGTTTAATCAAAGATTTTTGCCAGAAACCCGGTTTCTTTGCCTAACTTTCCAACGCAGCCAGAAACCGGGTTTCTTAGTAAATCTCTCTGGTTTAATCAAAGATTTTTGCCAGAAACCCGGTTTCTTTGCCTAAGTCCTATTACTGTTTATCAACAGGGACTAAAATGTAGGTTGTTTGCTTATCAGATAGCGGTACATCCTCAGATGTACTCTTGATTGCTTCCCCTGTATTTCTGACAGAATTGTTAACATCGCTAGCTGCACCCTTGACTGCGCCTACTGTATTTTTTACCGAGTCATTAACGTTACTAGCTGTATCTTTTACCGTGTCAAGCGTACTTTGCACTGTATCGTTAATTCCCAGAGCGGCACCTTTGACAGCTTCTCCTACATCTTTTGCCGTGTCGTTAACACCAGAGGCTACGCTTTTTACTCCATCGCCTACATCTTTGACTGTCTGGTTAACACCCTCAGCTGCATTCTTGACCACATTTCCAACACTTTGTACAGCTAAGTTAACCCTTGCAGCTGTATTTTTATTAGCCAAAGCCGCAGCTATTGCGCCCAAAGTACCACCAATTAAGGCTCCCAAGGCTACTTTAGCTAAGTCATTATTCATCCCTATGGATGCCGAGCGATAGTTGGATTGATGGGGAATTTGCTCAACGATTATTTCATCTGCATCCAAAATCCGATCGTCTTCAATCATCATTATTTTCTCCTGTGTATTAAAGCTGATGAATAGTCGTCTGTTTATCCGACAACGAAGCGGCAACTAGACATGTGTTCTCCCAGATTACCGAGCGCCAAACTGGCGTGAAATAATTTTTTTGTTGTAGGGAACGTTTTAGAACATTAATGGTAGAAACCAAAAGCTATTCTACGTTCCCTACTTTATGTTCGCCCAGCATGAACGGCAGCGCTTAGTTTTATTCAAGACAGGCTTTTGCCAGCGGTATATTTATCCAACGCAAAAGCTAAAAGCCAGTATTTTGTCGAGTAATTTCGCTCTCACCAACTTTCCGCTCTTCGTAGTTGCCTTCCACGAATTTGACTGGGGGCACGTCCGCAGGGATAATTTCCTCTGAGTCTGAAATGTAGGCCATAGAGGTTTCATCTTGCTCTCCAGTATAGATTGACGGCGTTTCTTCAACCCGCATTTCTGGAGCTACTTTAACTTCCTGATTTTCAGATGGTTTCATAGACTCAGCTTTATCCTCAACTTTGTCCAATGTGTTTACTACAGATTGCCCTGCATTGTCAGCTGTATTTTTAACTGCGTCGCTTGTCTTTATAGCAGAATGCTTGGCGTTTTCAGCTGTATCTTTAACTGCGTCGCTAGCCTTTATAGCAGATTGCTTGGCGTTTTCAGCTGTATCTTTGACGGCGTCCAATGTACCTTCAACCACGTTGCTAACGCCCTCAACTGTATCTTTAGCTGTACCCTTGGCTGCCTCAAAGGCGGCTCCTACAGCGCGGCTAACACCTTCAGCCGTATCTTGTAACGAACCTACTACAGCGTAGTTAACACCATCAGCTACGCTTTTGGCTGCGTCGCCTACGCCTTTTGCTGTCTGGGAGACGCCGTCGGCGATAGTTTTTGCTGCTTCGCCTACACCTTTGGTGGCGCGGTTGACACCTTCGGTTGTTCTCTTACCAGCAAAAGCACTCGCTAACGTACCCAACGTAGCGCCTAAACCAGCACCAATGAGTCCTCCCATTAGTAACCGAGGTAATACAGAATTCATCTCTTTGCTGGCTGTACGAGCATGAGTTTCGGGTTGAGATTTAATCGTGGTGCTGGGACGATTTACTTCTCTATTTACCCCAGTATTTATGCTTGTGCTTGCTGAACCACTAATATATGGTTGCTCGGTGGAAATTGTGCCAGAATTTTCGTAATTTTTATCAAAATTTGGCGTGCGATCGCTCATAATTTTCTCCTTTGTTCGACAAGGCTTTAACGCTCATCTGTAACCCATTCTTTTCTACTGCAAATTTAACGAATGTAGAGCCGCATTTAACCGAGCTAAAGGCAGATATAGCCAAACATATAGTCTGTATCGCTCGGCATAAAGTTACCTTAGCTAATTGATTTTTATTCATCCGCATCTAGCTTTAGAAGTACTCTTATTTATCAGGTATTAAAATTTTCTGCTTTTAGTCACTAGCGGCGAGGAATCTCTGCTTTATTTTAGGCGCAAAATTGCGGAAAAATGCCGATAAATCAGGCGATCGCTTAATAATCCAGCACTTAACTATTTTTGTATTTCTCTATACTAAATCTTGGCTTTCAGCGTTCTCTACCTTGAGGTCGGTGTAAGTTCCGATCCAAGATTGTTAAATTGCTGATAGACAAACAAACTCTCAGCGATCGCGTTATACATTTTTAGTAGAAAAGAGATAATTTTATGAGTGAGAACAACCAGCCTTTTGATTGGCATGAAGAGCCTAGCCTCGATGCCGCAGCTGAAGCTAACGAAAATATTGACCCCATTACGGATGAATCCGATGTTCGGAAAACAGGCACTTGTAAGCGTGTCGCTAATGCTGCTTTAGTTGGAGCCAGCCTGGGTGCTGTAGCGGGTGCGGTAACGGCGGCGTTGACTGGTAAGGGTGTGGCTGATGGCGTTAAAGCGATTGTTGATGGCGCGGTAGACACGGTAAAAGAAGCAGCCGAAAATGTTAAATCCACAATTATTGAAGGTGCAGAAAACACAGTTAAAGGTGTCGCTTATGCTGCAAATTCTACTGTAGAAGACAGCGCCTTGGAGAATGAGCGAACCCCTGCTGTAGAAGCCAGCAAACCAGTAGTTACAGCTAATAAAGATGATGTAAATAATGGCGTTGCCAACCATGTAACGTTCAACTCGGCTAATAGTGGAACCAGCAGCGATGCCCTACTACAAATGTTGCTGAATCAGGTAGGGACTGAATTAGCCAGGAGTTTCTACGAGCAATTACCAGCAGTTGTTTTGGCAGAAGTTCAGCGGTTAGCTACTAACCCGACTTTGGAAGAGAAACAGTGGATAACGGACAGATGGGCTAAAGCTTTAGAACCTCTAGCAATGGCTATGATCGTATCTGCACAATCATCTAATCCGGGAACGCCGCTAATAGGAACAAACGGACACAAGCAACTGAATCACGTGGAAGCACCGATTGCGGAGGGAATAGGCACTTAAAACAACAGAGGAATTGGGTGATAGAATAATCGGCTTTTTTCGCCGATAAACTTGTAGTAGCTCCTGCGGTATACAATTGCGCCAAGTTGTATTTAAAACGCTCTCAGTTAAAACTGAATAAATGCAATCAAACCAGTCGGTTTTAACCGACTTTCGCTGTGAGCCAGGGAATAAATTCCCTGGCGGGGTAATGCTACAGGTGCAAGCTCTCAGGAGCGCTAATCATATCGATTCCCTTTGGCTCGGACTTGTACGTTTAATGTTGATGTGTAGCATTATCAAACAGAATCGGTATCGCTCGTTGTTGCCAGTTCTAAAATTTTTTCAAATTCAAACTCATAAACTAGAGCGGTCAAAGCAATTTTCAGGTTTGTATATTTTGTGGGAATTTCCTCAATTAGTTGCAACATGCACTGATCGTCGCATTTGATGGCAGCTTGATATAGTTGGGCAATCCATTCATCTGGCATTACGGCTAAATCTGCACGGGTTAATTCAGAAATCTCAGATAAATCGCTACTTTGTTGCTCTGAATCTTGATAAATATAACGGACTCCCAAATGCTGGGATATCTTAGCAAAAACAACATCAGTTTGAAATGGTTTGCTGACAAAATCATCGCAACCGATTGATAAGATATCGGCACGATTCTCCTCAAAGGCAAACCCAGTTACCGCGATAATAACTGTTGATTGTCCTTTAGCAGTAGCTTTGATTTTCTGCGTGGCTTCATACCCATTCATCACAGGCATTCGCATATCCATCAAAATCAAATGTGGTTCCCATTCCTCCCACAATTCAACAGCTTCTTGCCCATTTCTGGCTTCCTTGACTTCAAAACCGACGGATGTTAGTAGCTTAAGTAACAGCAGGCTGTTTTCCCATTGATCTTCCACAATCAGCAAGCGATATACGGGTTGGTTGGGTGCCAAACCGATCGGTGGAAGAATTTGGGGTTGGTCTGGTAAGTTAGTAATTGGAGCCTGAACGGCGCTGATATCAAACTTTAATACACTTCCCTTTCCTAACGTGCTGCTGACGGTAATATCCCCGCCCATCAAGTTAACAAATTTGCGACTAATTGATAATCCCAAACCCGATCCTTCAAGAGATTGTTGACCTGTTCGAGTTTGGACAAACGGCTTAAATAAGTTTTTGATCTCTTCAGGCGCTATGCCACAACCTGTGTCTTCGACTGTAAATAATAGTTGGTAATTGGAAATTGGTAATAGGGAATTAGAAATTTCTTCTACTTTACCTAGTTCTACTCGCAAGGTAACGCTACCGACTGCGGTAAATTTGATCGCATTGTCCACTAGATTACTCAAAACTTGCCGCAACTTATTTTCGTCACAAGTGATGTACTGGGGAACTGATGTTGCTCGCTCAAAATTCAGAATTAGTTGCTTGGCTGTGGCTTTGGGACGTAATATTTCTAATAAACTATCTAGCAATCGATATAAGTCAAAGCTATTTTCATTCAGTTTGACCCGACCAGCTTCAATTTTGGACATTTCCAGCACGTCATTAATTAATGTCAATAAATACTGACCGCTGTGGTTAATAATGTTGATATATTTCTCATGTTCTGGACTGAGTGAAGCATCGCGCTGCATGATTTGAGCAAAACCCAAAATTGCGTTTAGTGGCGTTCTAACTTCGTGACTCATGTTGGCGAGAAATTGGCTTTTGGCGCGGTTGCCTGCCTCGGCGGCTTCTTTAGCTTGTTGCAATTCCATTTCTGCTTGCTTGCGATCGCTTATATCTTCGGCGATTCCAGCAATGCGGTAAACTTGACCAAATTCGTTTTTAATCGGGAAAGCGCGATCGCGTATCCAACGAAGTTCTCCATCAGGTCGCACAATGCGATACTCTTCGTCGAAGTCTCCGTCAGCCATTTTAGCTATACTAGCAATAATGCGATCGCGGTCTTCTGAATAAATTGCCTCAAACCAATTGTGAACTGAGGCATATAAATATTCGCAGGAACGACCCCAAATTTGCTCATAGGCATTACTGACGTAAATTACCTGGCTGCCTTCGGGATTGCACATCCAGACGACTGCGCGCATATTTTCTGCCAATTGACGGAATCGCTTCTCGCTCTCTTGTAATGCTTCGGTTTCTGTCTGAATTTGGTCAGCCATCTGGTCAAAGGCTGCTGCTATTTGAGCTAATTCATCAGAACCTTTTAATCTAGCCCGATTGTTCAAATTTCCTCGCGCTAAACTGTTGCTGGTGGCAACCAATCGAGCCGCTCGCTTGGTTAAAGTTTTGTCAAAAAAGAACCAAACCGCGATGCAACCGAGAGCGATCGCCATCATAGATTCTATCGTTGGCTTGAGGGCATCTTCGCTAGCTTCATCTTTTTCCACCGAAAGGTCATACTCCATCAAGAAAATGCCAACTTTCGATAAACCCCGTTCACCGGGCATCGCCCCCAACCTAATCGGATAGATTGCCCGCAAGCTTTGTCTGTCTTCGGCAATTATGACCTGGACTGACATCTTCTGGCGCACTTGTGAAAATGCTGGCAAGCTATTCGCTGCTGGCGTGTCGCTGACAGGGCGATTTTGCAGTGACCGATCGTTTGACGCGATGATGCGGTTGTTTTGATCGCACAGCAAAACCAACCGCAACTTTGGGTCGTTCTTCATCCTATTGATGACGATTTCGGCTTTCTTGACATCTTCTGTGCTGTACAAGTATTCCAATATACTTGAGATTTGATCCCCAACTAATTGGATCTCGTCGATTACCTCTTCTTCTTCACGGGAGGAAGACAGCGATACATCTCGGTAGAAAGAAAATATACCCAACGAGCTGCTGAAAAATACCAGAATGATTGGTATTGAGAAACGCAGAGGAAAAGGAAAACGTTTCATGGTAATTAGACAAATATAATAGATAGTTGTTCTATTTTGCACCAGGGTTGCGGCACTTAGTGCGATCTACTACCTGAATTTTGCCGCCAAGTATATCTCAACACTCCAATACTTCAATCTAATTTTCCGGTTAACTGAGTTAAAAACTGCTGGTGACCAAGAGGATTGGCATTTTTTGCCAGTATAAAGCGCGTTGCAATCGGATGAGGTACAGGGGGAAGGTGATGAAGTAATTTCTTGCTTATCTTTCTTATCTTTCTTATCTTTATTTTGCTGCACGTGTATCGATGGTTAATTGCTAATGGGAGCATGTCAACGAGAGTAGCCGACACCCGCGGTGTCGCTACACAAACAAAGCCTGCGAAGGCAGGCTTTAAAGAGTAGAGCGGAACCCGAAGGGTAGGATGGCTCTCATTTGTATAGCCGCACCCTTTAAGGGTGTCGGCGTAAATTTACAAACCTGAGATGCTCCCATTGCTAATTGCCTTCAGAGTAGCCATTAGCTATTAGCCATTAGCAGTTACACTACCGTTGCTAGCGGACATGATATCAGTTTTACAATAATTAGTTTTGATGCGATCGCACTTAATTAACGCAAGTTGCTAGTTACAAATATGGTTGGTTTGATCCCCCCTAACCCCCCAAAACAGCGGGGAGAACCGGATTCTTAGTCCCCCTTGTGAAGGGGGATTTAGGGGGATCGACAATGCTTGACCTCATAACTAGCAACTTGAGTTAATTAGTTAAAGAATATTCTTCTTAATTGAAGATACATCTACAGTTCCAAAGTTGGTCAATAAGGCAATATTTAAGTTTTCTAGAGAGTGGACGAGCCAGCCAATTTCCTTGAAAGCTTGAGTTTCATAGTAAGAGAACAAAATGGAAAATCGCTTTTCTAAATGGGGTTTTACCTTACCAGATAGCAGGGCAATTTTTAGTAACAAACCCACGGTTTTGATCGTTCCCAGATTACTTAGCATATCGAAAAAGTATAAATATTCAGGATCTTGGGGATTCGTGACTAAAAAATTAAATAATTGGCTGCAAGTCCGCATAATTAAAAGCTCGTCTATTTTTTTATTCTCGCTTTCAGTTAATGTGTTTTTGAGGAAATTGTACAAGCGTTGGTTAAATTGATGCTTGCCATATTTGGCATCTACCGATGCAATCAAATATTGGTATAAATCTTCTTTGAAGTCTCGATAGGTTCTGGTTATGGTATGGCGACTGAGGAAAATATTCGCTAAGTCTTGATAAGTGTAGGTTTTTTCTACTTTTCCGACGAATTCCTTGATGGCAAAGTAAAGTTGCTCGTCGGTTAAAAGGGTAGGATTCGGCACTGGTTGCCTCATGTCTGCCGATGGAGAAATCAGGATCTCAGGTTCTTCATAGGCAGGATTGAGGATAATATCTCTAAAACTATTGCCACGCGGTTTAGGTGCGTTTGTTTTGGGATCTTGTTTAACTCTGTTCAACAAGTAAGGAATATATTCAGACAGCCTATCTTGCAATTGCTGTCGATTTTTTTCTTGAATTTGCCGGATCATTTGCCGATGTTCGTAAGAACTGTCTTCGGGCAGCAAATAATGACTGTACAAATAAGGATATCGATAAATTAATTGACTTAAGGGTTGATTAGGTTCTGGGGGATGTGGAGTATAGTTGATCTCTACGACGGGTAACAAGCGTTTGAGGATATGATATTCGTTGCTTTGGGTAAACAAATAAATTAATTCGTGCAAGCGTCTCACAACCCGCGAAGGAGAGGCTTTTTGCTTATACCGCCATGCCCCATGCTCCAATAATGCAACCAAATCGGCGATCGCATCTTTATATTTGGGGTGAGCTTGCCAGCGGTTGATTAAAATATAACAGCAACGATTGAGGAAATAGTTGAATTTTGACTCTTGGTTTAAAAAGGCTATAATTCTATAAAGAGCTGCTTCTACTTCCGATTCGGGATAGCCCATGCCGTCAATAAATAACTTATTAAATCTTTCCAGTAATTCTTGAGGAGATTTGGTTTTTGATAATTCGAGTAAGTGGTCATAGAGGATCTGATCGTCAGTTATAGGTTCGGGCATGGGGGGTTCAGGTTCTCGTAGTTTTTCTATTTCCTGATGCACCCAAATTTGATTAAAAATTAATTGGTAAATTCGATTGTAAACTTTTAATTTACCTTGGTGTTTGACGACTAATCCCGATAGTCGCAATTCCATTTTTTCCGGTGTGTCGTCTACAGGGATTTCGCAGCGATCCAAAATTTGTTTATACAGCTTTAACAGCTTACGGGTGGTATTGGTATCGTGGCGATGCAAAATGCGCTCGCGGATGGTTCGCAAGTGTTCGGGTTCGTCTTGGGATTCCCAATTTTCCACAATGCGCGATCGCACCAGTTCCTCTACCCATTCAGCTTCCCTCCCTTCGCGAATTGGTGTATTTTCTCCTATCGCTAGTTTACACAATTTTTGCACCAGAAACGGCTTGCCACCAGTCCAATCTAAAATAGCTTTCAAGACGGCTATCGGGTTGCTAGTCTTCCGCGCTAACCCTTTGGCTAAAGGCAAGCTTTCGTGCAGTTGAAATCCGGTTAAATCGATGGCGCGACCAATATCAAAAGGCGTGCGATTGGCATCTTTAATTAACTCGCTCGGCGTCGCTACGCCCAACAAAGCAAAAGCCAGACGCCGATATTCCGGACGATCTGCCCGTTTGTTGTAGCAAGATTTAATTAAGGCAAAAAAATCATCGACTCCGAAATTGAGTCGTTTAACGCTATCAATTTCATCGACGAAGATCGCCAGATTTTGCGGAAATTCTTTCAGCAGTACCTTACCGATAAACTCATCGAGGCGTTGCACGGCGGAAAAAATCTCGCGATCGCACCACCAACTAACAATATCTATTTTATCGGATAAATTAAAACCATCCGCCAAAGTCTTGATAATGCTGGCATACCACTGTTGGGGAGTAATATCGCGACAACCAATCGAGGTCAAGTCTACCACTGCACAAGCAACGCCTTCGGATTGAAGGCGTTGCATCGTTTGTACCCGCAAGCTAGATTTCCCCATTTGTCGCGAGTTGAGGACATAGCAAAACTCTCCCGCCATCATGGCTTGATAAAAGTCTAAGTCGGCTTGTCTTTTGACGTAAGTTTGGCTGTCCTGGGGTAAGCACCCGCCTACCTGATAGTCATACGCTGAGGAAGGTTCCGAATTCATCGATGCACCTCTGTGTTACCTTCTCCCACTTGCGTGAGAAGGAATCGGGGCGAAACTGCTCGCACCTTCATCCATAAGCTACTATGTCTCACCCTCCCAGACTTATGCACCCAGATCGACAGCGAGAGAGCCGCAGCGTTCAGTATTCCTACTTAATTTGATGATAGCCGAACTCGGAAGTACTGACGGTATAGATCGCAACGGGGGGTGACATAGTTCCCTTGCAGGTTGACCAACCCCATACTTTGTAGCTTAAATCCTTGCATTGATGCCAATTGCACGGGAGCATTTGCATCCACGACTTTTTTCAGCGCTGTTGCTAACTCGGAATGCCGTTCTAAATTCCACAAATGCCGCCTTAAATGGTCGCTGTAGAGTCCGGCATCGGTGGGAGCGGTTTGCAGAAGTTGTTCTAAAGTAATTTCAGATCGGGCAATGTGATAAAGCGCCAGTCGGACTAAATAAGGATGTCCTCCCAACATTCCCATTAATTTTTTGACCTCTAAATTCCCCCAAGCTAACCCGTGTCTATTTGCCAAATCTTCCACTTGCGCTGCTTGAAATTCAGGCAATTCTATCGGCAACCCAACGTTAAATGGCGATTGATTGATATCCATCGGTACGTAGACTTCTGTCGAGTGGACGACAACCAAGCGCAGTTTTTTCCAAATATCCCGATTTTTCGCTTCTTCGTGCCAAGCGCGCAACATGGCTAAAAAATCCGCCGCTAGTTCGGGGTATCTAAAGATGGCATCGACTTCATCTAATCCCAAGGCGAGAGGACTGGAAGCGTTAGCGAGTAAATAGCGTTCAAAATAAGATTTGCAAGCTACTTTGCTGCCAAAAATGTTGTTCCAATACTCGCCTAACCGATCGGGCAATTCTAATTGCAAGGCGACGTTAACGCAAAACCAACGCAAGAATTGTTCTAAGTCGGTGAATACTTTACTATCTGCAAGTTGGAAGCTTAAAGGCACGGTGCGGTAACCACAACCGGCGGCACGATGGAGTACCCGCGCCATTAAGGAAGTTTTGCCCATTTGGCGGGGTGCTTTGATCCGAATTAACGCACCTGGTTTGGCGATCGCTTCGTAACATCTTTCGTCTATTCCCGGACGTTCGATGTAAAACGCCGAGGCTAATTCTACCTGTCCTCTGGGTAATTCCGGTTCTGCTACTGGTTGGGGTGGATGCTGCGGCGTCGCGGCATAAGGCGATATTATCTTCGATGGTTCGTAACCTGCAACCCTGCTTCTATTTTCTCCTCGATCGCCATCAAAACTTGCCCCTACTAACTGCAAAACTTGTTGTATCGTTGCGGGGGTATCATCATGCGATCGCCACTCGATTTGCGGCATTTTTTGCAGGTAACCGCGCAAATCGTGGTTGAGCAAACTCAGGGGACAATTAATCCGGATCGGAATAATTAAAGGCTTGCGATCGTCCCGCGAACTTTGTATTCTCTTAGCCAATCCCACTTCCTCGGTCACCATTTCGCTGCAAGCCGAAACCGGCGACAATAACAGCAGCAAATAATCGCAAGTGTTGAGGGCGGTATAAATTTGTCGCAACCCATCTTTAGCCATCCGTAGACTCGCGTTCGCGGGAAAAACGTCGTAGCCTTTATCCCGCAAGACATTATCTAACTCGGTGACTAACTCCTGATCTGGCTCTTGGTTGCGATAGTAACTCAGTAAAACTTTGGTGCCGGTAAAGGCGGGGGAACTTTCGCTGGCAGTTAATAATTCAGGTCTATATTTCACAAATAACGTCACCAAATCCGAACGATGGGAGTAACCAGCGTCTCCAGGTTCGCTTAAACCAAATTCCCGGCAAATATTGGCAATGTGCCTTCTCACCGTGTCTTGGGTGATATGCAGTTCCTTGGCAACATCTGCATCTTTTTGTCCCTGTAGAAATTTGAGCAACACTTCTTGCTGTCTTCCGGTCAGTTTGGCAAACGCCTTGTTAAACTCAGTTTGATTCATTTTGCCTTCCAGACTTGGCGCGAAGTGATGAACCCTGGGATCGGACGACTGGAGACGCTCAAACAACGGAACTGAAAAAGAAAGAACGAGGGAGGAAAGGCTAATTTAGATCGTCCCTCATTCTTTTTAACCATACTCAATTCCCTTGCTCTTCTACTTATAGTCCCCCGACCCAGGGGTTGTTGCTTTCTGTGTAAGCACATTCACAGATGTGTACGCCACGGGGTGGAGGTGTTAACGCCTGTGAGTATTGATTACACAAACCACCTAACGGCAGATGCCGCTTGGGATAGTTAAAACTATACAAACGTTTTCGGTGTTTGATATGGATAGTAGCTTTTCCAGGATGCATTTGATCGGTGGCGTAGTGACAGGCGTTGCAGTGGCGGCGATCGCTGGCGCTAACCCCATCACCACATTAGCGCAATTTTCCTCAAACATCGCCGAGTCAACCACTTCATCCATCTCCCGTTGTTTCTTCACCCCATCGATTTTGGCGCGGGGTATGAAACCCAAATTAACCAAAACACGCCAATCTGAATTACCTCCTCCTCCTAAACGCGGAGTACCCGGAGGCAGTACTTAAGGATTTTAGATTTGAGATTTTAGATTTTAGATTTTAGTTCAAGAGCTGCACGATTGCCACGATTAATGCTTCGATATCAATCGGTTTAGGCAAGTGTTGCTGAAAACCAGCTGCAAAAGCTAACTCGCGATCGCTGTCGCTGGCATAAGCTGTTAGAGCGATCGCTGGAATTCGCTGACTTTGAAATGCTTCGATCTGCCTCACCTGCTCCATCAGCATATATCCATTGGTATTAGCCATCCCAATATCGCTGAGTAAAATATCAGGAGTAACTTGTGAGAGGCGTTGCATTGCTTCTGCCGCAGAACTTGCAGCCGTTACCTTTGCCCCTGAAGACTCCAAAGCCACCCGATAAAACTCTAGAGTATCTTTATCATCATCCACTACAAAGACATGAACGTTTGCTAGGGGAAGAGAGGCAAATTCACCTAGCGGCGAAGCAAATGAACCGTCTTGTCTGGCTTCACTTGTATCGTTTGGGAGTGGCAATCGCACGGTGAAAGTTGCACCCTGTCCTTCACCTTGACTTTCTGCCGCCACTGTGCATCCGTGCATTTCGACAATTTGACGCGCGATCGCCAATCCTAACCCCAATCCGCCAAATTTACGGGTGGTAGAATAATCTTCCTGACGAAAATACTCGAACAGATAAGGGAGAAATTCCGGTTTGATACCTTTTCCGTTGTCTGTTACCGTTAGTTTGGCAAAGGAAGAGTTGCCAGAGTTTTCCTGCTCCAATTTGACCAGGATCTTGCCACCTTGGGGAGTGAACTTGACTGCATTTGAGAGTAGATTCCAGACGACTTGTTGCAACCGGGCGGCATCTCCGATAATTGTTTCTCTTCCCGGTTCTAGAATTGTTTCAATTTTAATTTGCTTGGCTTCTGCACAGAGGCGCACGGTTTCGAGGGCTGAGGAAATCACAAATGCCAAGCTAACTGCATCTGTCTTGAGACTGAGCTTGCCTTGGATGATGCGAGAAATATCGAGCAAGTCGTCAATTAACTGTGCCTGAAGTCTAGCGTTACGCTCAATTACTGCTAGAGCTTCTTTGGCTCGAGCAACATCAAAATCGCGGGTTTGTAGCAGCTTCGTCCAACCCAAAATCGGGTTGAGGGGCGATCGCAACTCGTGGGATAGCACCGCTAGAAACTCGTCTTTGACGCGATTTGCGCGTTCGGCGGCTTCTCGTGCCGCTTGTTCTTGCTGTAGCAGTCGAGCGCGATCGCTCTCTAATTGAATGCGATCGCTCACGTTTCTGAAGTAGACGGTAATTCCCTTTGTCGCAGGGTAGGCGCGCACTTCATACCAGCGATTGTGGTAAGGATAAAACGCGGTAGCTGAACTCGCAACGCGATCGCGCATCGCGCTGCGATAAACCTGCTCAAACTCGGTGCCAATCAATCCTGGGTATTCCTCCCAGATATTTTTGCCCGTCAAATCCTCAACTGTCCGATCGAGCAATATGGCGGCAGCCTGATTCAGATAAGTGTATTGCCAATTCTCGTCGAGCGCCAGAAATCCGTCATTGATGCTTTGGAGAATATCTCGGCTTTGCGCTTCGCTGGCTTTGAGGGCAGAGATGGAGCGATCGCGCTCAAACGCAATGCTGGCAATCTGAGTGCCAAACTCCGCCAGTTGGTATTCCCAGTCAGTCGGCATCCTTGCGGTGTCAAAGCACAGCATCAGCGACCCTAACGGCAAGCGAGAGATCCCCATCACTGGTGTAGAATGACACGCGCGGATACCGTGACTCAAACATAAATCTCGCCATTCCTGAGACCAGCGAGCATCATTGGCAATGTCTGTGCAAGCAATTGGTTGTCCCCGATACACCGCTTCACCACAAGTGCCAATGCACAGATCGTTAATCGGTGCATTTTTCAGCCCCTGACCAAAAGACGATGGCAGATCTGGTGTAACCGAATGGGGAAAAGTTTGTCTTTCCTCATCGGCGAGCAAGAAACAGGCGCGCGTCGCCGGATTCAGCCTTGCTATGGCATGACACACCGCCAAGAGGCATTCTTCCAAGGGCTTTCCAGAGGCAATCAACTCTAGCAATCGCTTCTGCTCGATCAGCATCAGTTCGGATCGCTTGCGCTCGGTGATATCCGACAGAAGAACGGTTAAAGAGGAAGGCGAAGGATAAACTCGATGATCGTGCCAACAATTCCAGGGGAGGTAAAGATAATCGAACTGAAGCGAGGTTTGTTCGCGCATTGCTTGGTGGAATTTTATATCAGCCTCTGTCCCGCTCGCCGCCGGAAATAGCTGCCAAACGTTCTGTCCTAGAATCGCTTCCCGCTGCATTTGTACCATTTCGCAGTAGCGATCGTTGACATAGGTAAAACGCCAATCGCGATCGAGGACATAAAAGCCATCGTTGATGCTCGATAGAATCCTCTCTACCTGCTGCTTTGCCGCTTCTGCCTCTTGTCGCAAAGCTTGCTCTTGAGCGATCGCATCGCGCCGCAGTCGGCTCAATTTCAGAACGGCTTCTACTCGCGCCAACAATTCGCGGGCGGAAAATGGCTTGGTCAAGTAATCATCGGCTCCCGATTCTAAACCCTCGATCCGCGCTTCTTCACCGGCGCGGGCAGATAGCAAAATAATTGGAATATCCTTGGTTGTGATGTGCGATCGCAACTCTTTTAACAAACCAAAGCCATCGAGCAAGGGCATCATCACATCTGTCAGCACCAAATCGAAAACAGATTCCCGCATCGCGTTTAATGCCGACAAACCATCAATTGCGGTTTCTACTTCATACCCCTGGCTGGCGAGCAACCGCCTGACGTAATCGCGCATGTCGGCGTTGTCGTCCACCAACAGAATGCGAGCCGATAATTGAGTTTGAGGGCGCACAATCGGCAAACTTTGTCCGCCCTCGCTCAATTCCGCAGGGGCAAAAGAGTCCGTCGATATCCAACGCAGCACTTCTTCCACATAAGGAGCCGCCCCAGTCGCCGTCGAAACCAGGGAACGAGTAGCAGCAATTCTATCGGCTGGTAGATGGCTTGAACCTAACGGCAAACTCACCCTAAAACAAGTACCTTGCCCCTCAATACTGCTGACCTCAACGGTGCCGCCGTGCAGCTTGACTAATTGCTGCACTAATGCTAAGCCAATTCCCGAGCCTTCATAATTGCGTCCGCGCGCTGCTTTGACGCGATGGAATCGTTCAAAGATGCGGGGTAACTCAACAGCGGGAATACCCGTGCCGGTATCTTGAACGGCTAACTCAACTCGATCGTCACCAGCCCGTAGAATAACGGCAATCTCGCCCTCGAAGGTAAACTTAAAGGCGTTCGAGATTAGATTGAGAACAATCTTTTCCCACATTTCCCGATCGACGTAGACAGGCTCTGGCAGCGGAGGGCAGTCTACCCGCAAGCGCAGTCCCGCCCGTTCGATGGCTGAGCGAAACACCCCTGCCAAGTCGGTGGTGAGCATTGCCAAGTCCGTTGGTTCGTAGACTGCCTCAATCCGCCCAGCTTCGATGCGGGAGAAGTCTAACAGAGTGTTGACCAACTTCAGCAAGCGCCCAGAGTTGCGGTAAGCTGTTTCTAACTGTTCGCGATCGCTCGGCACCGGCGCTGCGGGATTCGCCAGTATTTCTTCCAGGGGAGCCAGCGTCAGCGTTAAGGGGGTGCGAAACTCATGGCTAATATTACTGAAAAAGTCTGTTTTGGCTCGATCTAGTTCTGCCAATGCTTGGGCCCTTCGGCGCTCTGCTTCGTAAGCATCGGCATTAGCGATCGCCGTAGCCACCTGATTTGCCACTAAATCGCAGAATCCCCGGTAACTATCGTCAAATTCCCGGCGCGGACTAATCCCAACAATCAAGAAACCGACTAACTCATGCGCCTTTCCTGCTTTCCCAATCGGCATCACTAGCGCACAATTGCAGCATTCTGACCAGGCTCCCCCCGGCAAGCTGCCAAATCGCTCTGTCAAATTAGAAATGATGGCTGGGATGCCCGTTTGCCTCACTTCAGTTAAATTCCAAACATCCCGCGCCTGGTTCAAGTCGATCTGTTGGGGAATCGAAAAACTTTCGGCTGCTAAATTTGTCGTGGTTGCCGCTAAAGAGACTTGCTGAGTTTCGGCATCAACTTGGTAGAACAAGGCAAAGGGAATGTCATAAGGATTGGCAGATAGGGCAGCCGTAGCCAGCTTTACGGCTTCCTGCACCGTCTTGGCTTCTGCGGTGCTGGCACTCAATTCTCGCAACGTTTGCAGGCGACGCTCGCCGATGATGCGCTCTGTGGTTTCAATCACGGCACAGAAGATGCCACCCACGCCGCCGCTTTCATCGCGCACGGGGCTATAGGAAAAGGTAAAATAGGTTTCCTCGCTGTAGCCGTTGCGCTCCATGATTAACAGCAGATTTTCCGACCAGGTAGGTTGACCTGTGGCAAACACGCTATCCGCCAAGGGTCCCACCACATGCCATACATCTGCCCAACAGTCTCTCGCAGACTGTCCTAGAAACTGGGGATGTTTTCTTGCACCCAGAATCGGGCGGTAGGCATCGTTGTAAAGGTTGGCATAATCTCGCCCCCACCAAACAAACATCGGGTAACGGGAGTTGAGAAGGATACTAACTGCCGTTTTCAAACTCTGCGTCCATTCAGACACGGGGCCTAAAAGCGTTTGCGACCAATCGAGCGATCGCATCAACGCCCCCATCTCGCCCCCACCTTCAAAAAGCTCTTGAAACACCGCTACTTGACCTAATGGACTGCCCATATTATGGATGTTTTAACCATAACAGCTTCTGTCTCGAGACTGATTAAAAGGTTGGCTATACAGCAGATTGCCAGTTGGTAAAGTACAGCAAAAGAAAGATGTAGAAGGTGGGGAAGATGTGGAATATGTGGAAGGTGAGGAAGATATGGAAGGTGAGGAAGATGAAGAAGGTGAGAAAGATCAAGAATATGCAACCCGCTGTAAGATTGGCGCTCCGGCTGCTAAAAAAGAGCGCGATCGCCGAAAACAGGAAATTTCAAAACTACAGCAACCGCCAGGGCTTTTAGGATAACCCTTTGCCCAGAAATAAATTTCTGGCTTAAAGCTAAAGTCAGTTAAAACTGACTGGAATGCTTAATACGCAAAGAAACCCAGTTTCTAGGAGCGTCGGGATGTCACATCATGTCCGCTTGCATCGGCATTGCACGGGGGCGGGTTTATCAATATAATTTGCTTCCAATCAAGGGTATCTGGTAAAACCCGCCCCTACAACAACATTAACCATACGAGTCCGATACGAAGGGACGAGGCTATCACTTTGAGGAAACTATTGCTTTTTCTGCCTCTCCCTGCTCGATTAAAGTGTTAGAGATTGGTTTCGTTTCTTCGTCTAATACTTTTACCACTCGGTTATAAATCTCTTGCGCTTGTTGGGGAGAATTGCCGATACTGGTTAATCCCACTTTGCCAAATTCCGACAAGCAACCCATGAGGTGAAACACCGTACCCGTTTCGGTACTGGTATCAAAATGCAATCGCTGTTCGGCAATAATATCCATCAAATCATTTGGTAGCAATCCTTTGTAGCGGTCTTTTTGTAAGTTGTCGGTAGCAACGTAATATTTTTGACAACCGTGCTGGCTGTAAAATAATCCGGTAGAAAGGTCGTAACGACCGTTAGTTAAAAACTTTAATGTCATCAACGGGTGAGTAGTTCCACCTTTACGCAGGTTAATTTCAATTGCTTGAATATCCCATTGAGCAACGCCTGCGATATCTTCTTGACGCACGGCGATAAAATCGACACCAAAGCGTTCTAAAGCGCCTTTTTGGGCTAAATTTTGTCCAATTTTCAATCCCAATTGCTGCAATCTGAGGCGATAAGATTCATCGGCGGGAAAGCGACAACCGAGGTAAATTTGACCGCTGGGGCCGCCTAAAATTTGATCGTGGGTAGAGAGGATTTCTACTTCTCCAGTCGGGGTAATTCTACCTTGAACGCTGGGGGAAGTTTTATACTCTCCCTCAATAAACGCTTCTACAATTGCCCCTAATTCCGGGATGCGACTAGAAAAATTATCCCAAGTTTCGCCTTTCGCCTCATACTTTAAATCCCCAAAGCTTTCGTGAATCGCTGCGACTCGTTCGTTGTGAGATGCGCTACCAGGGGATTTATCCTGGATTGGTCTTAAATCCAACAGCGCGTTGCCTTCCCCAGAAAATCCTTCATTTAGTTTTACCACCATGCGCTGCAAATTGGGTTGCCGTTCCCATAATTCTGCGGCTGCTGCGGCTAAATCTTGAGTATTCTTATGCAATTCGCTGCCATCGGGATAGGGAACCCCACTTTCGCCGAAAATTTGCCGAGAACCGCTTTTTGTTCCCCAATAAAGCAGATCTGGGTCTAAAGCTAATAAAGGTACGGACAGCTGCACCGATAACTCGCGCTCTAGGGGCGTAGAGTTATAACAAATCATATAGGTTTTATCCGTCCGCAAGCTGGCGCGAATGCGTTCCAGTAAGCGCGGGCGGTTTAAAATTTTTTGAGTCAGGGCGGTAGGGGAAGCATCGTAGGTGGAGAACAGCACCAAGCGATCGCGCGCGTGGGAAAATGGAATCCTGGGGAGCAATTGCAGGTAATAATCGATGGCAATCTGCGGTAGCGGCTGAGAAGTCACGTAAATCACCCGCGTGCGCGGATTTTGCATCCGAATCAGCGAAAACAGCAGCCGTTCTTCGTAGTGGAGAAATCCCTGAATCTTTTGCAATTCGCGCTGATCGAGACTCAAAGAAGGAATGACGAGGATATCGTAATCGCTATTATCCAACACATCGATCGCGTGCCAGCGATCGCGCAATTGGGATTGTAGCAAACGAAACTGTGCTGCCTGCTCAATCGAGGAAAAATCCAAAACATCCATCATAGTCCCAGTCCCATCGCCAACCCGAATCCAGTAATCTTATTCTGCAACGCCACAGCCAGCTATGTATGGAAGAAAAACAAAATTATACCTTATGGGGTATTTAGCTTCAGTGGACAGTGGACAGTGGACAGTGGACAGTGGACAGTGGACAGTGGACAGT
>ERZ1066133.195-NODE-195-length-33517-cov-8.853535_pt1 | contig 33517 bp, 29 predicted proteins | sample MGYA00382780_ERZ1066133 | MGnify/ENA primary metagenome ERZ1066133 (study PRJEB33369, sample SAMEA5778363) | biofilm metagenome | biome: Industrial cooling water; feature: Water cooling tower basin; material: Biofilm | place: United Arab Emirates | collected... | reverse complement strand
GCTTGGGCGCTACACCAAGCCGGGCGACACCGTGCTCGACCCGATGGTCGGGAGCGGCACCACGATCGATGTTTGCCACGACACGGGTCGGGTGGGCATTTGCTTCGATCTCGCACCGTCGCGCAGTGACATCCGTCAGGGCGATGCTCGCAAGATCAATCTGCCGACCGCGAGCGTCGACTTCGTCTTTGTGGACCCGCCGTACTCCACGCACGTCGATTACTCGGACAATGCCGCGTGCATCGGCAAACTCGACACGCTCGGCGACGACCGGGGACGTGCGTACTTCCAGTCCATGCGACAGGTCATCCGAGAGATCGCCCGCACTTTAAAGCCCGGCGCACACATGGGCTTGTACGTCAGCGATTCGTTCCGCAAGGGCCGTGGCTTCTCACCGATCGGATTTGAGCTGTTCGCGATGATGCGGGAGGTTCTGGAGCCGGTCGATATCATCTCGGTCGTTCGTCACAACCAGAAGCTCGAACGCGGCAACTGGCATAAGGCGGCGGAAGAGGGCAACTTCTTCCTGCGAGGCTTCAACTATCTCTTCATCATGCGTAAACCGGGGCAGCGACCATGACGCTGTTCTCGGCCCTCCATCGGGATTCCGGCCGATGACATCTTGCGATCTTCGGCGCACTGACGGAACCGGCCCCGTTGCGCATCCAGATAGACAGCCAGCCCGTCCGAAACCTTCCCGCCAAACATCGTGATCAAGCTCCGCTCGCGACAGTACTTCGGCACGTCCAAGGCGACCTATGTCGTCGGCGACCTCCACATCACCTGGAGCCGCTATTCGAACTCCACCGTCCTTCCCCTCCACTGCCACGAACAACGGTACATGTTCATCACCATCCGAGGGGGCGGAGTCGAGCACTGCCGCGGCCGGGATTTCACCTGCGTCCGCGGCACGCTCGTGTACAACGAGGCGGGAGAGCCCCACTCCGATCACTTCGCCGCCTCCGGTGTTGAGGGCCTCAACATCGAGCTGCCCTTCGGCTGGCTCGAGCGCTTCCGCGCCGAGGTGCCGCGGCGTCACGACGCTGTCGCCTACCACCACGCCGGCACGGAGATCACCACCCTCTCCTCCCTTGAGATCGCTCTCTGCACACCGGACGCGCTCACACGACTGGGTGCCGAAGAAGCCATCGTCCGACTGCTCCGCGGACTTTCGCTCGACTCGCTCGCCCGGGGACGCGCCGATCGCCGGTTGCACACCGTCGCGAAGCACCTTGAAGCACACTTTGTGTCGCCGGGCTCTCTCGATGAGGTCGCTTCGATGGTCGGGTTGCATCCCTCCCATCTCTGCCGCCTCTTTGCTGAACGATACGGCTGCACCATGACCGAATACACCCGACGCGTCCGTACCGACGCCGCCGCGACCCGCGTGCTCAACTCCACGACCGAGCTCGCCACAGTCGCTTCCGAATCGGGCTACGCCGATCAGGCGCACATGACGCGCGAGTTCCGCCGGTTCCTCGGCGTGACACCCGGCAGGATCCGGGCTGCGTCGTGACGTGGCTCGCCTTCGCTCGGTCGCGTTGCCGGATCCACGCCAGGAGCGGAAGTGCATCGAAGCGACGGCATCGTTCTAGCAGTTGCTCAAGCCGCGCAAATCCTGTGCTAGACCCATTTTCCGGACGGATCCACCATTCTGCCGTCGCGCGAGCAGCGTCCGACACCGGAGCCCAACATGCGGACCATCGTACTCATCGCCCTCCTCACCGCCGCGCACCAGACACTCGCGTTGCCGCCCGCGTCTGTTCCGGGCGTTTTCGAAATGGTCGACAGGAAGCAGTACGACGAGGCCCGCGCGGCGCTGCGTGCCCACCTGCGGGTGAACCCGTACGACGGCGCCGCCTGGCGTCTGCTGGCCTTCACGGAGTACGAGGCCATGAACTACGACGCATCGATCGAGGCCGCGCTGAAGGCGTACGACCTCGGGATCAACCCTTCCGGCCAGCTCTACAACATCGCGTGCACACACGCCCTTGCCGGTCGCGCGGATCAGGCCATCTCCTTTCTCGAGCGGGCCCTGAATGAGGGCTTCGCCGAGACCGAGACGATCGAGAACGACGCAGACTTCGCAGGCATGAGAGACGATCCGCGATTCATTGCCCTCACGGGCATCAACCCGCCCGCGGAGTCCGATCGCGTCAAGCGCTGGGCCTACGACATCGATTTCCTCGCCAGGCGCATGGAGCAGATGCACTTCAGTCTCTACAAGAAGGTCCCCAAGAACCAGCTCCTCGCCGAGTTCGCCGCGATTAAGAGGGCCGCCGGTGACGGCGTGCCCGATGAACGACTCCGCGTTCGCCTTCAGCGGGCCGTTGCGCTCGTCGGCGACGGCCACACCATGGTCTCCGCGCTCGCCAAAGGCGAGACCGACGTCCGTCGCATTCCCATCCACGCCCGACGCTTCTCCGACGGGTTGTTCATCATCGGCGCTCCTTCGAGCCGGAAAGACCTGGTGGGAGCCCGCATCGACGGCGTCGGTTCCTTCACCATCGATGAGATCGATGCGCTTATCCGGCCGTTCTGTTCGGTCGACAACCCCATGGGATACCTCGATGATGTCGCCCGCCGGATCTTCGACCCCGCCGTGCTCGAGGAGATCGGTGCCTCCGAAGGTGACGGGGCAACATTCACCTTGACGCTTCCGGATGGTGTCACGAATCGCGTCACCCTCACGGCCGAGACCTTCAAGCTCGCCGACCTCGGCACCTCGCCGCTCTTCCGCAAGACCTACGTCTATGCCGACGACGCATCGCAGCGCCCGTTGTACCTGCGCGACCTCGAGAAGCCGCTCACGATGGAGCACGTGCCCGATCTCGACGCCGTGTACTTCGGATTCCGCGCCGTCAGCGGCACCCCCGAGCAGAGCTTCGCGGCTTTCATCGCTGATCTTGAGAAGCGGGTCAATGAGACCAACGCGTCCCGGCTCATCATCGACATGCGATTCAACGGCGGCGGCAACACCGGCCTCGTGCAGCCGCTCATCAGGTTTCTGCTCCGAAACGACACCGTCAACCGGCACGGCCACCTGTTCGTGATCATCGGCCGACGCACATTCTCCGCCGCCCAGAACACGGTCAACCTGATGGAGTACATGACCGAAGCAACGTTCGTCGGCGAGCCGACTGGGTCCCGACCCATGTTCATCGGCGAGAGCACCCACATCGTGCTCCCTTACAGCGGCGTGCGGGTGTACTGCTCCTCGCGCAGCTGGCAGGTCCTCAGCTCAACCGACAAGCGCATCTGGGTGCAGCCGCAAATTGCGGCCGACCTCTCGTTCGCCGACTTTGCTGCGAATCGCGACCCCGCCCTCGAAGCGATCGCCGAGGCCATCAAGAAACAGGCGAAGCCGGAGTAGCCCCGAGCCGGGTAATCGCATCACGGATCGCGGCTGGAATCGCAACCTTGCGACCCGCCGCGTAGTCGTACGTGACGATCGTCCCCCGCCCCACTGCCGCGACGCCCTGGGTCTGGCCGTGTGTCTTGCTGCGGATGCTGTGCGCGAGCGTAAAACGATCCGTCTCGATCGCAACCAGTTTTGTCCCCACCACGATCGTGTCGGGGAACACAAGCGGCACGCGGAACCGAGCCTGCATCGCCTGCAGGATGAAGCCGACGCCGTCCGCGGCGCGAAGCTGCGAACAGCCGGCCTTGCGGAGGAAATCGATCCGGGCGGATTCGAAGTAGCGGAAGTAGACCACGTTGTTGACGTGGCCGAGCGCGTCCATCTCGCCCCAGGCGATGGGGATCTCGATGGTCGTGCTGGGTGGGTCGGCGATGGTGCTCGAAAGGTCAGATGTCATGCATCCCTTTTTGAGCAACTCCGTCACGCCGGTCCCAACCGAACGCGCCGCACAGTTCGCGCGGTTCACTTTCCTCTGCGCCGGATCGGGCGTGGCTTGCGTATCACAAGCCAATCGCCGTCGACGAAGCCGACGCTCGCCCCGATGCCACCGGGAACCGGGAACCGAGTCTTTGGCAACGCATCGAGGATCTCACCAAGAAGCAGACCGCAATAGACCAGCGGGAGTAGGTACGTGAGGATTTCGTTCGCGCCCGTCGCGTCCTCGTTGTAGTCCTCCGAGAAACCCAGCCGCGTCGCGGCGTCTTTCACACAGATGAGTCCGGTCGTTGTGATCTCGTTCTGCTCATTGCTCGGCCAAGTCAACCCTACCGCCCACTCCAACGATTTGCCGGTCGCGTCGAACTTCCTGGCACCAAGCCATGAGACCTCGGTGCCACCAAGTTCAATCTGCGGAACACTGAACCAAAGCCCGCGAATCGCTCGCGTCGGGCGGGCCTTCGCCGTCGCCTCACAGAACCACGCGGTCGCTGGGGCAAGGTCTTGGGACCAATCGATTACCGCAAGCGATTTCCAGTCTCCGCCGGGGTGCCGCTGCATCGTGGCGATGAATTCCAGCATGCCGGCGACGCACCCGGCTCGTCGCTTCACGAGCGAGTTCACCAAGTCCCAGCCAAGGTCGCGTGCTTGATCAAGTTGCTCATCGCCCATCGATTGCCCCTCCCGCATCACGCAGATCAAACCGCCGCGGCCTGCTTCGCTCCCTTGCCTTCATTCAACAGCCGCCGCAGCACGGTCTGCAGCACGCCGCCGTTGCGGTAGTACTCGGCCTCGACCGGCGTGTCGATGCGGCAGCGAGTGGTGAACTCGACCTTCTTGCCGTCCGGCTTGGTGGCTGTCACCTTCACCTCGCAGCGCGGCTCGACGAGGCCGTCGGCGCTGACATTGAGGTGAATGTCGAACGCCTCGTCGCCACTCAAGCCCAAGCTCGCCGCCGTCTCGCCTTCCTTGAAGTTGAGCGGCAGCACGCCCATGCCGACGAGGTTGCTGCGGTGGATGCGCTCGAACGACTCGCTGATGACGGCGCGGCAGCCCAAGAGCAGCGTGCCCTTGGCCGCCCAGTCGCGCGACGAGCCCATGCCGTAGTCCTTGCCCGCCAGCACGATCAGCGGCGTGCCCTCGGCCTTGTAGTTCATGGCGGCGTCGTAGATGAACGCGATGGAGTTCGCGCCCTTCTTGCTCATGTCCTTGGTCCAGCCGCCTTCCTTGATCTTGCCGGTGGCGGGATCGATGGCGAGCTTGTTCTTGATGCGGACGTTGGCGTAGGTGCCGCGGGTCATGATGCGGTCGTTGCCGCGGCGGCTGCCGTAGGAGTTGAAATCGGCCTTGCGCACGCCCAGGCTCTTGAGGTACGCGCCCGCGGGGCTGTTCTCGGCGATATCGCCCGCAGGGCTGATGTGGTCGGTCGTCACGCTGTCGGCGACGTATGCCAGCACCTTCGCGCCCTTGATCGCCGCGGGCTTACCGGGGGTGGCGCTCATGCCCGCGAAGTACGGCGGGTTCTGGATGTAAGTGGACGCGTCGTTCCACTTGTACTGCTCGGACTTGCTGACCGGCACCGCGTTCCAGGTCGGGTTGCCGTTGAAGACGTTGCCGTATTCCTTGCGGAACTGCTCGGGGTTCAGGCACTGGGCCTTCACCGCCTGCACCTCCTGCAGCGTGGGCCAGATGTCCTTCAGGAACACCGGCTTGCCGTCCTTGCTGGTGCCCAGCGGCTCGGTCGCGAGATCGATCGCGACGCTGCCCGCGATCGCGTACGCCACGCACAGCGGCGGGCTGGCGAGGTAGTTCGCCTTCACGCTCTGGTGCACGCGGCCTTCGAAGTTGCGGTTGCCCGAGAGCACCGACGCGACGCAGAGGTCGCCCTCCTTGATCGCGGCCTCGACTTCCTCCGGCAGCGGGCCGGAGTTACCGATGCAGGTCGTGCAGCCGTAGCCGACGGTGTTGAAGCCGATGGCGTCGAGATCGGCGGACAGGTTCGCGCGATCGAGGTACGCGGTCACAACCTTGGAGCCCGGCGCGAGGCTGGTCTTCACCCACGGCTTGCGGGTGAGGCCCAGCGCGCGAGCCTTGCGAGCAACAAGACCCGCGGCGATGAGCACGTCGGGGTTGCTGGTGTTGGTGCACGAGGTGATCGCGGCGATCACGACCGCGCCGTGGGTGATCTTGCTCGGAGCGGTGCCGTCGGCGTGCTTCACGGTGCCCGACGCGCCGAAGATCTTGTCGGCGGTCATGCCGAAGGACGTGTTGCCCAGCGGGGCGGCCATCGACTTGAAGAACTCGGCCTTGACGTTCTTGAGTTCGACGCGATCCTGCGGCCGCTTGGGGCCGGCCATCGAGGGCTGAATGGTCGAGAGGTCGAGTTCGAGCACGTCGGTGAACTCGGGCTCGGGCGTGCCGGGGGCCCAGAACATGCCCTGAGCCTTGCAGTACGCCTCGACGAGCGCGACGGTCGCCTCATCGCGGCCCGTGAAGCGCAGATAATCGAGTGTGGCCTGATCGACGGGGAAGAAGCCGATCGTCGCGCCGTACTCGGGTGCCATGTTGGCGATGGTCGCGCGATCGGGCACGCTCATGCTCGCGAGGCCCTCGCCAAAGAACTCGACGAACTTGTCGACGACGCCCTTCTTGCGGAGGATCTGCGTGACGGTGAGGACGAGGTCGGTCGCGGTTGTGCCCTCGGGCAGCTTGCCCTTGAGGCGGAAGCCGATGACATCGGGCGTGAGCATGTAGATCGGCTGGCCGAGCATGACGGCCTCGGCCTCGATGCCGCCGACGCCCCAGCCGACGACGCCCAGGCCGTTGATCATGGTGGTGTGCGAGTCGGTGCCGACGCACGAATCGGGGAACGCGACGGTCTCGCCGCCCCCACCATTCTCGTTCTTCTTGGTCCACACGGCCTTCGCGAGGTACTCGAGGTTCACCTGGTGCACGATGCCCGTCGCGGGCGGCACCACGCTGAAGTTGCTGAGACTCTGCTGGCCCCACTTGAGGAACTCGTAGCGCTCGTTGTTGCGCTCGAACTCCTTACCCGCGTTGATCGTGAGCGCCTGGGCCGAGCCGAAGGCGTCGACCTGCACGGAGTGGTCGATCACGAGATCGCACTGGACGAGCGGGTTGATCTTCTTGGGGTCGCCGCCGAGCGCCTTCATCGCGTCACGCATGGCGGCAAGGTCCACCACGCACGGGACGCCGGTGAAGTCCTGCAGCACCACGCGGCCGGGCATGAACGGGATCTCTTCCTTGACGGGGGCCTTGGCGTTCCAGTTGGCCAGGCCGCTGACGTCGTCGGCGGTGACGACGAAGCCGTCAAGGTTGCGGAGCATGGCCTCGAGCAGCACCTTGATCGACACGGGCAGCTTGCTGATGTGGCCGACGCCCTTCTTGGTGACGGCGTCGAGGGAGTAGTACGTGTAGGTGCCGTGGGCGGTCTTGAGGGTGGATTTGCTGCTGAACGGGTCGGTGGGAGCGTTGGAGGCGGCCATGGTTGTCCCTTTCGTGAGGCCGCGGGCATCGTGCCGGGCGGCGGATGGTGCAAATGAACAGTCAACCCTAGCCTTGCATCGGCATGCATCGAATCGATTGTGATGCACGTCTCCATAAATGCTGTTCATGCCTTGCATGCCGCGGCACGGCGGTTCCGAGCGTGATCGCCCTCACACTGCCGGACCGCCGAGCCGGTCCGGCAGTGGCACCCATCGCTTTTCAGTCGCGAAGGCCTCAGCCCGCGGCCTCGGCCACGGCCCTCACAAATCGCCGCAGCTTCTCGGGATCGAGCTGCCCGTTGGTCCGGACGCCCGAGCAGAGGTCCAGCCCGAACGGGCGCACGGTTCGCATCGCCGTGCCGACATTCTCCTCACGCAGCCCGCCGGCAAGGTACACGGGCACTCGGACGCTTTGCACGAGCGACGCCGAGACCGACCAGTCGTGCGTGCGTCCGGTGCCGCCGAGCTCCTTCACCGCCGCGTTCGGCCTTCCGCTGTCGAGCAGGATCGCGTCCACGCTCGGCTCCGCGCCGCGTGCCTCCGCAAGCGCCCCGCGGTCCTGCACGTGGATCACCTGCACGATCTTCACGTTCGGCAGCTCACGCCGGATCGCGGCATACGTGCCCGGCTCCACGGTGTCCACCAGCTGCACCGTGCGGCAGCGTGTTCTTCGGAGCTGATCGATGATTTCGGCCGCATCGCTCCGACATGTCAGCAGGAACGTGTCCACGCCCGGCGGGACCACGTGCGCGATCTCTGCGATCAACTCCTCTGGGATCGGCCCCGGCCCGCTTGGCATCGCCGACACCAGTCCGATCGCGTGCGCGCCCGCGGCCACGGCGATCCGCGCTTCGTCGACCGAGGAGATGCAACACACCTTGAGCCGCACGCTGAGCCGCATTCCGATCTTCCCGTAGGAGACGGGTCGCGCCGCCAGCATCGCGACCACTCCGATGGTCTCTGAATCGCTACTCCCTGGGCTTGGGTGCCCGCGGCCCACTCGGCGCGTCATCCAGCCGCTCCATCGTCACCGTCTGGCGCTGCCGGATCTTGACGTTGCTCTGCCCGATCGCCAGTTCCGCGTTGAGTTCCTGCTTCGCGTTCATCGACGTGGCAAAGCCGTCGGCCTGATCCCAGTTGGTTGTCCCGGCGTATTCTGCTTTCGAGATCGTCAGTCCACCGCCGCCGGGGCTCGCGTCCTCGCGCGGCTTCAGTCCGCCGCTGAACACGATCTTGCCCACCGTGCCCTGAACGCTCGTCAGACTGTAGTCCGTTCGCAGCGAGGTGTTCCCCATCGGAAACACGTCCAGATTCGTTGCGCTCGACCACGACTCGCCGGGCTTTGCGTAAGCCTTACCCGGCGTGCCGACGATCGACTTGAACAGGTCGCGGATCGGCGTGTCGCCGCCCATCTGAGCCATCGCGCTGGGCGCCATCGGGTTGAGGGCCCGCACGAGCTTCTGTCCGCCGCGGACATCGGTGATGTTGCCGTCGCGATCAATCGTGAGCGTCAGCTTGTCGCCCACCAGCGGCCTCATCAGCTCCTCCAACGAAGGCGGCTTGACCAGAGCGTCCAGCTGCTGCAGCGGGTCGCTTGATTTCGGTGCGGGCTTGGTCGGCTTTGGCGCCGGCTTGCTGCTGTCGAACGAGTCGTCGACGCCGGGACCCTGAACCTTCGACTTGATGCTCTCGAAAACGACATCGATCTCCGACGACTCCTCCCCCACCCTCGTCGGACGGAACACGAGCACGAACTCCTGCGACGTGTTCATCTCGCTCTCGGCCTGCGAAGCTCCCGACGCCGGCGACTTCTTGGGCTTCCTGTCCGGCGGGTCGATCCCGTCGTCGGTTTCGGCCAGCAGATCCGGGCTCGTCTCGTGGCTCTCGAGCTTCAGCCGCACGCGTCGATCCTGTCCGGTGCGGAACTTCGGGCGCAGGTCGAATGCCCCCTGCGGCAGCTCCTCGGTGGCTGGCCCCGGTCGGGCCGGCGCCGGCTCCATGCCGATTGCCAACGACCCGCCCGCGCCGATCATCAACGCCGCGACCGCCACGCGCATCCGACTCATGCCATTCATCCTGAGACCTCCGTGTGTCTGTCTCCCCGCCCGAGCCGCGCCACCCACAGCGCTGTTGATCGGTACGCGGCTCCCGACGCTTGGATGCGAGGAGATGCCAGGCTCGGACCAGCGATGACGCCCGCAATCATCGTCGACCGATGCCGGTCGGAGCGTGCAGGATTGAGAAGGAGGGACCGCCGGGCACGCGTTCGGTCGGGGCAAAACAACACAGCCCGACGTCGCCGCCGGGCTGTGCATGATCGGTTCTGTGACTTCGCTCAGGCCTTCGGGGCTTCGCCGCTGTTCTCGCCCGGGACCTCGATGTGCTTGAGGCCGCGGCGGCGGTCGCGGAGGCGACGGCTCTTGCCGACGCGGTCACGCAGATAGTAGAGCTTGCTGCGGCGAGCATCGCCGTGGCGGACGACTTCGATCTTGGCGATCAGCGGGCTGTTGATCGGCCACACGCGCTCGATGCCGACTTCGTCGACAACGCGGCGGACGGTGATCATGTCAGTCATGCCGCTGCCGGCGCGGGCGATGAGCACGCCGGAGTAGACCTGGATGCGCTCCTTGTCACCCTCGACGATGCGGTTGTGCACGTTGATCGTGTCGCCGATGGCCAGCGAAGGAAGATCCTTCTTCAGGGCCGGGGCGTTGATGCTCGCGAGGATGGACTGCTGGCTCTTAGCGCTATGGGACATGGCTGACTCACTATCTGATAGAGGCGAAACTAGCCCGCCGAAAACCGAACGCCGAACCCGGCGAAGGTTCCCCGACAGGGTCAAGATGATAGGTCGGGTCCCCGGTCTGGTCTAGGCCTCCGGGAAGCCGCAAGCGGCAAGCGATGAGCCGACGGATGTGGCGTGAGATCCCGACCGCTCCCCGACGCCCCACCGCTACCGCGCCGTCCGCAGGGCGTCCCGAATTCGGCGCAGCTCCTCCACCGCCGAACCCGACCATGGGGACGCTCCTCCGGCTTGCTTCACCTCGTCTCCGAGCCCCGCGGTCCGCGACGCCCGGACCCGTTGCATCACCCACTCTCGAACCTCGCTCGCGTTCTCCATCCCGACGAGGAGCCCGACGTTGTTCCCGGCGCTCACGCGGCCGTGCGGCGTGTAGGCGACGCCGCCGCCGGCCGTCTCGACCTTCAACGTCGAAATCCCGAAGTGCCGCTCGACGGGCCCCTGATGAATCTCCACGTTCTGAACGTTTTCGAACGTGAGCGTCATCTCGTGCATCGTCCAGACGCCGCTCCGCAGCCGCATGCTGCGGTCTGTGATCACATACCACGTCGTGTCGTACCCGAGGTGAATCGCGACGTACGCGATCACGTCCGGCAGCACGATAAGCACCAGCATCGGGATCGCGGTCGCGATGCCCGCGATCGGGAACTTCCACGCGATCATCAGCCAGACGATCACGAGCGCGACATCCACCGCGGTCAGCCCGATCCAGAACCAGAACTTTCGATACCGAAGGTACGCCGCGCCGGGCTTCAGTCGCAGCACGATATCGCCGTTCGGGCCTCCCGACGTCGGCATCAACGGCGGCTCCCGCGGCACCAGGAACAGCCCGGTCACCATGCCCCACACGCCTTCGTACATCCACGCACTCGCCCGCTCCGCGACGCTTGGCTTCACTCCTTTAGCCATGGCCGCCTCCGATCCTGGCCTCGAGCCGTGTCTCCAGGACCGCGATCCGCGCGTTCTGCCGCTCGATCCCTTCGCGAATCTCTCGAAGAAGCACCGCCACTTCGTTCTCGCCATCGGGTGCCGATCTCTCGTTCGCCGGCTTCGCGGGCGCCTCGCCCCGTGCTCCACGCATCTTGAGGTACAGAAAGTCCCGAAGCCGCTCGGCATCCGGCACGCCTTCGATCACCATCTGCGGCGAAGCCCCGCCCGCGGCGGTCTGAAGCTGTACGCTCGCCAGCCCCAGCCACCGTTGGATGATGTTCTTCGTGACGTGGATGTCCTGGATTCGTCGGTAGGTGAGGCTGGTTTCCTGACGCCACAGCCAACCCCAGCCCATCCACACACCCTCGTCGTCGAAGCGGTACCGCATCGTCCGAAAGCGGATGTAGTGCACGAGGAAAACGACCGGGAAGCCGATCAGCGTGAATGCTGCGGTGATCACGTAATACCTGAGCAGGGCGTCATCGGGACGAGTGATCCTCGACGCATCGAAATCTGCCGCATCCACGTGCGGCACAGGATCCGCCAATCGACTCGCGGCGCTCGCGTGCGTTCTCGTCATGGGACCTCCCATTTCCGCTTCGGCAGCAGTACCCCGACACTCCGAACTCATCGGGCCGCGAGTTGAACCCGTCGATCCCGCTCGCAGCCTTGAGACCTCCGGCGACAGCGTGCCGCAAACCCTTCCCCCGGCTCCGGTTGGCAACGCCGCCACAGCCGAGTATCGCACAAGCCGCCCGAGCCTGCAGGCTGGCGTTGCCGGCGCCTCAGCATCGACGGACCCGCCCCCGTGCCGGGCGGTCCGGTGTGTTCCGCCGCGGTGAACTGGTCTTCCCCGCCACGTTTGGGTCGTGGTGCATGAGCGTCAGACGCCAGCGGCCGCGGCTTGGGCAGGCGTTCTCGGGCCTATTCGCGACGGCACGGTCGCACCGCACGGTTCGTCGTCGCATCGCGTGCCGTTTCGTCCAGATCCGGCCTCCGGCGAGCTCGGGTATGCCCGATTCCTGCAAGAACCGCGCCAAAGCCCGACATCGGTTTCGGAAAGAGGGTGAACGCCACCGTCCGGGCGGGAAAGAGGATCGGCGGACAGGACCGGTCGTCAGAGTCGAGGACTAGGCTACCGCGCCGTATGAGCTTCGAGGGATCCGGCAAGAACCCCGCGAAGGAAGGTGGCCCTGCTCATGATGCACGGGGCGGTGGCCCATTGACGGCCCGAACCTCGGATCCAGGGGCTGGAGCACAGGCACGCTTGAGTCAGGAGCAATTCGTCCGCCATTTGGAGAAGTGTCGTCCCGCTCTGTTGATCGTCGCGTCCGCGGTTCTCGGCGACCGACACGAGGCTGACGATGTTGTGCAGGAGGCCAGTTTGATCGGTCTCGCCGCGTTGGATCGATTCACCCCAGGCACGTCCTTTGAAGGCTGGATGTCGCAGATTGTCCGCAATGTTGCCCGCAACGCATCCAGGAAACGGGCCCGAAATCCGGCGTCCCCTTCCGGCCAGGAGATGATCGACGCGCGGGCTGGCTCGAGCACGCATGTTCCCGTCGGTGGTGAGTTCAGACAGTTTCGGGACATTCCGATGACCGGCGACGGCAGGACCGCCAACCCTGCGATCTTTGACTCCTCTGTCTACCGGGCGATCATGTCCCTCGACGAGGTATCGAGGGTCTGCCTTCTTTTGCGGACGGTCGGCGAAATGAGCTATGCACAGATCGCCGCGATTACCGATCTCAACGAGAACACGGCCATGAGCCACGTCTTTCGTTCCCGTCGGATTTTGCGCGAACGCATGGCCGCCCACTTCGACCGAACCAATTCCTCGGAGGACGGCAGCAGGTGAGCAACCTCGAGCCACAACTCCTCGATGCGCTCGACCGCTATCTCGACGGCGTGATGTCGCCCGCCGAGCAGGCCGCCTTCGAGCGTGAACTCCGGGATTCGCCGGAGCTCCGCGAGGCCTGGGAACGTTCCGCAAGGTGGCAGCGTGACATCGACGCGTCTCTCCGAGCGCAGTTCTCGGCGGCGGCACTCGACCTGAACGCCGCCAAGCAACTCCGTACCGCGAGCCCGGTCGCCGCGCCGAATCGAACGTTCCGATTCCCGAGGTGGATTCCCCTCGCCGCTGCGGCGGTCATCGGAATAGTCGGCATCGTGATCCTCTATGCAGTCTCCGGGGCTCGTTCCGGCGGAGTCGTCGCGGCGGTACGTCCCACCCTGGCTGCGGTCTACAACGCGACCGTCGACGCCGGGTTCAACCCAGAAGAGGTTTGCACCACCCGCGACAAGTTCGCGGACTGGCTCGGCACCAAGTTCGGCGTATCCCTTGCGCCCCGCGAGGAGCGTGCGGATGTGACCCTGGTCGGGTGGTCATACACCACCGCCATTTCGCCGTACACCGGCGTGCTGCTGGCCAAGTCCGGCGACGCGCCGATCATCGTCGCCCTCGACCTCAAGGTCCGCGAGTCGGGGCGAGGTCCGCCCGACTTTGGCGATCTCGTCGCAAGGGATAAGAAGCTGCACGTGCACAAGGTCGTCATCAACGGCTTGGCCCTGTACGAGGTTTCGCCGCTCGATCGCCCACGGATCGTGGATCAGCTTGAACCGCACACGCCGGGCCAGTAGCGATGGCGGCCCCTGCGATTCGGCACGGTCTCCTGCAAGAAATCCCGCGGCCGCGGACATCTCGTGGGAGTCGTCCCTCCAGCGACGGCGGCGAACTCCATGCGAGCACATCCCGCCGCCGCGCCCGTTGAGCCTTTTCCTCGGAGCGGGTTCCGCGCCGTTGCGGGCCCGCTTGTTTTTTCCGAACGGCGGCGCACGATTCTGCAACACAGCGGCGTTCTGCAGTTGGAATCGTTGCTTCTCCGCTCGCTTGCGTGCAACCCGACCACGGATTTCGCTGGCGTCGGCACGGGTCGTGCGGTATCTTGAAGGAGCTCGTGCAGGGGTCACGCGGGGTTCTCCCGCGTGATTCTGGAGCCCGCACCATGTCCATCCGTCTCGTCCCGGGCGTCTTCCTCGCGCTCGCTTTGCTGCACCACAGCGCGCTGGCCAATCACGGCGATCTTCTGGTTTCGTCCCGCTTCAGCAACAACGTTCTCCGATACGACCGGCTCACCGGCGCGTTCAGGGGTGTCTTCGCCTCGGGCAACGGCCTCGCGAATCCCAACGGCATCGCATACGGCCCAGACGGCCACCTCTACGTCGGCCTCGGCGATACCGGCCGCATCATGAAGTTCCACGGTCGGACCGGCGCGTATCTCAGCGACTTCGTCAATACGGCCGAGGCTGGCTTCTCCGGCAGCCGCGCCATCGCCTTCGGTCCGGACGGTCACCTGTACGTTGCCGGTGCCAACATCAACTCGGTTCTTCGATTCGACGGTGCGACGGGCGCCTTCAAGGACGTGTTCGCCTCCGGCAATGGCATGAGCGGAACCGTCGGCCTCACGTTCGCGCCCAACGGCGATCTGTTCGTCGGAGCCGCCCTCTCCAACGCCGTGTACAGATTCAGCTCTTCGGGCCAGTTTCAGCGCACCTACGGCGGCGGCTCGCTCTCCAACGCCACGGGCGTCCTTGTTGACGCCCAGAGCCGCCTCCTGGTTGCCTACTCCGTCAGCAACCGGATTCAGCGGTACAACCTCGCGACAGGCGGGAACCTTGGTTCACTCGGGGCCACCGAGTCGCTCAGTATCCCCATCGGAATGATCTTCGACCCGGACGGCAATCTGCTCGTCGGCTCCTTCGGCAACGACAGTGTGCTGAAGTACAACGCCTCCACCGGCGCATTTCTCGGCACCCTCGTCCTTCGCGGTTCCGGCGGCCTCGACGGAACCCACAACTTCGCGTTCATGCAGATCCCCGCGCCGGGAACCGCTGTCGGATTCGCGGCCGTTGCCCTGTGGATCGCCCGCCGACGCCGCCCGGGCTGAATGCCGCTCGAGACGGCCCGACGCCCGGGCGGGACGATGCTGATTTTCTCCGGATTATTCCGGATTTCCGATTATCATGTCGGAGGAAATCGGGTACACTTTATTTCGCTTAATCACCGCCGCGACCGGGGTTTCCGTCCCGGTCGCCCGATCAGGCGACTGGTTAGGCTATTGCATTGAGGAGAGAACATGAAGATCGCCTTTGCTGCTTCGGCGCTTGTCGCCGTTGCGGGCGCAGCCTCCGCGGCGCCCCTCGCGTACTGGTCATTCCCCGCCACGGCGCAGACGCCGAACTACGGGATGTCATGGCCGATCAACGCCGACTTCAAGTGGAGTGCGGGCGCCGCCACGATCGATACGGACGCGCCGAAGTACGACGGCTCACCGGCACCCACGGCGCTGCAGCAAGGTTCGATGCAGTACTTCGCGGGCTCCGCCGTCAACTCCCAGTTTGGGGCGGTCGCGGGCCAGTCGCTCTCGATGCGGAACGACACCCAGGACCGTGCCCAGGGCAAGTCGATCATCATTCGGTTCGATGGCTCGCTGCATTTCAACTACAAGCTCTCGTACGCCGAGCGCTACACCTCGACCGGACCGGCCGGCGTCGGGATCTCGTACTCTGGCGATGGCGTGAACTACACCGCGTTCACGAGCTACACCACGGTACGTGACGGCGCGTTCGCCGCGAGCGCACGAACGATCGATCTGTCTTCGGCGAGTTCGATCTGGGGGCTTTCCGCCGTGTACTTGAAGATCACGTTCAACAACTTCAACGTCGGCGGCAACGGCACCGCCCGGATCGACAACGTGCTGGTCGAGGGCACCGCAATCCCGGCTCCGGCTGGCGCGGCGTTGCTTGGCTTTGTCGGCCTCGCGGCCGCACGGCGTCGTCGCTGAGTTCCCCGGCCTCCTTGCGTTTTTCACGGTTTATCTCGCGCAACGCCCGGCCAGTGCCGGGCGTTGTGTTTTCTGGGCAGTGTCGAACGAGTGACCGGCGTGCCGCAGCGGAGACTTGGTCTCGGTATCATGCACCCATGCCGGAGAACGCCACCTGTTACAAGAGCTCGCTCCGCTACGACGCCACCCGCATCCACGCCGCGGCGATGTACTGCTCCGACGGACGCCTGGGCGAACACTTCGACGACTTTCTGCAGAACTCTCTCATGCTGCCCCGCTACGACCGTCTGTGCCTTCCCGGTGGGCCAGCCTGCGTGGCCGGGCACCCGCAGGCCCACCTGGAGGAATCCGGCGTCGTGGACGAGCTCAACTTCCTTGTCGAGGTTCACAAGCTCAAGCGCGTGGTGCTCATCGCGCACAGCGGGTGCGCCTTCTACGCCAGCCGGCTGGAACTCAGGGAGCCTCGCCTCGAACTCGTTCAGCGCGCCGATCTGGTGCGTGCCGCGGCATTTGTGCACCGCGTCACCGGGATCGACAAGATTGAAGCCTACTTCGCCCGGCTCCAAGACGGCGGGATCAACTTCGAACGCGTGGATGCGTGACGCGGCGCTCGTCGGGGCTCCGAAAAACAAGCCGAGGGGCATTACCCCCGGACAGTGTAAGTTCGCCGCCGACCAACGCGTACGAATCAACCGATGTCAACGCCGCGATGAACGCACGGTCCTGCTCCATCAACTCGGGCGGACCAGCCATCATCGTGCTGACGATGCGATCCGGAAACCGGATCGTGCCGCGGCGTCCGTCACCAACGCGCCGATACGAACCTGCCATCCGGTTGACGCCGACCATCGCACTGAAGCGCCCCGCTCCGGCGTCGAGTCTGAACTCGCCGGCTCTATCGCCCATGGGCGGAGCGGCGGAACTCCCTTCGACCGAAACCAGCCGCCAGATCGTGCCTTCAATCGGGACGGGAACATCGGCGCCCTCTCGCGGCGTGCCGGCGCAGCCACAGGCGAGTACCGCGACGGCGAACACGTTCAGTGGTATCCACCGCTTCATCGAAGGATCGTATCGCGCGCGGCAACCGGTTGAGCCACCGTGTAGACTGCGGAGATGCAGAGCAGCGCCAAAACCGTGACCGAGTACCTGGCCTCCCTCCCCGAAGACCGTCGCACCGCTCTCCAAGCCGTGCGCAAGGTCATCAAGGCGAATCTCGATGCGGGCTTTCGGGAGGGGATGGGGTACGGAATGATGGGCTGGTACGTGCCACACTCGATTTATCCCGCCGGCTACCACTGCAACCCGGAGCAGCCGCTGCCGTTCGCAGGGCTCGCCTCGCAGAAGCAGGCGATGTCGCTGTACCTGATGTGCATCTACGGCGACACAAAGTACCGTGACGCGTTCATCGCGGACTGGAAGAAGTCGGGCAAGAAGCTCGACATGGGCAAGTCGTGCATCCGCTTCCGGAAACTCGAGGACCTGCCACTGGATGTGATCGGCCGCGCCATCAAGCGGGTTTCGCTGAAGAAGTACGTTGCTTCGTACGACGCTGCACGACCGGACCGGTCCCGCGCCACGAAGGCGAAGGCACCGCAGCAACGCAAGAAAACTCGGCGGGCAGCAGCCAACTGACACAGGCACGCGCTGACTCAACGCTTCGGGATCCTCAACGTTCCACCACATCGCGCCGCGGTGTCGGACGGTATGTGTTCGTGCGCGGCGCCCGCCGGTGGCGGCGGGCATTGCGACAGCGAACCACGCGTGAGCGCCAAAGGGGCAACCGCTCCTCATGCGTCGTTCCCGGAATCGGCGCAACCGTGCTGTATACTGAAAAGTGTGAAGCCGTCGATTGCCAAGGCTTCTCGGCGGCCTTTCTCATGCACGAGGTATCGCCATGCTTGCCCGTCAATCCGTCGCATTTGGACTACTCGGCTTGGTGTGTTCCGCCGGTCTGTGCCTTTCTCCCGCGGCAGCGCGCGGTGTGGCCCCGGCTCCGGATCACGATCGACCGTCGCGGGCCGATCAGGAAGAAGTGCTTGACATTGCGGTCGAGGCGTATCAGTACTGCTACCCACTGATCTCGATGGACGTCACTCGCAGGGTGGCCATCAACACGCCTGCCGGGGCACGACCCGGCATGGGCCCGGCAAACGCGTTCCACCACATGCGTGCGTACCCCGACGCAGACTTTCGCGACGTTGTGAGGCCGAACTTTGACACGCTGTACTCGTCGGCCTGGCTCGATCTGACGCAGGAACCGCAGATCATTTCGGCACCGGATACCGCCGGTCGGTACTACCTGCTGCCGATGCTGGACATGTGGTCGAACGTCTTTGCGAGTCCGGGGACGCGGACCAGCGGGACCGGCGCGGGCCGATGGGCGGTCGTGCCGCCCGGATGGAGGGGCACGCTGCCGAGCGGCGTCGCCCGCATCGATGCGCCGACGCCGCACGTTTGGGTCATCGGCCGCACACAGACCAACGGGCCGGCGGACTACGCCGCGCTCCACAAACTGCAGGCCGGCTACACGGTCACGGCCTTGTCGAAGTGGGGACAGAAGGCAGAACCGGTGCTCCACACGCCCGACCCGGCCGTGAACATGACAACCCCTCCGCTTGTTCAGGTCAACACGATGACGGCGGAGCGGTACTTCACGTACGCAACGCAAGTGATGGTGGCGAACCCGCCGGCGATCACCGATTGGTCCCAGTTGGCCCGGTTCGAGAGGATCGGCATTCGCAAGGGCGAGGTGTTCGACTTCTCGGCCGCGCCGCCGTCGATCCAGACGGCGTTGCGCCGGGCCGTTGTCACCGGGCTTGACCGGATGAAGTCGAAAGCCCCGATGATGGCTCGGTCCGCGAACGGCTGGCAGATGAACACCGACACGATGGGCGTGTACGGCAACTACTACCTCAAGCGCGCCATCGTCGCGATGGTGGGGCTTGGGGCCAATCAGCCCGAGGATGCCGTCTATCCCCTTTGCACCGGCGACGCCCTGGGCAGGCCGCTGACGGGCGATCACCGATACGAATTCCGATTCTCAAAGGACGAGCTCCCACCGACGAACGCTTTCTGGTCGCTGACCATGTACGACGCCGAGGGGTTCCAGGTCGCAAACCCGCTGAAGCGCTTCGCAATCGGGGCCCGTGACACGCTGAAGTACAACGCCGATGGATCGCTCACAATCTACATCCAGCACAACAACCCCGGACCGGACAAGGAAGCCAACTGGCTTCCCGCACCGTCCGCCGGTGTGTTGGGCCTCACCATGCGGATCTACGCGCCCAAGGCGGAGGTGCTGGACGGTCGTTGGAACCCGCCACCGATCCACCGGGTGGACTGAGGGCCTTCCGTTCCATCGTCGACAAGCCTGGAGCTGCCATGATCACCCCGCGCCTGATCGCCGCGCTGTCCGCGCTCGCGGTCCAGAATGTCTGCTTGAGCGCCGAGCCTTTACCGAGTTCCTCCGGCGATCCGACCGTCCCGTCACCCGTCGCGGCAGCGAGCGCTTCGCGGCCCGTGTCGCTCGCATTCACCCCGTACGTCTGGCTCACCAGCATCAACGGGACAACGGGTGCTCGAGGCGTCAGCGCAGACGTTGACGCGTCATTCCTTGACATCCTCCAGAAGTCGGACTCCGTCATCGGGTTGATGGGCGCGCTCGACCTTGAGATCGAGCGATTCGTGCTGCAGGCCAACGGTGCCTTCACCAAGGCCCGGATGCCGGAGCAGCGGGGCAGAGCCATCAACGGCCCTCGCGGCGGCGGCGGCACAGTCGCCGCCGAGGTCGAGGCGTCGGCGAAGAGCCTGTGGGTCGAAGGATTCGCGGGGTATCGCCTGCTCGACACCCAGCGCACGGCGCAGACCCCGGCACGATTCACGCTGGACGGCTTCGCCGGCTTTCGCGTGACAGACATGGAACTCGATCTCGACGTCACCGCGAGCGCCAACGCGACGCTGCCGACGGGCGAGGTGCTCCAAGGCGGCGTGCAGCGCGGCATTTCTGACGGCGCGACCTGGGTCGAACCCTTCGTCGGGCTTCGCGGTGCCTTCGAGTTGCACGAGAACTGGATCTTCTCTCTCCGCGCCGACGTCGGTGGCTTCGGCGTCGACGATTCCGACTTCTCATGGCAAGTGGTCGGCGCGCTCGGCTATCGCTGGCGCCGCGATCAGTGGACCTACAGCGTCTTCGCCGGCTACAGGGCGCTTGGCCAGGATTACTCGACCCCGCAGTTCACATGGGACGCGGTGACGCACGGCCCGATGATGGGCATGCAGTTCGCCTATCGGTTCTAGATCGCGATCAACTCACCGGTTCCAGGTCGCCTTGCCGTAGATCGCGCTGTCGCCGAGCTCTTCCGCGATGCGGAGGAGCTGGTTGTACTTGGCGTTGCGGTCGCTGCGGCACGGGGCGCCGGTCTTGATCTGGCCGCAGTTGGTGGCGACGGCACGATCGGCGAGTGTGCTACTGCACCAAGGACTGAATCCACGCCCGATTCAATGCCCGCTGGTACTCAGCCCAGCCCAGATGCACGCTGTAGCGAAGTAGAGGCATAGAGAGGTCACAACGACATGGAGCCATGTTCTGGCTGGGTTGCCTCTCCAAAGAGTCTGGTCGTAGTACCACAACTGCACGGCTAGTCGCACGGTCCAGAACGCCCCGAGGCCGAGGCAGATGACACGACCGAGCTCGCCACTTCGCAGAATCGCTCCGGCGTGAACGAGCAGCAGCAGACCCGAGAGCACAAGCGTTAAGACGACAAAGACTGTGTGCGCGACGAATATCTGCCGATTCAGGAGACCAAGCCGACTCAACTCTTCGCGCCAGTGAAACCACCGCGGAAAGAACGCGTGCACTCCGGCGATCAGCAGCATGAGGGCACCGATTGCCCGAAGGTGCCATTCGATGATCACGGCAACCTCTGAAGTTCAAATACTCGGACAAACGGCGTCACACGACGCTCGCCCACAACAGCGAGCGCGGCGGCCGCGAAGGTCGCAAACCAGACACGGCGAGACAAGAAGTGGACGAAACCTCCGCCGAACACAACGAAATTTGCCACGTCCCGCAGGTGTTCGACAACAAAGATTCTTCCATCCGTGGTCAACCGTGAGGCAAGGTCGGCCATGACATCGATCCGTCGTTGATCGCGTCGCACCTCATGAAGACAGAAGATGGCAAAGATCACGTTCACGTTCTGAACATCGACGGGCACTGAGCCTGGGCACGACACAGAGGGCCAGGTCGGTCTGGCGTCGTTGCGAGCTCTGGCGATCGACGGCTCGGTCATTTCCGTCGGATCAAAGATATCGAGAACGACCAGCGGCGGCTGCCCGAGAACTGCCGCCAAACCCTCCGTGGATTCGTCCAAACCCGCATGGATGTTTACCCAGCGCATGGGTGTCTCGCGAAGAACGGTCGGGACCCACGTCCATCGATACAAGCTGGATCGGTCATAGATCCAATGAGACGCGACGAGCGAAGAGACGAGCCACCAGATAGCGAGCGAGGCTCCGCCAACCAAGATCCAGGTGGCCCATGTGGGCATCCGAACAAAGGCAGCGGCGGCAACGGCCGTCATCGCGACCGCGCATCCGATGAGATACTGCGGCCAGTTGTACTCCAGGATCTTGGAGACCCCTTCAAAGGGCCGGCGGAGCACGAGATGTGGTGCGGAACCGCTCATTGCACTGTCGTTCCAAGAGGCTCCAGGATTCCCCGCTCCCACCTGTAGTCGATTCCAGAGGTGTGAAACGCTCCCGCAAAGACGCCGGTTGCGCCCTGAAACATCGGGGCTCGGAGCATCGTGATCTCGCGAACCTCGACGGCAACCGGCCGAGGGTTCCAGTTCTGACGAACTCCTCGGATGCGGACGATTGAATGGGTCTCCTTCTCGTAGTCGAACGTGTAAGGCAAAGGACCGGCGAATCGGCGTGCCTCTTTCCACGTCGAGAAGATACCACGATCCGGCACGTCCGCGTCGCGGTTGACATGGGCGGTGAGATCAATGTCGGCTTGCCGATCTCTAGACCGGACCCGAACATGGAGCGTGCCGTCGGAGAAGTGAACGTCTGCTGTGCAGAGTCGATACTGGTAATGGGTCAGTAGATTCCCGCCCCAGACCATCCTTTTCCTGTTGGCGTCACTCCGCAGAATGCGCAGGCCGCGGAGGGTGCGACCCTCCGCGGTTCGATACGTCGCGAACACCCGATAGCCCGTCAGGAAGAAATCTGACCCGAGAAAGGCGGGCAACCCTACCGGCCGCAGATGTTCGGTTTGCACCATCGCGACAGCGACAAAGCCGTGGCCGCGCCATTCATCCACAGCAAGCCCGGGCGGCAGGAGCGTCCGGAGTGTTTCGATCGGAAACGCGTACGTGAGCACAAGACAGTGACGGAAATGCGCCTGAATCGGAACGGGATGCCGTTTCAGTCGGTGCAGCACCGGCCCTCCTGATCACGGTACGAAGCCCGACGCACATCGGTTCAAGCGTTCCGAACGGGGCTTGGGCTCACCGGTTCCACGTCGCCCTGCCGTAGATCGCGCTGTCGCCGAGCTCTTCCGCGATGCGGAGGAGCTGGTTGTACTTGGCGTTGCGGTCGCTGCGGCACGGGGCGCCGGTCTTGATCTGGCCGCAGTTGGTGGCGACGGCGAGGTCGGCGATGGTGGCATCCTCCGTTTCACCGGAGCGGTGCGACATCACCGCGGTGTAGCGGTTCCGCATCGCCAGATTCACCGCGTCCAGCGTCTCGCTCAGGCTGCCGATCTGGTTGACCTTCACCAAGATCGAGTTCGCGCATTTCTCGTCGAGACCCTTCTGGAGGAACTTCTTGTTGGTGACGAAGAGGTCGTCGCCGACGAGCTGGATCTTGCTGCCGAGTTTCTCGGTGAGTTTCTTCCAGCCAGCCCAATCGTTCTCGGCGAGGCCGTCCTCGATGGAGCGGATCGGATACTTGCTGCACCAGTCGGACCAGAGCTGGATCATGTGATCGCTGCTGACGACTTCCTTGGTGCTCTTGAAGAACTTGTAGCCCTGCTTGCCTTCTTCCTTGGCCTCGTTCCAGAGCTCGCTGGCGGCGGGGTCGAGAGCGACGAAGATCTGCTCGCCCCACTTGTAGCCGGCCTTGGTGGTGGCTTCTTCGAGGAGCTTGAGGGCTTCCTCGTTGTTCTTGAGGTTGGGGGCAAAGCCGCCCTCGTCTCCCACCGCCGTGGAGAGGTGCTTGGCGTGCAGAACCTTCTTGAGGCTGTGGTAGATCTCGACACCGGCGCGCATGCCTTCTTCGAAGGTGTCAAAGCCCCAGGGCTGAACCATGAATTCCTGGAAGTCGACGGTGCTGTCGGCGTGCTTGCCGCCGTTGAGGACGTTGAGCATCGGGACGGGCAGGACCTTGGCACCCGCGCCGCCGACATAGCGATAGAGCGGGATGCCCGCGGCGGCGGCGGCGGCTTTGGCGACGGCGAGCGAGACGCCGAGGATGGCGTTGGCGCCCATGCGACCCTTGTTGGGCGTGCCGTCGATCTGGAGCATGAGCTTGTCGATCGCTTCCTGCTGGGTCGCGTCCATGCCGAGGAGCTCGGGGGCCAGGAAGCCGTTGACGTTGTTGACGGCCTTCATCACGCCCTTGCCGAGGTAGCGGCTCTTGTCGTCGTCGCGGAGTTCGACGGCCTCGTTCTCGCCGGTCGAAGCGCCCGAAGGCACGGCGGCACGGCCGAAGAAGCCGGAGTTGAGCGTCACGTCGACTTCGAGGGTGGGGTTGCCGCGGGAATCGAGGACCTGACGGGCTTTGACGGACTGGATCTCGAAGGACATGGGACGCTCCGGTGGGAGGTTGGGGATCGGAAAAAACCGAGCGGACCGCTCGGTATGCGAGGGTACGCGGCGCGGGGATGGGGTTCTAGTTCGGAAGGGGACCGGACGTGCGGAACTCTGGAAGACGCCGAGGCGAAGGAGGCTTGGCGACGAAGCCTCGGATCGGTGGGGAATGCGGCGCGCTGGGCTCGTTCCAAGATCGAGGGACAGTGTTCCAGACGATCCGAGGCGAGCGGGTGCTCCGTCTCGCATCAGTCTCGCCGTGCAGAGCCACGGCGGACTGATGGCACCATGGAGGTGCGATCACTCCGCGAACATGGCTTCGACGAAGGACTCTGGGTCGAAGGGCTGGACGTCGTCGGGGGTTTCGCCAACGCCGATGAACTTGACGGGGATCTTGGTGGTGTCGCGGATGGCGACCACGATGCCGCCCTTGGCGGTGCCGTCGAGCTTGGCGAGGAAGATGCCGGTGACGCCGGGGGCCTCGCCGCGTGGGCCTTCGCTGGCGACGCCGGCGATGGCGCGATCGAACTCTTCGGCTTGGCGGAGAGCGTTCTGTCCAGCGGTGGCGTCGAGCACGAGCAGGACCTCGTGCGGCGCGCCGGGGATCTGCTTGGACGCGACGGCGCGGATCTTGGTGAGCTGTCGCATCAGCGGGTCTTGGGTCTGCAGGCGACCGGCGGTGTCGAGCATGAGGACGTCGACGCCGCGGGCTTTGGCGGCCTGACAGGCGTCGAAGGCGACCGCAGCGGGGTCGCCGCCCTGCTGGCCCTTCACGACCTCGATGCCGAGCCGCTCGCCCCAGATCTCGAGTTGGCGCACCGCACCGGCGCGGAAGGTGTCGCAGGCACCGAGCAGGACTTTGTTGCCCTGCGACTGCAGCATCTTCGCGAGCTTGCTGATGCTGGTGGTCTTGCCGGCGCCGTTGACACCGGTGATGAGGATCACCGTGGGCTTGTCAGCGTTGCGGCGGAGAGCGCGGTCCTGGGCGGGCCAGAGCGCCTTCATCTCGGTCTTGAGGTACGCGAGGACCTGGTCGCCGCTGTCGATGCGGCCGGCGCGGAAGTCGGCGCGGATCTGATCAACGAGGCGGGTGGTCGTCACCGGGCCGACATCGGCGGCGAGCAGGCGGGTCTGGATCTCGTCGATAGTCTTTTCGTCGAGGCGCCGGCCTGTCAGCAGCGAACGCAGGCCGCTGACAAAGACTTCACGCGTCTTCTCGAGCCCGGCTTTCACCTTGCTGACGATCGACGAGAAGAAGCCCATGTCAGGACGGCTCCTCGGGGGCTGATTCGGTCATCGATTCGGCAGCAGCATCCGTGGATGCGTCGGACGCCTTGGCTGCGGTCTTCTTGGATTTCTTGCCGGCGATGCGTTTGCCAGCCGCATCGAGCAGTGCGTTGATGAAGCCGGGCGACTTCTCCGTGGAAAACTCCTTGGCAAGCTCCACGGCGGAATCAATGGCCAGTGCCGCCGAAGCGCGGCCGCTGTACATCTCAAAGTGGGCCAGGCGCAGCAGGGCGCGATCGACCGCGGCCTGGCGGTACGCGGGCCACTCGGGCGAGAGGTTCTTCATCACGTCGTCGCATCGCTTACGGTCGGCATATGCGGCACGCGCGAGCTCAAAGGCCTCGGCCTGGACGCTCTTGGCGATGCGGTCGGCATCGATGGATGGGTCTTCGCTGTTCGCGACGGCGGCGACGAGTTCATCGTCGGTCAACTCGCCGCGGGCGTCGAGTTGGAAGAGCGCGACGAAGGCCAACCGCCGGACCATGCGGGGATCGCTCATCGGCGGCCTCCACGCGCGGGCTTGGACTTTGACTTGGAAGCGTTCGACTTGCCGCGACGCGTGGCCTTGTCGGCGACGGTGCGGCTGATGCGGGAGTCGCCGCCGGCGGAGGCGGCGCGAACCGCGGCGATGGTGTCGAGAAGGGCGCTCATGGCTTCGTCGCCCTTGTTGCCGTGCTCGCCGCCGGCGCGGGCCTCGGCCTGCTTGGCGTTCTCGACAGTGAGGACACCGAAGGCTATGGGCACTCCGGTGGTGATCATGGCGGCCTGAATGGCCTGGGCGACGGCGTCGGCGATGACACGGTCGTGAATGGTCTCGCCGCGGATGAGGCAGCCGAGTGCGACCACGCCTTCAAAGTGGCCGGAGGCAGCCGCGGCGTGGGCGATGATCGGCAGCTCGAACGCGCCGGGGGCTTCGAGCACGGTGGGCGTGCGGCCCGTTCGGCGGACGCAAGCCTCGATCGCGCCGAGGCAGAGCCGGTCGGTCACCGAGGCGTTGTAGCGACTGACAACGACCGCGACACGGGGCTGGCCCGCCCGCTTGGACACTCGTTTCGATGGTGGCATCGGCCGATCGTAGGAGTTCAGGGGAGCGTCGCGACGGCGAGCACGGCAACAATCGGAGCATGAGCGATTCCGGGAAACGCCTGATCAACGCGTGGACGGTCGCACAGGCACAAGCCGCGGGCGCGGACGGCGTTCCGCAGGCAGCGCTGGTCGTCCGGGCCGCGGAATCCGCGAACGCAGGACGGATCGCCGAGGCGGGGGCCGATCTCCGCGAGGCGTTGATTCACTGCGAAGATATGCGACTGCTCTTCCTGGGCTTCCAGTTCTTCTTCCGAACCGACGATCACGCTCAGGCGGAAGCGCTGGCGTCGCGACGGCTGGAGATCGCCCAACGCACCGGCGATACCGAGCACGTCGCGCGGGCCTGCACGAACCTGGGATTGGTTCATCTCGCCACCGGGCGCCTGGAGTCGGCTCAGTTGCTTTGCGAGCGGGCGCTGGCGATCGACGAAGGTCTGGGCAACACCCACGGCGTCGCGAGGGATCTGGGAAACCTCGCCAATGTATTCGAGGCGCGCCGGGACTTCGAAACCGCGGAGCGGCTGAATCACCAATCCCTGGCGATCGCCCGCGAGATCGGAGACGAGGCGATGGCCGCCGGGAAACTGGCCAATCTTGGCGACATCGCGAAGGCCACGGCCCGACCGAGCAGCGCGGGCCGTTTCTGGCGGGAAGCCGCGGCGGCGTTCGCACGAGCAGGAGAACTCGGATACGCGCGGCACTACGAGGGCTTGGCGGCAGCCGAAGCCGGCTCGTCTCCGGCTTGAGCCGCCGATGCGGGGACGTCGGGCGGATCGAGCCGCCAGAGGCGCCGAACCGCAGCAAGGAGCCTTTGAATGTCGCCCGTCGCGGCGCCTCGCTTTTCCAGTACGTGGCGTGCCAGCGCGATGCCGGCTTCGCCCTCTTCGAACACCACGCGGTTGGCGCCGGCACGGGCGAGCGACTCGCGTTCGGCCATGTACCGCGCGCGGACGGTGATCTCGATCGTCGGGCTCAGCTCCCGCGCCGCACGCACCAATGCACTTCGGCCCTCGGTGTGAGGAAGCGTCACGACCAGGTGTGCAGCGTTCCGCATGCCGGCCTGATCGAGTACCTCGCGACGCGTGGCGTCACCATAAATCGCCGGGCGCCCCGCGTTCGCGAGACCCTCGATCGTCTCGATGTTGGTATCGATGACAACGGTCTGCAGGCCGGCATCTCGGAGCATCGCATCGACCAGCCGGCCGACCGGTCCGTAGCCCACGATGATGGCACGCGGCTGCTGCGAGTCCCCCATCGCCGCGGCGGCGGCATCGTGCAACCCGCGGGTACGACGCGCGTGGCGTGCGTTGAGCAAGCTGTGGAGAACCGGAACGCGCTCGACGGCGCGCTCAAAGGCTCCAAGGCTGCGGAACAGCAGCGGGTTCAAGGTGATCGAGATGATCGCGGTGACGACCAGCACGTTCATCGCCTCCGGCGGCAGAAGCTTGTGATCCGACGCGACCTGCCCGAGTATGAAGGAAAACTCGCCGATCTGGGCGAGCCCGACGGCCACCGTGACGCCGGTCCGCACGGGATACCCACAGATCGCGACGATCGCGAGCGCCGCAATCGGCTTGACCGCGAGTACGACCACGAGCCCTGCCGCGACCATAAGGGGATGCGTCACCACGAACATCGGGTCGAAAAGCATTCCGACCGACACAAAGAAAAGGACCGCGAACGCGTCCCGCATCGGCAGTGCGTCGGCCGCCGCCTGTGTGCTCACCGGCGACTGCGCGACAACCAGACCAGCCAGAAAGGCACCGAGCGCAACGGATGCACCAAAGATCACGGCCGATCCGACCGCGATCGTCACCGACAACACCAGCACGGTAAGCGTGAACAACTCCGGCGAACGCAGTCGCGCGACCAGCGTCAGAATCCACGGCACAACCTTCGAGCCGCCCACCAGCACCACGGCAACCATGGCCATGAGCTTGACGACCGCGATGAAGATTGGCCAGACGCCACCGCCGGTGCCGCTCTCGTCGGGCGATCCCAGGATCGGTACCAGCACAAGCAGCAGCACGGTGAGAATGTCCTCGACGATCAGCCAGCCGACCGCCACGTGCCCGTGGCTCGTGTTGAGGATGCCCTGGTCCATCAGGACGCGGAGCAACACCACCGTGCTCGCGACGGCCATCGCCATACCGAGGATGATGCCAGCCTTCGGCTGCCAACCGAGGAAGTAGAAGATTCCCGCGGCCGCCACGGTGGCGACCAGGCTCTGCCCCAGGGCACCGGGAATCGCGACGGCACGCACATTCCAGAGGTCCTTCAGGTGAAAGTGAAGACCGACGCCGAACATCAGCAGGATCACGCCGATCTCGGCGAGCTGCTGGGCAAGGCCGACATCACCGATGAACCCGGGTGTGTGCGGCCCGATGACGACGCCGCCCAGCAGATAGCCGACAATCGGCGAGAGACCGAGCCGCTGAGTGATCAGCCCGAAGATCCAAGCCGCCGCGAATCCGGCGGCAATCGTCGTCAGCAGCTGGGTGTTGTGCGGCAGCGCCGCGAGCACGATTGGGCTCAGGTCAGAGTACATCTCCGAGCATACCCGCCTCATCGCACGGGGGCATGCGGTCGGATCCGGAAGTTCCCGGGCGATCGGTGCGCTGTCCATGGGTCGCAACCGGCGTCGCTGACGCCCTCTGGCCGCAAGCAGAGCAGATGGGCACGCGGGTCCGGGCTCCGAAGCCTCCTTCAGCCCCACGGTCCTTGAAACGGACGCTCATCCCGCGTTGCTGCAACCACAAACACTCAATACTCAGATACCCTCACGGACCTTTCCGACAGGAGCGCGACATGAGACCAAGGCTTGAGAACAAGGTCACGCTAGTCACCGGCGCGGCCCGCGGCATCGGAGCTGAGTGCGCCAGAGCGTTCGCGAACGAGGGCGCGTTCGTCCTGGTCACCGATCTGGACGCCGATGGCGCGAAACGCATCGCCGACGCGTTGGGTGTTCGCGCCGTCGCGGTCGGCTTGGACGTCCGCAGCGAAGACGCCTGGCACACGGCGGTGCGCCTGGCGATACAGACGCAGGGCCGGCTGGACGTGCTCGTAAACAACGCGGGTATTACGGGATTCACGCCACCCGTAGGGCCGCACGACCCGGAGCATGCAACATTGGAAGCGTGGCGGGCGGTGCACGCAACCAATCTCGATGGCGTTTTCCTCGGTTGCAAACACGCGATCGCGGCGATGAAGCCCCCACACGGCCGCGGCGGCTCGATCGTCAATATCTCGTCGAGATCGGGCCTGGTCGGCGTCAGCCGAGCCGCGGCGTACGCCTCAAGCAAGGCGGGTGTCAGGAATCACACGAAGTCCGTCGCCCTCGACTGCGCAGAGATGGGATACGCAATCCGCTGCAACTCGATTCACCCCGGCGCGATCCTGACACCCATGTGGGACCCGATGCTCGGCGCTGCGGGAGCGGACCGCGACCGCGCCCTCGCAGAGATCGTGTCGGAGGTACCGCTGCGGCGCATGGGAACGCCTCAGGATGTCGCCATGCTGGCCGTGTACCTGGCCAGCGACGAGTCCTCGTACGTGACGGGCGCCGAGTTCGTCGTCGACGGCGGCATCCTCGCGGGCAGCATCGCCCAGCCTCGCGACGTCACTCCGCCCGCGCCGCAGCACGAAGGGCGATGACACCGCGGTCCGGCCGCCATGCGAGCGCCGCCGATCCGCGCCACCGCGGGTTGGAGTCACGCCGAGTCGGCGCCGGGCGTCCGCGTCATCGCCCGCCGTATCGCCTTCTCGACCTCTACGATCACGAGAATGCCGGCACCCGCGAGCACGACCCGAGACCACGTGCCGGCGTCCAGAGGCGCGGTGTGAAAGAGTCGATTCAGCGCCGGCGCTTGGGTGAACACCACCTGCACGCCCAGCATGGCGCCGATTCCTGCCCAGAGCCACTTGTTCGAGAAGACCGGCACCGCCCAGGCCGGTCGGAGCAGCGACCGGCTGGAGAAGAGATAGAAGATCTCGCCCACCACGATCACCGAGACGGCGGCGGTCCGGGCGGTCGCCTCGTTCATGCCCCGCCCGAGTTCCCAGTGGAACAGGCCCATAGCCCCCACGCAGAGCAGCAGCGACACGAGCCCGGTGCGCATGAACAGCTCGAACGTCAGCAGCGACCGATTAGCGTCCCGCGGCGGCCGCGCCATCACGCCCGGCTCCCTCTCTTCGAACACAAGCGGCATGCCCAGCAGCACGGCCGTCATCATGTTGACGTACAGCGCGTGAATCGGCAGGATCGGTAGCGGCCAGCCGAGCATGATCGCCGCGAGAATGACAAATGCCTCCCCGCCGTTGGTCGGCAGGGTCCAGACGATGAACTTCATGAGGTTGCTGAAGACGTTGCGTCCCTCCGCGACCGCCGCCGCGATGGTCGCGAAGTTATCGTCGGCCAGCACCATGTCCGCAGCGTCCTTGGCAACCTCCGTGCCCGCCGCGCCCATCGCGACGCCGATATCGGCTTGCCGAAGCGCCGGCGCATCGTTCACCCCGTCTCCGGTCATCGCCACGATGTGCCCCCGCGCCTGGAGCCCCTTGACCAGACGGAGCTTCTGCTCCGGCGTCATGCGTGCAAAGACCGCCGTCGCGTCCGCAACCGCTGGAAGGTCCGCGTCTGCGATCGCCGCCATCTCGGCGCCGGTGAGGACGCTCGGGCGCTCGCCGGTCGATCCGCCCGGCCTTGCCGCCGCACCGTCGATGCCGATCATGCCGGCGATCGTCGCCGCCGTAACCGCGTGGTCACCCGTGATCATCTTCACTCGCACGCCCGCACGCTGGCACGCGGTGACCGCGGCGACGGCCTCGGGCCTCGGCGGGTCCAGCATGCCTTGCACACCGAGCAGCGTTAACCCTCGCTCGACCATCGCGTGGGTCAGATCGGTCGTGCCGGGAGCCGCGACAGTTTTCGCGAAAGCCAGCACACGCAGACCGCGACCTGCAAGAGCAACCGCCGCGGCGTGCGCGAGGTCCCGATCGAGCGTCAGGCTCTCGCCGCGCGGCCCGATCGCCCGAACGCACATGCCGAGCACGCGTTCGACGGAACCCTTGATGTACACGACGCGCTCGCCGTCTCCAACCGCGTCGTCCGTCGGGCCCGCGTGAAGCGTCGCCATGTACTGCCGGTCCGACTCGAACGGGATCGCATCGAGGCGCGGAAACCGCGCGGCAAGTGCGTCCCGAGACAACTCGACGCCGTCGAGCTTGCGCGCCGAGACGATGAGAGCAGCCTCCGTCGGATCGCCGTGGACTTCCCAGCGACCGTCCCGCGCGAGCAGCGCCGCGTCGTTGCAGAGCGCGCCGCACACGAGAAGTTCCTCGAGGGCAGCATGCTCCGCCGCGTGCACCGGATCGACCGCGCCCGCGACGCGGACCGTGCCCGTTGGGTCGTACCCTCCGCCGCTGAACTCGTACTCGACGCCGCCGCACCACCCCGCGCGGACGGTCATCTGGTTCTGTGTCAGCGTCCCCGTCTTGTCGGAGCAGATGACAGTGGTCGAGCCAAGCGCCTCGACCGCCGGAAGCTTCCGGATGATCGCCTTCTTGCTGGCCATGCGCGCCACACCCACCGCGAGCATGATGGTGACCGCCGCGGGCAAGCCTTCCGGGATCGCGCCGACCGCGAGGGCGACCGCGGCCTTGAACATCTCGTGCGGCGGATTGCCCCTGGCAATCCCGACGACGAACGCGACCGTCGCGACCGCCATGATGAGCCACAGCAACAACTGGCTGAAAGCGGCGATCTTGCGCGTGAGCGGCGTCGCGATGGTCTGAGCCGACGAAATCAACGCACTGATGCGACCGACTTCCGTCGCGTCCGCTGTCGCCACGACCACTCCCTCGCCCGTTCCGCGGACCACGAGCGATCCCGCGTACGCCATGCACCGCCGATCCGCAAGAACGGTCGTCGCCGGAAGTACCCCCGAGTCTTTCGACACCGCGTGGCTCTCACCCGTGAGCGTTGATTCATCGATCCGCAGATCCCGGATCGTGCCGTCGAGCAGCCGGAGGTCCGCCGGAACCTTGTCCCCGGGCTCTAAACGGACCACATCACCGACCACCAGTTCGGCGGCGTCGATCCTTCGCCGCTCGCCCTCCCGCCGCACTGTTGCCTCGATCCGCAAGGAACGAGCCAGAGCGTCAATCGCCGCAACAGCCTTCTGCTCTTGGATGAACCCAATAATCGCGTTCGCGACCACCACGCCGAAGATCACGGCACTGTCGGTGTACTCCCTGAGCCACCAGGTCACCGCACCGGCCACGAGAAGGATGTGCACGAGCGGCGCGTGAAACTGCAGCAGCAGTCGAACCCACCACGCCCGCTCCCGCTTGGCCGAGATGGTGTTCCGGCCGTGACGCGTGAGTCGAGCCGCGGCCTCAGCACCGCGGAGCCCCGCCCGGGCGTCGCTGGCCACTTCACGCACAACCTGCGTGCTGGCGACGGCATGCCAAGCCAGCGACGGGAGCCCATTCATCCGCAAAACGATAGGAGATTCGCGGCTTGCGGCGCTGCGCCGCGGAACCGCCGGGGCAGGCTGGCGCGACTGATTATTCCGTGCCCGAGCCAGCCCTCGGCGTCGGACGCCTCATGTGCGACGAAGGTACGCCCGAAACATCGCTCGACGATGGATCCGCTTCGAACTTGCGCAGCCATCGCCTCGGGATTCACTCCGTCGAGCAACCGAGCAGCGTTGTCTTCGATGTTCACATGCCGCGCGGGGCACGAACCTGCACGCCCCGGATCCGGCCATATGCAATACGCACCGCGCTCCCACGTTCTTCGGTCGAACCATCGCTTGCACAAGAGGAGCCACGATGAATCCGAAGCCACGCTTTCGCCCCATGCTTCTGCTCACGATCGGCGGCTTTGTCGCGACGACAGCCGCCGCCGTGCCCGCGGCTGACATCGAGGTCCAGATCCCCGTTCCGGGTGCGAGTGGCCAGTCACGCCGCCTCCTGCTCCATCTTCCCGCGAGTTCTCAGGGATCCGGCCCGATCCCGATCGTCCTGGGCTTCCACGGCGGTTTCGGCAGCGCCGAATCGTTCCGATCACTAACCGGACTGAACACCACGGCCGACGCACGCGGCTTCGGCGTGGCCTACATGGACGCCGGAGACGGCGTGTGGGGCGACTACCGACCCGGCCCCGGACAACCCGAGGCGGACCTCGACTACGTGCGCGCCGCTATGGACTATCTCGTCGCCAACTATCACGCCGACGCCCGACGCTTCTACGCAACGGGTATCTCCAACGGCGCGGCGTTCTCCTTTGTTCTCGGCTCCCAACTCTCCGACCGCATCGCCGCAATCGCTCCGGTCGCTCACAACCTCACCCAGGCCTTTGTCGATCAGGCCACACCCGTCCGCCCCATGCA
>ERZ1066133.192-NODE-192-length-33715-cov-11.710339_pt1 | contig 33715 bp, 23 predicted proteins | sample MGYA00382780_ERZ1066133 | MGnify/ENA primary metagenome ERZ1066133 (study PRJEB33369, sample SAMEA5778363) | biofilm metagenome | biome: Industrial cooling water; feature: Water cooling tower basin; material: Biofilm | place: United Arab Emirates | collected... | reverse complement strand
AAATTCGTTGCTGTCTTGCCAGCCCGCTGGCGCGGGCTGGGCCATTCGAGCGCCGGGTGTCCAGAGCCCAAGCGACCCTCAGCGGGCGGTGGGCGCGTGCTTTCGGGACCCGATGCCGCAGCCCTGTCCTACCACTCCGGCTCCTCAGCGGGGGTGAAGCGGGCCAAGGCCAAACCCAGGGCTGCCAGGGTCGGGAGCAGCGCCAGGGCGACGTGCAACAGGGTGCCCGGGGAATTCCAGCGCGGACCCGGTCTTGGACCCGCCCAGGCCAAGGGCCAGGGGGCCAGGCACAGCAGAGCCTGATCCAGGCCGAGCTCGTTGTAGTGCACCCCCAACACCAACAGGGCCAGGTGACCCGCCAGGAGCGGCCCGAGGGCGCCCCGGGCTGCGCCGGCCTGCGCGGCAGCCTCGGCCGGAGCGCTGTGCGCGCTGCTCGCAGCGCGGCGTGCTTCGAGCAGGGTGTGCAGGCATAGCCCCAGGGTGGCGGCCGCCAGGGCCCCGGACATCTGGGCCAGCTTGCGGGAGCCGGAGAGCCCGATCACCAGGCTCGACAGTCCGACCGCGGCGCCCCCGAGGCAAAGGGCCGGGAAGGAGCCGGCCCGCTCCGCCCCTCGCTGGGCCGAGTGCCAGGCCAGGTTGCCCGCCGCGGTCCACAGCGCCATCCAGCCCAGGGTCTCCAGCGGCGACCAGGAGCCCTTGAGCTTGGGATAGAAACACAGCACCAGGATGCCGAGGCACAAGCTGACCGGCAGTCCCAAGCGCAGGGCCGCCCGATCGCTGCCGGCGCCGTATGCGCACAGCGCTCCCAGGGCCGGGATCACGAACAGCCAGTGCTCGACCCGCACCGCGGCCAAGCTCGGGTAGCGGCCCGGGTACAAGGCGCCGTTGAGCTCCACGTGCAGGATCCAGTAGCCCGTCAGCAGGCCCAAGCCGGCAGCCAAACTCGGCCGGCTCCGGCCCAGCAGGGCAAGCAGCGCAAAGGCCACCAGGAACGGGACCGGACCGCCCAGGATCAACTCGCGGAGCGGCGGAAGATCGTCGAGATCGAAGGGCATCGGGGGGGGGCGGGCTGGAAGGATGTCGGTCCAAGGGCGCGCGCGGCCGGGGGGGCCGATGGGCGCATGCGGGGCAGGGAGCGGACGAGCCCCGAATCCGCCCGCACTTCGGGGTGCTCCTGGGCGATGCCGGTGGCTAGGACCCAAGCAAACGAGAGGCGCTTGCGGCTCGGCCGACTTCAGACAGCTGACGGCGGCCGAGGCTGGCACGCCGGGAGGGCTGTTCGGCCTTCGGCGGCGGGCAGTCCTCGGCTGGGCGCGGCTCACCGGGCGCCCCCTATGGCTTCCATCTCGGTTCGGGAGCGGGCCCCCCCGGGAGGCCATCAGCCAGCTTCGAAGCCGCGTCCATGGGGCCCGCGGCTGCGGCCGGACCGGGGGGGCTTCGCCGGCCCGGCGCGGGCCGGCACCGCGGAATGGGGGGGGCGGCGATTCCCGCACCCCCCCCCGCATGGGTCAGCGCGCCTCGACCTCGAGGTCGAGGGTCACGTTCACGTCGTCGCCCAGGCTGTTGCTATCCAGGCCGTAGCTGATGCCGAAATCGGAACGCTTCAGAACGAAGGTGCAGGTGAAGCCGTGCTTGGCCTTGCCATCCCGGCTCTGGCTCTCGCCCACGTGCTGAGCGGTGACCGCCAGGTCCTTCTCGACGCCCATCCACTTGACCTTGCCGGCGATCTGCAGCTCCTTGCCGCGCTGCTGGATGCGGGTGCTTTCGAAGACGATGGTGGGGAACTGCTCGACCGAGAAGAAGTCGCTGCCGCGCAGGTGGTCGTCGCGCTTGCCGTTGTTGGTGTCCACGCTCCCGGCCTGGATCGTGAAGCTGATCTTGGACTTGTCCAGCTGCTTGGGGTCGTAGACGAACTCGCCGCTGAAGTCGTTGAACCGGCCCGTGGCGTAGCCGGTCTGCATGTGCATGACCCGGAAGTTGACCGAGGAGTGCACCGGATCCAGGGCGAAGACCGGCACCTCCGCGGGGGCCACGGCGATCGCCGAGGGGGCGCTGGGGAGCAGGGCGGCGATGGCCAGGCCGGCGGCGCCGAGGAGCAGGGAGGGGATCAGGGTCGAGGAACGCATGGTGGGGTAGTGGTAGGGGACCAGCAGAGCTTTGGGCGCTGTTGTCCGCATTTCAAGGGGCACCGGTCCGGCCGCAGCCTACGGGGGCCGGTTGCGCCCGTGACCGCGCCCCGTTCCGGCGCGTGGGAGGCTGCCCGCGGGGTCGCGCCGGCACGTTGAGGGCCCCGGCTGCGGGGAGCCCGCTCCGCCGCCCACCTTGCGGAACGGACCTGCGGCCCGCCCCCTCGCCGGGCGGGCCGGGCCTGCCCTGTCACTCCAAGAGGCCCATCTGCTTGAGCAGGTCGGCGTGCTCCGGGTAGATGGCGAGGCCCTGCTGGTAGGTCAGCTTCGCCTGGTCGGGCTTGCCCATCTGCAGGTGCAGGTTGCCCAGCATCAGATAGGCCTGCGACTGCCAGTCCGAGGGCGCCGAGTTCAGCTGCTGCTCGATCAGGATCTCGAACTGCTTGACGGCTTGGGCCTGCTTGCCGAACACCGGCGGCCAAAACGAGAGCGACATGGCCTTCATGAAGCGCGCCTGCACGTGGCGCTCGTCGAGCACCAAGGCCCGGTCGAAGGCTTTGTCGGCCTTGTCAGCCCAAACGCCGGCCAAGGGGCCCCCGCCGACCTCCTGGATCTTGGCGAGGTACGCTTCGCCGAGCTCGGTCTGCAGGTCCGGATTGCTCGGATCCGCCTTGGCACGGGCCTCGAACAAGGCGATTACGGCGTCGGTCTGCTTGGCTTCGCGGATCTTCTGCCACAGGGCTTCGCGGCCGTCGTAGTCGAGGGTCCCCGCGGTGAGCGCCGCGAACCAGGCCTCGATCTGAGCCGCAGGATCGACCAGGGCCGGGATGTTCGCCTCAGCCCCGGTGACCGGCGACTCCTGGGTGGCCGGGCCAGCGGCGGTCGGCGTCAGCGGCGCGCGCTGCAGGCCCTCGAGCCGCTGCTCAAGCATCGCCAGGCGAGCCTCGAGCCCGTCGACCCGCGGGTCCACCGGAGCCTGCGGGGCTGCGCTCGGTTCCGCGGCAGCGGGCTCGGCAGCGGCCAATGCCTGGGGGGCCGGGAGGAGCTGGGATCCGAGGTAGCCGCCGGCCAGGGAGACCAGCAGGCACAGGGGCAGCAGGGCGATCGGCTTCATGGGGAGGCGTGTCAGGGGCAGGTCTTGGCGGCCGCCCCGGAGCGGGGCGGCCACCCAGGCATAACGCGGCTGGCCGGCCGAAATTCCTGTGCCGCTCGCACCGAGGGGTCCATTCACCAGCCGAGGAACTCGCGCGCCAGCCAGCGGGCGGGGAGCCGCCGGGCTTCCTCGGCTTCCTTGGTGATCCGGGCCCGCTCCGGGGCCCGCTCCCGGATCCAGGCCGCCAGCTCCCCCGGCAGCCGGCCCGGGCGCGCGGCGATGCCGTCCGCCAGGGCCAGCGGGTCGCCGGCCTTGCCTCGCGGTTCGCTCTTGAGCCAGGCATCCAGATCCGCGAGGCAGGCCTTCCAGGCCGTCCCGTGCTCGGCGTTGCGCAGGCCGCGCAGGGACTTGAGGCGCTTGGGCTCGACCCCCAATCCCAATCCATCGGCCAGTTCGAGCAGGGCGTCCAGGCTCGGATCGGCGCCCTTTTCGGCCAGCTGGCTGGCGGTGTTCTCCAGGTCATCGAGCAGGGTCTTGACCAGCTCCAGCCAGCGGTTCGCCTCCAGCGGCTCCGGGAGCGGGACCGCGGCATGCTGGCGGGCCTCCAGCAGCCCGGCGAGCGCCGGGCCGAAGCGTCCAGCTGCCAGGCTCGGCCGCAGCTCCTCGCGCCAGCGCTGGCACCAGGGCAGCAGGGCTTCGAGCCGGCGCTCCGCGATCAGCTTGGCCAAGGGACCGTCCAAGAAACTGCCGTCGCCGGGCTTCCAGGGCACACCGATGGCGAAGCCGGGGTCCCCCTCCCAGACCACCGTATCGTCGAGATCCAAGAGCAGCAGCCGCGGCAGGTTGAAGCGCTCGATGTGGAAGGCCTCAAAACTCTTGCCCAGGCCGAAGCCCTCGCGGGCATCCAGGGCCACAGAACCGGGGAATGGCTGCCGCTCGAGAAACGCCTCCAGGCGCTCCGCGTCGTTGGCCGAGGCGATCGAGACGAATTGCAGGCCTTTGCTCCCATAGGTCTTCGCCAGGTGGCCGAGCCAGGGGGCCAGGGGCAGCACCTCGTGCTGTTCGATGCTGAACAGGGTGATCAGGCGCGGTCCAGGCGCGAGCTCCGCGTAGGACTCGAGCGCCGGTCCGAACCAGCGGGCTGCCTGCGGGAAGGGCGCGCGCTTGCCCAGGTAACTTCCATCGATCGTACCGCCCGCGGATTCGATGGCCGCGAAGCGCTGCCGGCGCTCGACCTCGCCGGCGCGGTCGCGGGCGGCCCGGGCCAAGTAGCGGACTTCCCTGAAATGAACCTCGCCCGATCCCGCGATTAGCCCGAAACCGCCGCGCAGGACGTCCGCGGATTCGAAGGCCTGGCTGGCCAGGAACTCGCCGTCGAACCAGGCATCGACGCGGTTGCCGACCACGTCGACCCGCAGGCGGTGGCTTTTGGCACCGGAGCTCGAGGTGCGCTCCGCGGCGTCCTCCGTACCGAAGTCCACCGCCGAATGGCGCCAGATCTCGAAGCGATCCGCGCCGTAGAAGCTGGTCAGGTCGACGAAGCCGGCTCCCGCGGTTCCAGCCTTCGCCTTGGGCGGGAACAGGATCAGGGCGTGGAAGGCGGTGGCGCTCTTGCGGCCGAAGACCAAGCCGCCGAAGGTGCCCTTGCCGCTTTCGATCAGCACCTCGGATTCCATCGAGAAGTCGCCCGAGGTGACCTGATCGAGGGTCAGGAATCGATAGTTGAAGTCACCCTCGGCGAAGGCTCCGGCGCTGCCGCGGATGCGCTCGCCGCGGGCCTGCCAGGCCTCCAGTTCCGATGCGTTCCAGCCCTGCAGATCGCGCTCGTTGTAGGCCAGGCGCCAGATGTCCAGGCCCATGCCGCGGCGCTCGAGCGCCTGGGCGTAGAGCTGGTCGAGCTCCGGAGTGGCGAGTTCATCGCCCAGGCCGTAGGCCAGTTCCATGGCCATCGAGGGGCGCTCGGCCTGCAGGTAGCGCGCCACCAGCGCCCGGGCGCCTGAGCGCACCTGGGCGATGGCATCCTCCAACGTGCCGCGGCTCGGGTCGCACTTGGCCAGCAGCTTCTCCAGCCGCTGGACGCGGGCCGTGTCGGGCTTGGGCTCGCGCTCGGCCAGGCTCAGCGCAGACTGGCACAGCTTGGCCGCGCGATCGGCTTGCTGACGCTTCTCCAGCAGGAACTGGGCGAACTCCTCCAGCAGCTGGCCATCGAACGGATCGGCGCTGAGCCCCTTCTCGAACAACTCGAAAGCGTCATCGAGCTCCTTGCGCAGCAGGGCATTGCGGGCCCAGGCCAGGTACGGGCGCGGTGAGCCCAGCTGGCCGCTCTGCTCGTCGCGCAGGCGCAGGATGAACTCCTTCCAGACCGGATCCAACTCGGCCACCGTGCGCGGCAGGGCCACCTGGCGCTCGAACTTGAATCCCGGCGTGGGCTTGGACGGGTTGCCCAGCACGACCTCTTCGAAGTTCTCGACGGCACCTTCGCCCTGGCGGCCGCCGGAGGTATCGATGAACTCCTGGAACGCGCGCCGGTAGATGAAACGACCGTCCTCGGGATCCTGGTAATTGTAGAGGAAATAAACCACGCCCCAGGTGGGCGCATACCAGGGCGGTCCCCAGGCGTACTCGTTCTCGAGCACGATCCGGAAGGTGGGCGCCTTGGTCGGATTGGATGCGGACGGGTTTTGCGGATCGATCCCATCCGTGGCCGAGGCCATCCAGCCGGCTTGCATGCGCGGCGCCAGGTCGAACAGCCGCCCGGTGGCAGGCAGGTTCATCAGCACCGTGCCGTTGCTCAGAATGCGGCAACCCTCGAAGAACGAGGCCAAGCCCTCGTTGAGCCAGCCCGCCGCCTGGGTCGCCAGGGAGACGAATTGGTGCGCGGCCTCGTGGAACAGGGTCTGGGTCATCTCCTCGAAGCCCCCGGGACCGATGTAGGTCTCGACCGCATCGCCGACGAAGTGGCCGCCGCTCCACTCGATCGGAGGGCCGACGCCCAGCTTGAGGTACTCCTCGCGGTTCTTGAAGATGCGCACGTCGATGCGCGAAACGCTGCCGGGATGTTCTTCGGTGCCGTAGCGGAAGAAGGTGCGATAAAAGGCATTCATTTGCTCCATCGCCTCCGCTGTGCGCACGAGCACCTCGTAGCCCGCGTTGGTGTGCGTCACGTAATTGTCGCGCTCGAGCTTGGCGCGCTGCTTCCACTCGGAGTGCTTGCGATCGAACTCCTCGATCCATTCCGCGGAGACCCCCGCCAGCAGGTCCTTGGGCTTGGCCTCGGCGGCCAGGGCCGGATCCGGGGCCGAGGCCAGCCGCTCGATGGCCTCCTTGCTCTCCTGGCGCTCCGGATCCAGACCGAGGATCAGCTTGTGGACCGCGATGCCGGAATGGGGCCGGCGCTCCTGCTCGTAGCGCTCGGCCAGGGGCAAAAGGCGCGCGATCGAGCGCTGGCGCAGCTTCTCGAGCTCCGAGAAGAGCGGGTCGATCCCCAGCAGTTCCGTGCGGCGCTGCTCGACCTCTGCCTTGGGCCGAGCCTGGGCGCGGGCCAGCAGCCACGCCCGGTAGCGGCTCCACAATCCCTCGTCCGGATCGCCGGCACCGTCGGCCCAGCGGGCGCGCAGGTCGAAGGCCGCGATCGAGCGGGCGTCGCGCTCCTGCGCCCGCCGGATCGACTCCCGGGCGCCGCTCCAGTCGCGGTTGGACAGCTGCCGCTCGGCCCGCTCCAGCGACTGGCGGAAGGCGCTGTTGTCGCCCTCCTGCGCGGGTCCGAGGGACAGGGAAACCAGGCACAGGGCCAGCAGCGGAACCCAGAGCGGCGCCAGCTGGGGCGGCCGGGTGCGGGGGCGGCAGCTCGACATGGTGGGGGGGTGGCCGCGGGGACCCGGGAGGGGCCGCCGGCGCAGGCGACGGGTTCCTATGATGGCCGACCCCCCGAGGCAACCCCCAGGCGCGCCGCATTTTCCGTGCCACCCTCGCTCCCGTGACCCAGCGCAAGAAGAAGAGCGTCCTCCGCGATCCGGTCCACGGCGACGTCTACCTGAGCGAGGAGGAGCTCCAGGTCATCGACACCCCCGAGTTCCAGCGCTTGCGCGGGGTGCGGCAGCTCGGCGCGGCCTACCTGGTCTACCCGGGGGCCCTGCACACCCGCTTCGAGCACTCGATCGGGACCTTGCACCTGACGCAGCGCCTGATCGACGCGGTCAACCTCAACTTCGAGCTCAGCCCGAGCACCTGCCTCTCGGTCTCGGCGGAGGAGACCCGCCTGATCCGCATGGCGGCGCTGCTCCACGACGTGACCCACATCCCGTTCGGCCACAACATCGAGGACCAAAGCGGCCTGCTCGAACGCCACGATTCCCCGGGCCGTTTCGAGGGTCTGCTGGCCCCGCGGCGCAGCCTGGGGCGCAAGCTCGGCGAACTGGGACTGGTGGGCGACGTGGGCCGTATCCTGCTGCCCCTCGACCACCCGGGTCGCGCGGGGGTGCCGCCCTATTGGTCGCAGCTGCTCTCGGACACGATCTGCTCCGACATCCTCGACTACCTGGCGCGCGATGCCTATTTCACGGGACTCAAGCTCGGCATCGACGAGCGCTTGATCAACTACTTCAAGGTCGATCGGCGCAGCGGCAACCTGTACATCGACCTGGCCAAGTCGGAGCTCCTGCGCGAGGACATCCTGTCCGAGATCGTGCGCGTCCTGGAGGCGCGCTATTACTTCTCCGAGCGCGTCTACTACCACCACGCCAAGGTCAGCGCCGGCGCCCTCGTGGCGCGCCTGACCGAGCTGTGCCTGGGCGCCGGCTTGGTGGCCGAGCGCGAGCTCTACGACCAAACCGACCAGAGCCTGCTCGAACTCTATGCCCAGGCCGGCGAGCGCGCCCTGACCCAGGGTCAGGCGTCGCTGGGACGGCGCATCCTGCGCCTGGTCGAGCGCTTCCGCTCGCGCACGCTGTTCAAACGCGCCTGCGTCTTCCCCCGGCCGCTCAATCTGGCCGTGCAGGACCGCCTGGTGGAACGCTTCTTCGCCCGCGGCCGGGCCCAGGCGCGGGCCGAGGCCGAAGCGCGCATCGCCGACCTGGTGCGTTTCGCCACCGGACAGGAGGTCGAGGTCATCGTCTATTGCCCAGCGGCCCGCATGCAGCTCAAGGAGGTCGAAACCCACGTGCGCTGGCCCAAGGAACCCGCGCCGCGGCCCCTCGCCGACTACGCCGAGCGCGTGCCCCGGCTGGCCGATCTGGAGCGCTCCTATCGGGACCTGTGGAAGTTCTACGTGCTGGTGGACACCCACGACCGGGACCTGCAGCGCAAAGTGGCCGAGATCGCGGCGGGAGAATTCCCGGGCGCGGTCAACGCCTATTCCCCGTGAGCTCGGCGGGCCCGCCTGCGGCGCGGGCCCGCGCCGCAGACGGGTTCGGCCGCTCTGGCCCGGCTCCCCCTGGCCCGGGCCGGCGCAGGCGCCCGGGGGCCAGCGCTTCAGGGCCGGCGGTCGCCCTCCAGCCGCTGCTGGTTGGCGGCGATCAGCGCCAATGCCTCGGCCGGGGCCGCGGCGCTCCGGGCTGCGCTTAGAGCAGCGGCATAGTCCCGCCGAGCCGCTTCCAGTCCGTTGGCGCGGAAGAAGGCGGCGTTGGCTCGCCAGCACAGGGAGCGCCAATCGGCAGGATCCTCGGCGATGGCTTGATCCAGCTCGTCCAGGGTGCGGTCGTACTTCCACAGGCTGCGGTCGCGCAAGCGCTCCGGGCTGGCTCCAAAGCCCAGGAAATCTCCCACCGCCAGGCCATCCGCCTCGAGCAGTCCCTGGCCGGCGCGCGAATTCTGGGTCGCCGGCCATTCCCCTGGACGCTCGACCTGCCTCAGGTCGGGGAACCGCAGCAGGACCTCGGCCAGCGCACGGCCCGCCTCGGCCACGCCGAGGGGCGTGAAGTGGACGTAGTCGTAGAAGAGATCGAAGCCGATGCGGCCGTCCCCGCGTCGCTCGGCCCAGGCGGCCAGGTCGAACAGGGGGGTGTCGAATTCGGCGCACACGTCGCGGACCAGCTCGGCGTGTCGCGGCGTGGCGCGGCGGCCGTGGGGATCGAGTTCCAACGCGCGGCGCAGGCGCACGCTGGCGGTGCGCGGCTGGTCGAGGCGATCGAGGATCCCAGCGGCGGCATACTCGAGCTCCCAGGCGCGTTTGCCGCTGCTGCCGGGGATTTCGGCGTCGATGCGCGCCAGCAGGGCTTCGAGCTCGGCGCGATCGGTCGGGTCCGGTCCCGGTCCGTATCCGAGCCGGACGCTGGCGGGCTTGTCCGCCAGGCCGGCCCACTCCCAATTCGAGGCCGGCGTGCACAGCAGCAGCGGCACCTGGGCGGCCTTGGAGCGCGCGGCGATCGCCGCCAGATTGGAGCGATACTCGGCGTACACGCCGTCGATCTCCGCGGGGCTCAGCTCGATCCTGTCGATGATCGCGCTGTGGTCCACACGGGCATCGTTTTGGGCCAGGTCGCGGGTCGAGACCGAGGCCTCCAAGGCCGCGCGATCGAGGCGGTGTCCGCCGGTCAGCCCGCGCACCAACGCGGAGCTCGAAAGCGTGGCGGAAATCCAGCTGGGACCGCGCCCGATGGCGCGTGCATAGGCCTCGCTGTGGATCTCGAGGAACTCGTTGTTGCCCTCGTAGACCACCAGCAGGTCCGGCTCGCAGTGGGCCAGCACATCGTCGACCAGGGCCACGATCTGGCGCGTGCTGAAGGCCACGACCCCCAGGTTGTAGATGCGGATCCCCTCAGCGCCCGGGAGCCCGTTCAACAGGACTTCGATCTCGCGCGGCAGGCTCACGTTCGGGGCGTGCCCCAGGCCCGCCATGGCCGAGCCGCCGAAGAAGAAGATGCGCCGCTGGCCGGCGGGCTTGCGGGCCTCGAGCCATTGGAACGGCAGGCGCGGGTCGCTGGTGGCCAAGACCTCCCGTCCATCCGCCAGCCGCGCCGGGGTGAACACCGGCAGGGCGATGCGCTGGTAGCGCAGTTTGGAGCCCCCCGGCGGGGGCGGGAATAGGTCCAGGGCCCGGCAGGCGCCCTCGAGCAGCACCAGCAGCAGGGCCACGGCCACCAGGGCCCCGGCCAGCTGGAGTGCGATCCGGCCCTGCCGCGGACCGCTCACCCGTTGAATCCCCCGTAATTGAAGTCGGCGGAGCCATCGCCCGAGCCCATGTTGAGCAGGATCAGGGCCGCCACCGCCAGCACGAGCAGGATCAGGGTGATCAGCAGAAAACCCTTCAGGAAGCTGGACTTGCCGGGGTTCGCGCCGGCTTTTCCGGGCGCGTTGGAGGGGTCGGGACTCATGGGGGGGGGGCTGGGGGGGAGGGAGGCCGGTCGGCTAGCATATTCGAGATCTGGGACCCGCGCGCGGCGCCGCTGCCCATGCCCCTGCGGCGGAGCCGCTGCCCACGCCCCTGCCCGTCGACCGATGAAACTCCTGCGCCGACTCCTGCGTTTGGCCCTCCAAACCCTGTTGGCGCTGGCCGTGGTCTGCGCCGTCCTGGAGGCTGGGGTGCGCATCGCCGGGCTGGGGGTCGCTCCGCGCGGTCCCGACAACAGGACGCCCCTGCTCACGGACGTGCCCGAGGTACCGCGCCTGGGCCAAAAACTGGCCCCCGGCCGATCCGCCTCCGTGGTCTACCCGGGCGACGAGCGGACCCCGGAGTTTTCCATCTCCTATGCAATTTCTTCCCAGTCCCTGCGCGACCGGGAGTTCAGCGAGGAACGAGAGCCCGGTTCCCTGCGGGTGGTCTGCCTGGGGGATTCGGTGGCTTACGGGACCGGTGTGCAGCTGGCGGACAGCCTGCCCAAGCAGCTCGAGCGACGGCTTGCCGAGCGCTTCCCGGACCGCGCCGTCGAGGTGCTGAACGGCGGGATCTTTGCCACGAATACATCCCAGCAGGTGGCCTGGTACCGCCACGGGCTCGAGCGCTTTGATCCCGATCTGGTGCTGCTCGTCAGCACCGTTCCCGATGCTTCCGGCCGCAACGTCCCCCCGCGGCCCCCGTCCGCCGAGGCCTCCGGGGCGCGCTGGTGCCGGCGGCTGGGCTTGACCTCGGGCCTGTGGTCCGAGGAGGACGTGCCCGACATGACCGCGGCCCAGCGCCGCACGATGTGGCTGCGCCGCCATTCCAGGCTGGCGGACCTGGTCTGCCATCGGCTGTACAAGCGCCTGATGATCCCCGTCCACCGCCGCAGCTATCACCTGGACTGGGCCGCCGACTCCCCGGGGCGCCGCATGGTCGAGGAGTCCCTGGCCCTTTTGGCCCAGGTCACCGCAGGGGCGGGCACGGATCTGTTGGTGTGCATGTATCCGACCCTCGACACGCTCACCGCCGAAGGCTACCCCTATCGCAGCCAGATCGAGACCCTGCGCGGGATCTGCGCCAAGCTGGGCATCGACTTCGTGGATCTGCTGCCCGCCCTGCTCGGCCAGGACGCCCGCGCGCTGCAGGTGCACGCCCACGATCGCCACCCCAACGCCAAAGCCCACGCCCGCGTGGCCGAATTCCTGGCCGAGCCCGTCGGCGAGCGACTCAAGACCCTGGCCGGGGGCGGCTGAGCCCGCGCCCATCCGCCGGGCGCGGCGCTGTCGGCCCTGTCGGCGCTTCGGTGAGGCCGGCCACCCCGGCCAGCGAGCGCAAGCCTCAGGGCAGCTCGCGCAGCACGTCCTTGAGCGGCGTGCGCGTCGATTCGGCGGCACCCTCGGGGTAGCCGTACCAGAACAGGCCGATGGCGTACTCCGCGTGCGGATCGACGCCCAGGAGTTCGTGGAACTCCTCGTGGCGGATCACATCGCCCGTCGACCACTTGAGGCCAACACCGCGGGCCCAAAGGGCCAGGGCCAGGTTCTGGACCGCGCAGCAGCAGGCCGCGTAGTCCTCCTGGTGCCGCAGCGTGTCCTCCGGGGAGCTCCGGCAGGTGACCACCAGCCAGCCGGGCATCGACAGCCAGCGTTCGAGCTTCTTGCGCGCGGCATCATCGCCAAACTTCTCGCGCACCAGGCGTGCGTTGAGCGCGGCGACCTTCTCGATGCTGCGCTTGCCCAACAGGTGGAAGCGCCAGGGGTTGGTCAGCTTGTGGTTCTGGGCGAAGCGCGCCAGGTCCAGGGCTTCGAGCAGCAGGGCGCGCGACACCGCCTGGGCCTTGAAATGCGGCGGCGTGCGGCGTTCCCGCAGCGCGCGGTCCACCGCGCGGCGCTCGAGTTCGCGGGCATCGGCCTGGCTGTCGCTCTTGCTCATCGGCTGCTGTGGCGCGCGGCGAGATGGCGCTCGAGGCGCGCCAGCGCCTCCTCGAGAACCGCTTCGGAGGTGGCATACGACAGCCGCAGGTGGCGCGGGGCCCCGAAGGCCGAACCGGGCACCAGGGCCAGGTCGGCGCGTTCGAGCAGTTCACGGCACAGGGCGTCGGCGGATTCCCCGGGCGCCAGCAGGGGCGACAGGTCGGGGAAGGCGTAGAAGGCACCGTAGGGGAAAGGGGCGGAGAGCCCCAGGCGGCCCAGGCCGCGCACGACCAGGTCGCGGCGACGGCGGTAGGCCTGCACCATGGCTTCGACCTCCGGCGGCTCCTGTTCGAGCACCGCCTGATAGGCCGCCTGGCTGACCGCGTTGGGGGAGCCGGTCAGCTGGCTGTGCAGGCGCGCGATCGCCCCGATCAGGTCGGCCGGCCCGGCGGCGAAGCCGATCCGATAGCCGGTCATGGCGAAGGTCTTGCTGGCCCCGTCGATGATCACCGTGCGCGCCGCCAGGTCGGGGGCCAGCTCGACCGGGCTGACCGGCCGCCGCTCGCCGTAGGACAGGCGCCGGTAAATCTCATCCGAAAGGATCCACAGGTCCCGGCGCCGGGCCAGTTCGGCCACCCCGGCCAATTCCGCCTCCGAGAGGATCGTCCCGGTCGGGTTGCAGGGGGAGTTGAGCAGCAGCCCGCGGGTGCGCGGCGTCAGCGCGCGCTCCAGGGCGGCCAGGTCGAGGGAGCCATCGGAGCGGCCCTCCACGCAGACCGGGACCGCCCCCCAAACGCGGGCGATCTCCACGTAGCTGACCCAGGCGGGCAGCGGGATCAGGAGCTCGTCCCCGGGCTCGAGCAGGGCTCCGAGGGCCCCGGACAGGGCGTGCTTGCCGCTGTGGCACACGCAGACCTCCGCCGGCCCGTAGCGCACTCCGCGGGTCTGGGTCAGGTGCCGCGCCAGGGTCTCGCGCAGGCTGGGCAGGCCCGCGGCCGGCGTGTAGCGCACGTCGCCGGAATCGATGCGCCGCTTGGCCGCCTCGCGGGCCGCCGGCGGGGCCGGGAAGTCCGGCTCGCCGAGGGTCAGGTCCACGATCGGGCGCCCGCCGGCCTTGAGTTCCTTGGCGCGCGCCGCCAGCGCCAGGGTGATCGAGTCGCTGAGGCCCCGGGCCCGGTCGGAGAGACGCATAGGGGCTAGAGGATAGCGCCCCTCGGCCCCGGCGAGCGCTCCGACGGTCCTCCGCGGGGATCGCGGGCACCGGGCCGGGAAGACAGCGCCCCGGCTGGCGTCGGGCCCGGGGGTATTCTCTCGCCCCCCAGGCCCAGCCCTCGAGGGCCCCGCCTGCGGTGGCCCGCCGCGCCGCGCTCCTCCGCCCCGACTCCACCGCCGTCCGTCCATGCCGCGCCGCTTCCTCAAGCTCGCCCTGATCTCCCTGGGCGTGGTCCTGTTCACGGGCTATTTCGCCTTCTCGACCTTCCTGTTCAACCCGCTCGAGGGCCGCTACCCCTACGACGTCTCGACCCTGCTGCCGCGCGACGTGGACTTCTTCGCGGCCAAGGCCAACCTGGCGGCCGATTTCGACGGCGAGCTGCAGCCGCGCTTCCTGGCCCGCTTGGAGGCCAGCGAGTGGGGGCAGGCCCTGCTCGAGTCGCCCCAATGGACCGCCCTGCAGCAGGGCCTGCTCCCGAAGGCGCAGCTCGAATCGATCCGCGCCGAGCTGGCCCGGCTGCCGGTCCGCGTCGATCCCCTGGCCTGGTTCGGGGGCCGCGACCTGGCGATCAGCGGCTACGCCACCGGTCCGGACCTTTCCAGCTCGCGCTGGATCCTGCTCGGACGCGCCAACTGGAAGGGCAAGCTGGCGGTCGCGCTGCTCGAGTACCCGGGCCTGCTCGGTCTCGAAAAGCAGGGCTTGTCGGCCAAGGTCGAGGGCCGGCGCGTGACGCTCTCGGGGCGCGGCCTGGCGCGGCCCCTGCACATCGCCCGGCTCGACGACGTGCTGATGCTGTCGAGCGAATCCGGCCTGATCGATTCGGCCTTCGGCTTCGAAGCCAAGCAGGGCCAGGATTCCCTGGGCCAGAGCGCCCGCTACCACGACCAGATCCAGGCCCGCGACGACGCCGAGCACGACGAGCTCGAGATCCTGGCGCGCTACGCCACCCTGGCCCCCAAGCTGGGCCTGCCCGCGGGCTTCCCGAGGAAGCAGAGCCGGCTGGCGGCGGAGGCCTTCCTCGGACGCCTGTTCCAGTTCGACCTGATCCGCGAGCTGGCCGGCGTGGCCCGTTTCCCGCGCGGGCTGTCCTTGGACCTGTCCGGGGAACTCGTCTCCGAGAACCTCGATGCGCGCCAGAAGACCGTCTACCGGGGCAAGGACCTCGAGTCGCGCGAGATCAGCACCGAACTGGCCCGCTACGCGCCCGCGGACTCCGGGCTGTTCGCGGTCCTCGAGGCCGACCTGCCCTCGGTGCTGGGCATGCTCCTCGATTCGCTCGAGCCGGCGCTGGTCTCGAACTTCGAGACCGAGATCGTGCGCCCCGTGTTCGGCTACGCCAACCTGCAGCCGCTGCTCGGCGACCTCGACGTCGCCTTCCGCGATCGGGCGATCGTGATCGTGCGCAAGAACGACTTCCCCCAGGACGCCAACCAACCGATCCCCAACGACGGCCGGCCGACCCTGGCCTGGGCCATCGGCCTGTGGGTCGAAAACGGCACCAAGATCGAGGAGCTGCAGCAGAAGCTGACCAACAACGCCGGCCGCCTCGGGCTGCGCGGTCCGCAGAATCCCGACGGTTCCTATGGACCGGGCATCTACACCAACACCGTCGCGGGGGGCCTGCGGATCTACGAGTATTGGTCGCCCTTCGTCCCGGGCACCGGGCACGTGGCTTCGATGCTCGACTCGAAGCTGTTCTTCGTTGCGAACCACTGGCTGATGCTCAACCTGATCGCGAGCACGGTCTACGATCGCGAGCGCAAGTTTCCGTCCCTGGCGGGCGACAGCGCCTTCGCGGGCCTGGTCAACACCGCGCTGCCGGCCCAGACCTTCGCGCTCTATGCCCAGCCCAAGGCCATCGGCGACGACGTGCGCAAGCTCCTGCGCGACAACGCAGAGGGGCAGATGAGCGAACTGCTCGACTGGGAGGTCGAGGGCCCGCGCATCCGCCGCCAGGTCCTGGCGCGGACCCAGCCCGGCAAGCGCCTGGAGGAGCTGAGCGATCCCGAGCGCGCCGAACTCGAAATGGTCGCGGGACCGGAGCTGGAGGCGTTCCGGGCGGAGTTCCGCTCCAAGAACCTGCCCGTGTTGCTCGGTCGCTTCGAGAAGCAGTGGCGCGCCGCGGAGGCTTTCGAGGGGCTGCTGTTCAGCCTGAGGCTCGAACCCAAGGACTTCCAGATCGCCCTGCGGGCCCTGCTGCCCGCCGAGTGATCGCGCTGGCCCGGCGTTTCGGCGGCCCCGCGCAGCGCGCCGGCGCAGGCCTCTGGCCGGCGCTTCGGGCGCGCAGCCCCGCCCGGGATCTCGAGCGGCGGGCGCGGGCGGGGATCGCGGTGGTGCTGCTCGGCCCCCGGGCCGGCCCCGTCCCGCGGCGATCTCGGTCCGTCGGTCGAGCTGGGCGGCGGATCGAGCTGGGCGGCGGATGTCGCGCGGCCGGCGCCTGCCTTCCCCTGTGCGCCCGGTCAGCGGCCCGGCCCCGACCGCATACCGGCCCCGCCCGCATCCCGGCCCCGCCCCGGTTCGGACCGGGTCCCGGAAAGCGGCGCATGGCCCCGCAGGCCGGCCCGGGCGCCGCGCCTGCCGCCCGCCCCCCGGGCGGGCCGGCGGCCCGGCCCCGGCGCCCCCCCGTGCCCGCGACTGGAATCGAACCAGCACTCCTTTCGGAACAGGATCCTTAGTCCTGCGCGTCTACCAATTCCGCCACGCGGGCTAGGGGCGCGCGGGCCCAAGGGCCCGAACGCGGGGCGGGAGGATAACAACGGCGGGCCGTCGGGCAAGCGAAAAGGGCCGGCCCGGCCGGTCGCGGGGTCCGCGCTGGGGGGGGCGAGCGGCCGCGGGGGGCCTCCCGGGCGGGCGACCGGCGGCCGCCGGGCCCGCGTCTCGGCGGACCGCCGGGGCTACCTTCGTGGCATGAAGCTCCCCCGCGGAAACGTCCTGATCGGTCAGTCCGGCGGCCCCACGGCCGTGATCAACCAGAGCCTGGTCGGCATCATCGAAGGTTGCCTGGGGCAGGCCCCGGTCGAGAACGTCTGGGGCGCGGTGCATGGCATCCGCGGCGTGCTCGAGGACGACCTGATCGACCTGGGCCGCGAAAGCCGCGAGACCCTGGAGGAGGTCGCCTGGACCCCCGCGGCCGCGCTGCGCTCGGTGCGCAAGAAGCCCACGCGGGAGGAGTGCGAGCGCCTGGTGGAGTGCTTCCAGCGCCGCAACGTGCGCTACTTCTTCTACATCGGCGGGAACGACTCCGCGGAGACGGCCTTCGTGCTCAACGAGGTGGCCGTGGCCCGGGGCTACGACCTGCGCCTGTTCCATGTGCCCAAGACGATCGACAACGACCTGCGCGTCACCGACCACTGCCCGGGCTACGCCAGCGCCGCCAAGTTCGTGGCCCAGGCCTTCATGGGGGACAACGAGGACAACCGCAGCCTGCCGGGCATCAAGGTCGATGTGGTCATGGGCCGCCATGCCGGTTGGCTGACGGCAGCCAGCGCCCTGGCGCGCCTGCATCCCGACGACGGCCCGCACCTGATCTACGTGCCCGAGCGCACCTTCGACGTGCCCGCCTTCCTGCGCGACGTGGAAGCGGTCTACAAGCGCCTCGGTCGCTGCCTGGTGGCGGTTTCCGAGGGCATCCACGGGCCGGGCGGCGAACTGCTGGTCTCCGGGGACGAGAAGGACAGCCACGGCAACGTGCAGCTCTCCGGCTCCGGCGCCCTGGGGGATTTCCTGGCCGCGGCGATCAAGCGCGGCCTGGGCGAAAAACTGCGCGTGCGCGCCGACACCTTCGGCTATCTGCAGCGCAGCTTCGCCGGGGTCGTGTCCGACGTCGACGCCCACGAGGCGCGCGAGGTGGGCCGCGCCGCGGCGCGCACGGCCCTTTCCGGCGAGCACCCGCACGGCTCGATCTACATCGACCGGGACGGCAGCGGCCCCCATTACCGGGTGCACTACGGGGTCACGCACCTGGCCAACGTCGCGAAGCACACGCGCGACCTGGATGAGGCCTACCTGGACGGCAACACGGACGTCTCGGCCGCCTTCATCGACTACCTGCGACCCCTGGTGGGCGCCCTGCCGCGCTCCGGCCGGCTCAAGGGCTTCAAGGTGCACTGAGGGCTGCGCCCGCGGCGGGGGCTGCGCGGGCCACCGGCCGGCCCGGGCCCCGGTGGACCGCGGCGGGCCCGGGCCGCCATGGGCCCTGCCCCCGGGTTCTCCCGCCGAGGCCCGCCCGGGCCCTCCGCCCGCGGGCCCGGGGGGCCGCCCGGCGGAGCGTTCGGGCCCCGCGGGAGGACCTCGGCGCGCAGCGAGGATCCCCGCCTCCGCCTCCGCCGCAGTCAGCCCGATGGCGGCGCACCGGTAGGCACCGCGGCCCGGGCCTGGCCCGAGTCAATCCTGTCCAGGGCTTCAAGGGGGGGGCGGGGAGTGGGCCGCGGAGCTGCTCGGCCCGCTCGGTTCCGGAGGGCGCCCAGCCCGATCGGCGCCGGGCCCGCCGCGGGGCGCGATCGCCCCGCCTGGCTCCGCTGGCCGACTGCCCCAGGGGCGCTCCCGAACCGATCGCCTACGCGCAGCCCGGGGCCCGATTCACGAATCCCGCCCGGTTCCGCAAGCGGCCCAACCGCTTTCCGAATCCTGCGTACGTCGGCAAGCCCGGGCCCCTGGCGGCCCGCGCTTGCCCGCCGTTCCACCCGGCCAAACCCGGCGCACTGCGCCTCCACTCCCATGCTCGGATTCGCCCACTTCGCTTTGGTCCTCGGTCAGCAGGCGATCAGCCTGCCCACCCCGCACGCGCAAGTCCTCCTGGCCCCGGCCGCCCCGAGCGCGCCCCAGGAGCCGATCAAGCCCGCGCTCGCTCCCGCAGCGGCCCCGGGCCAGGCGTACCTGGGGATTTCCGTGTCCTCCGGCCAGGGCGGCGTGCGGATCGATTCGGTCACCGCCGGCAGCCCGGCCGAGGCCTGCGGGCTCGAGCCCGGCGACGTGATCCTGTCCCTGGCCGGCCGCAACGTGCAGAGCCCGGACGAGGTGGTGGCGGCGGTCTCCGCCCGCGCTCCGGGCTCGGAGTTGGCGATCGAGGTCCAGCGCGAGGGTCGTCGCATGGTCCTGCTGGCGCGCCTTTCGACCCTCAAGGACCGCAGCCCCGCCAGCACCGCACCGGCTCCGGCCCGAGCCCCGCGCCCGCCCCAGGCCGCGGACTTCTCCCCCGAGGCCACCCAGGAGTCGGCCCGCGAGATCGCGCGCGAGGCGCGCGCTCGGGCGCGGGAGTCCCGCCAGAGCGCGGAACGCGAGCTGAATCGGGCCTTGGCTGGGCTGGGGGGGGATCTGCAGGAGCTGCGCGAGCTCCAGCTCGATCCGCAGGGCCTGGCTTTCGGTGAGCAGCGGCCGATGCTGGGAGTCGTGCTCGAGGACCACGAGGAGGGCGGCGCGCGCATCGATTCCGTGGTCGAGGACTCGGGCGCGGAGCGCGCCGGGCTGGAGCCGGGCGACCGCGTGATCGCCGTCGACGGCGCTGCCGTGGTCACGGCGGAGGAGCTGCGCGCCGCAATCCGTTCGGGCCAGGTCGGCGATCGCCTGCGGCTCGAAGTCCAGCGCGGTGCGAACCTGCTGCAGATCGACGCGGAGCTCGGCGCCGCCTCCGGCGCGGCGCTGGCACCGGCGACCGCGGGCCAGGCCCTGGAGCGGGAGATCGAACTGGAGTTCGGACAGCCCGCGGAGGGCTTTTGGTCCTTCAGCCTGCCGCCCGAGGGCATGGGCGAGGCCGAGGAGCAAGACGAGGATCGATCCGAGGACTGGGCCGAGTCCCTGGCCGAGGAGCTGGAGCGGGAGGCCGAAGTCTGGGCCGAGCGCTGGCAGGAGGAGATGGAGCGCTTCAGCTCGGAATTCGAGAGCTCCCTGGAGCGCTGGCAGGACGAGTTCGATGCCTGGTTCGAGGAGTTCCAAGGGCAGCTTGAAGCGCGCCTCGAGGGCCGTGCCAGCGGGCGCTCCCGGCCGGCGCCGCGCCCGCCGCGCCTGGAGCGGCACACCTTCGCCTGGCCGCAGGGCGGGGTGCGCGCGCCGGGCCTCGAGCTGCCGTCCGAGGCCGTTCCGGGGCAGGCTTGGCGTCAGGAGATCCGCATCGGCTCCGACGGGCGGCCCGAGGTGCAGGTGTGGAGCGGCCGCATCGGAGCCGATGGCCAGCTCGAATGGGAGTCGCGCCCCGACTCCAAGGTCGAAATGGGCCAGCGTCGGATCCGCCTGCTGGCGCCGGGCTCGGCGCCCGGCTCGCACTCCGGCCACGGCGCCGACCCCGAGCGGGCGGCCCTGGAGGCGGAGATCCGCGCGCTGCGCGCCGAACTGGAAGCGCTGCGCGCCGAGCGCCGCGCCCAGGGCGGTCGGTGACGGGTTGAAAGACAATCGACTCGGGCTGCGCCCGAGCCGCCATACCAACCCGTCACATGCCCTTGGGCCGCCATCCGGCGGCCACACAGCCTGGGATCGGCGCTCTGCGCCGATGTTTTCCCAGGCTGTGGCGGGTTGAAGGACAATCGACTCGGGCTGCGCCCGAGCCGCCATACCAACCCGTCACATGCCCTTGGGCCGCCATCCGGCGGCCACACAGCCTGGGATCGGCGCTCTGCGCCGAGCTTTTCCCAGGCGGTGAGGGCCGCGGCGCTCCCGCGGGACCAACCGGGGCCCCGGGCCGCGGAGGAACTCGATGGCCGCGGGGCGATCCGATGGATCGCCCCGCGGCCTTTTTGGGGCCATCAACCGGGCGTCCGGCGCCCGCTGCCCGGGGGGCGCTGGTAGCCGGATCCCGGCCGGCTCGGCGATGCCCCGCTCCGCTCGATCGGCGCTGCCGCCCGGGCTCAGATCTCGATGCTCGGGTAGCGCTTGAGGGCCTCTGCCGCCACCTTGAGGAAGCCCTGCTGCTCGAGGCCCAGGGTGGCTCCGGCGCGCGCGTCCCAGGTCGCCAGGGAGGCCGCTTCATCCCCCGTGGGCACCACCTCGCACAGCGAATTGGTCAGGGCGATCAGGGTCACCGCGGGCTGGTCGGTCAGGTCCTTGGGGAGCCGGTGGTGCTGGCCGATGGCGGCCACCAGCAGGCTCGGCAGCCCCCAGCGCTCGGCCACGCGCGCCCCGATCGAGGCGTGGTCGAACCCGAAGATCTCTTTTTCGGCCATGTGCAACTCGACGCCCAGCTCGACGCTGAGCTGCACCGCGCGCAGGAACTCCTCGGGCCGGTTGTCGAGCAGCACCACCTGACCGACGTCGTGCAGCAGCCCGGCGCTGTGGAACTCCTCCGGCATCAAGCCCAGGTCCGCGCGGCAGTTCTGGGCCATGCGCTGGGCCGTCTCGGCGGACAGGATCGCGTGGCGCCAGAGGGCCTCCACGTCGAAGCCCGCGGCGCCGGCCAGGTGCTTGAACTGGCCGATCACCGAGGCCTGCATGACGATGTTCTTGAGCACGCGCATGCCCAGCACGCAGGAGGCATGCTCGGTCGAGATCACGCGCTCGCGCAGGCCGTAGAAGGCGCTGTTGGCGATGCGCAGCACCTTGGTGGCGATCGGGGCGTCCTTGGCGACCTCGGCCCCGATCTCGCGCAGCCCCACCTCCGGATCGAGCAGCATCTGGTTGATGCGCTGGACCACGGATGGCAGGGTCGGGATGGTGACGCTCTCGCAGAGCTCTTCTTCGGCGAACTTGGGATCCATGCGCGACGGGGGCTCCGGGCGGACTTCGGCGGCCTGGGGGGGTCTATCGGGCGGGTTCGCCGCTGCGGTTGAGGCCCAGGCGGGCTGAGTAGCTCCGGCCGGAGCCGGCCGGGCGGGGCCCTGGCCCCCCCCGGCCTTCCCGTGCTCCCGGGGCCGTGGGGCAGGGCGGGCCCCCCGGTCCGCCGCCGCGGCCCTTCCCGGGCCCGGCCAGACCCCGGGGGAGCCCGGCGGGCCCTTTTTCACGGGAGCTTCACGGGGCGGGCCCCGGCCCCGACCGGTAACTTTGCGCATTGGTAGAGGCCCCTCCGAACCGGAGGCGGCCCCCCGGCGGTCCCCCGGACCGTCCGCGCACCCCCGGAACCGCTCCGCCCCCATGAACTCCTCGAAGCGACTCCTGCTCGGCGTCTCCGCCGCACTCGGCCTGGCCGGTCTGTCCCAGGCCCAGCTGGCCGACGCGATCATCATCAACGACTCGTTCAACACCCCGACCAGCCTGGCCGAAGACCAGCTGCTGCGGGTCGACGACCTGAACAACAACGGCTCGTACCAGGACGACTACGAGAGCACCTACCTGTTCCAGTTCAGCCCCGCCACGACCACCAACAACTACCAGTTCCGCAACGTGCGGCTGCGTGTCGAGGGTGGGCAAGCGGTGACCTACTTCACCAACGACCGCGCCAACGGGGGGTTCCGCCCCGAGCTGCTGCGCGGCGTGGACGTGGACAAGTCCGGTCGCCTCGAAGTCGATGAGGTCACCCAGCTGATCGACCTGCGGGCCCTGTTCGGCAACACCAGCCAGGGCGCCGAAGGCGTGGTCCTGCATCCGGACGGCTCGGTGTGGGTCCTGACCGACTTCCCCGGCGGCGGCATCGTGCGCTTCCAGGGCGGCGTCTCCAAGATCTTCATCGACGACAACGTCGGCGCCACCCAGACGCTCAACCAAAACGGGGTCCTGGCCAACGTCGACACCGATGACTTCACCCGCGCCACCTGGGCCCGCACTGGCATCATCAGCTTCATCGACGGCATCAATGCCGACCGCACCGAGGCGATCTTCAAGTACGAGGACCTCGACAACGACGGCCAGCTCAACGACCAGAACGAGCTGACCCCGTTCCTGATCCCGACCGACATCAACGCCAACTGGGCCGCCAACCCGGACTTCGGCACGGTCCTGCCCTCGCTCAAGATCACCAACGGTTCGGCCGGCCAGCCCAACCAGCCGCCCTTCTTCGTCGGCCGCCTGAACCACCTGACCACCCGGGTCGAGTCCGGCGTCGAGACCTACTACCTGGGCTGCGACTCCTCCAACTCGAGCCAGTTCGCGGTCAACATCAACGGCCAGGGCCTCAACGGCCTGATCTTCCGCGGCCAGGACCTGAACCTCGACGGCGACATCAACGACGCCGGTGAGGTCAACCTGTTCTACGACGGCAGCGCGATCACCGGCGCCGCCCTGCAGTTCAACAAGATCCTGGGCCTCGACACCGACGGCACCTCGATCTACGTGCTGAGCCTCAACGGCAGCGTGTGCCTGCACCGCCTGACCGACCTGAACGGCGACGGCGATGCCAGCGACGCGGGCGAGCAGGACGGCTTCGTCTGGGACGAGTCCCTGGTCCAGGGCGTCAAGCCCTACCTCAACTTCCTGTTCGGCGACGGCCTGGGCGTGATCGCCCCGAACGCCCTGCCCGAGCCCATCAGCCCCCAGGCGACCGTGTTCGGCGCGGCCTGCTCCCAGTCCGGCCCGGTCACCCCGGTGCTGACCCTGTGGGGCGACGTGCAGGTGGGCTCCACCAACGTCCAGGCGCGCCTGTTCGACGCCCCGGCGTTCTCCGCGGCGATCCTGTGGGTCGGCGCCAGCTCGACCAACTGGCTCGGCCTGCCGCTGCCCCTGGACCTGGCCGGCTTCGGCCTGCCGGGCTGCTTCCTGTACCAGGACCTGACCCTGAGCTTCTCCGGGGTCACCAACGGCGCCGGCCTGGCGACCTTCCCGCTGACCGTGCCCTCCAACCCGGCCCTGGCCGGCAAGAGCCTGCCGCTGCAGGCGGGCGCCTTCCAGCTGCTGCCCACGGCGATCCTCTCCAACCTGACCTGGCGTCTGGACGTGACGATCTTCTGATGCCTGCGCCGAGCTCGCCCCGGCGCACGGTCTGAGGACCGGCCGCCGGGGACCGCTCGGCCTGCGCGCCGCCCCCCGAGGGCGGGGTCGCCAGCTGCTCCGAGGGGCCCGCGAGGGCCCCTCGGTCGTTTTCGGGGTCGGGCCGGAGCTGTCCGAGCCCGGGGGCGCCGGGTGGGCCGGGTGGGCCGGGCCGGGAGCGGCGGCAGCCGAGCGCCGTGAACGGCGGCGCAGGGCGGCGGCAGGGGGCGGCGGCAGGGGGCGGCGGCACGGGGCGGCGGCACGGGGCGGCGGCATGGGCTCTCGAAGGGCGGGGCCAACCCCACGCAGCAGCGGGGGCCGCGCCGGGGGCACAGGCCCGTGGGTGGACCTCGGCGTGGCCCGGGGCGGGGGCGCCGCGGGCCCCGGACCGGGGCTCAAGGGGACTCCGCGGGCGGCCGATGGGGGAGGGATCGGTGTCTCCCCGTCCCGACCCCGCATGTCCAAGACCGCTGCCCGCCTGTGCCTCGCGGCACTGCTCGGTTTCCTGTCCGTGTTCCTGCTGCCCATGCGCTCGGCCCAGCGCGCGGGCCTCGAGGCTTCCACGGCCCTGGCGCTCGACACCCAGGCGCTGGTGGACGGCGCAGACCTGATCGTCGAGGGCCATGTGCAGGCGGCCAGCGCGGTCCTGCAGCCCGACGGCACCATCGACACGCAGTACGACCTCTCGGTCGAGCGCACCCTGTGGGGCGAGGACCTGCCCAGCCGGCGGGTGCTGCTGCCCGGCGGCGTCCTGCCCGATGGCCGCGGCATGCTGCTGCCGGGCATCGAGCACCCGCCCGTCGGCGCGCGTTTGCTCTGGTTCCTGAGCGCCGAGGGCGCCTCCGGCCGGCGCATGCCGATCGGACTGTGCCAGGGGCTGTGGCGCCTGCTGCCGGCGGCCGGCGGGGGCACGCTGGCCCTGCGCGGCGGCGCCGGGGTCGCGCTGCTCGACCCGCTGGGGGCCGCGAGCTCGGGCGCGAGCCATCTGGTGCGCCCCCATGCCGAACTCCTGGCGGAGGTCCACGCGGCCCTGGCGGTTCGCGCCGCGCGCACGGAGACGGGCCGGTGAAGCGCTTGCTCCTGATGGCCCTCGGGCTTGCGGCCTTCGCCGCCGGGGCCCGTGCGCACCTGCGCATCCTGCATCCGAGCACCAAGGCGCCCCTGTATTGGCAGGACCCCGCCAACGTGTCGGTGGTGATCCAGGCCGACGGCTCCGCCGACGTGCCGGATCAGAGCGATCGAGTCGCCCTCGAGCTGGCCATCGCGGCCTGGAACCGCTCCCCCGGCACGATCGCGCGCCTGGCCCTGGACGAGGATTCGCCCTTCGCCAGCGGCACCCAGTGGTCGTCGAGCGCGGTGCACCTGCTGTGGTTCGACGAGACCAACGCCTCGGGCTACTTCCCGGGAGGCACCGGCACCGTGGCGGTGACCCCGCTGTGGTTCTTCTCGGACGGGCGCATCTCCGATGCCGACGTGCTCTTCAACGGCTCCGGCTTCGCCTTCACCACCAGCGGGCAAAGCGGCCGTTTCGACATCCAGGACGTGGCCACCCACGAGCTCGGGCACCTGCTCGGCCTGGACCACTCGGGCGTCACCGGCGCCACGCTCTATCCCTACGTGGATACGACCGTGATCCTGCACCGCAGCCCGGCCCTGGACGACGTCGGAGGCCTGCGCGCCGCGTACCCGCAGGGTGCCTGGGCCAGGTTCAGCGGGCGCGTCGAGCGCCCCGATGGCAGCCCGGTGTTCGGCGCCCAGGTGGTGGCGCTGGATGCCCTCGGGCGCGTGGCCTCCGCGGGCCTCAGCACCGCCACGGGCGACTTCCTGGTGGAGGGCCTGGGCGCCGGCAGCTACCGCCTGTACGTGGCGCCGCTCGAGCTGCCGGTTTCGGGGGCCAACCTGACCGGCAGTCCGGCCTTGGATGCGGCTTTCGCTCCCACGCCGCCGGGCCCGACCTGGAACCTGTCCTCCGGGCAGACCCAAGCCGTCGGCGACCTGCTGGTGGCGCCGGACGTGAGCCTGCAGCTCGGGCGCAGCAGCGACCGGCTGCCCCTGCGCGCCATCCGCGGCCAGACCGTGACGCTTTCCGTGCGCGGGACCGGCCTCAACAGCGCCTGCACCCTCAGCTCCAGCGCTCCCGACCTGACCGTGGTGCCCCTGGCGTGGCTCGGTTCCTACGTGTCGTTCCAACTGACGACGCCCGCGGACGCCGCCCTCGGAGCCGTGGACTTGGTCGTGCAAAACCCCGCCGGCGACCGCGCCGTGCTGGTCGGCGGCGTCGAGCTGACCCCGCCGGATCCCGCCGTGCTGTCGATCGTTCCCGCGCTGGGCTCGGCGGCCGGCGGCACCCCGCTGACGATCTCGGGGCAGGGCTTTCGACCGGGCTGCACCGTGGTGATCGGCGACCGCGTCTACCCCGAGGGGCAGCCGGGCGGCGCCACCCTGCAGGGCGACAGCACCCTGCAGCTGACCAGCGCGGCGACCCTGGCCGGGCAGCACGACGTGATCGTGATCGACGAGACCGGGGTCGAGGGCCGTTTGGTCGACGGTTTCCAAGCCGGCCTCGTGCCGGCGATCGAGACCGTGTTCCCGCCGGCCGGTTCGGTCCTCGGCGGCACCGAGGTGGCCCTCACGGGCCAGGATTTCGCGCCCGGCCTCAGCGTGCTGCTCGACGGCCAGCCCCAGACCGTGCTCTCGGTCAGCCTGGGCAGCGTGGTGCGCTTCGCGACCGAACCCGGGCTGGCTCCGGGGCTGTATCAGCTCGAGCTGCAAAATCCGGGCGGTGAGTCGGCCACCTCGGCCTTCGTGATCGCCAGCCCTGCGGACCCCCTGGTCAGCGCGCTCGAGCCCGCCGCGGGGTCCAGCGCCGGGGGCGAGGCCCTGACCATCCGCGGCCAACACCTGCCGGCGGACGCGGAGGTGTGGTTCGGGGTCGATCCCCTGACCGGCCTCGGCGGGCAGGCCGCGCCATCCGTGGTGCGCCTGGATTCCGAGACCCTCGAAGTGATCACCCCGGCGGGCAGCGGCCTGGCGGCGGTGGTGGTGCGCTCCCCGGGCTCCGGGCAGGCCGGGCTCGCGCCGCAGAGCTATCAGTACTCGAGCTCCCAGGGCGGCGGCGGCTGCAGCACCGCGCCCTTGGGCGCGGACGGGGGCCCCGCGGGCGGGCCGGGTCCAGTGCTGCTGCTGGTCGGTCTGGCCCTGCTGCTGGCCCTGCGGCCCGCGCCCGCGCCGCGCGCCCTGTGAGCCCCCGGTTGGCGCCGGGGCGGCGCCCGCCGTATACCGGGCCCATGGCCCCCTCAAAGCGCGCCCCGGCCGCCCTCTTGGCCCTCGGCCTGGCCCTGGTCGGCTGCGGCGCTCCGGAGCCCGCCCGGGCCCCCGTTCTGCTGCTGTGCGTCGACGGTCTCGAGCCGGAGCTGGTGCAGCGCTTCCTGGCGGCGGGCTCCCTGCCGACCCTGGCGCGCTTCGCTGCGCAGGGCACCTTGGGATCCCTGGAGACCCAGCTGCCCACCTGGTCGCCGGTGCTGTGGACCACCATCGCCACGGGGCAGGGCCTGCGCGAGCATGGCGTGGTCGGCTTCCTCGAGCCCACCACGGGGCTGCCCTACACCAGCAACGCGCGGCGCGTGCCGGCCCTCTGGAACCTGGTGGGGGATGCGGGCCTCGAGGTCGACACGGTCGGCTATTGGGTCACCTGGCCGGCGGAGCAGGTGTCCGGGCGCATGGTCGCCAGCTACGCGGCCCAGGCCCAGGCGCAGGTGATCTGGAAGCCCGGCATGTGGCGCAGCCTGGCGCGCCAGACGCACCCCGAGGAGCTGCTCGAGGAGATCGCGCCGCTGATCACCTTCACCGACCAGGCCGAGCAGATCCGGGCACCGCTCGAGGCGCTCACCGGCCTGTCCGAACCGCCCGCGCCGGAGGAAGAAAAGCTGCTGATCGACCTGGCCTGGACGCTGATGGGCGACCGCTCCTACGCCGGCATCGCCGAGCGTTTCCTGCGCCAGGATCCGGCCGACCTGACGATCGTGTACCTGTCGTTGCCCGACGTGGCGGGCCACCGGTTTTGGCGCTACCTGTTTCCCGAGCAGATGGGCTATCCCGTCGCCGAGCGCGACCTGCAGCGCTTCGGCGGCGTGATCGAGCGCGCCTACGCGGAAACCGACCGGCAGCTCGGCCGCCTGCTCGACGCCGCGCCGCCCGAGGCCAACGTGCTGCTGGTCAGCGACCACGGCATGCACCGCGACATCGAGACCCTCGGGGATCCGTCGGCGCTGACCTCGGGCCACCACCAGACCGGTCCCTCCGGCCTGTTCGGCGCCTTGGGGCCGGCCTTCGCCGCGCGCGGCCCGTGCTTCGAAGCCGCCAACCCGCGCGGGCTGCTGGGCGACATCCGCGGCGTGGCGCCGCTGGTCCTGCGGCTCTGCGGCCTGCCCACCCCGGAGCACTGGCCCTTCGCCCGGCCCGGCAATCCGCTCGAGGAACTGCTCGCGCCCGCCTTTGCGGCCGCCCGGCCGCGGCGCTTTCGGACCTCCCCGGACGAGGCCTGGCGCCTGGAGCACCCGCCCTCCCTGCCGCTCGATCCGGGCCCGGCCATGAACGCCGGTTTCCTCGAGGCCTTCACCCAGCTCGGCTACATCAACCGCGAGCAGCCTCCGCCGCGGCCGCAGACCCCGGGCGAACCAGCCCACCCAGACCCGGCCGGACCGCCCCAGCAGGATCCGGGGGGCCCGCCGCGCTGAGCGGCGCCTGCTCACCGCCCGCCGGCCCCGAAGCCCGGGCATCCGCCCGCTCGGGCGGTGCCCTGGCCGCTCGCGCGGGCCGGGGACGGCCCCGGGGGCCGCTGCGGGCCGCGCGGCCTCCGGCGGGCGGCAGCGTGCCCCGGCGGGGGGGCTATGCTCCGCTGCCACCCGCCCATGGACACCATCGTTTTCGACATCGAAGTGGCCGGCCTGCCCTGGGCCGAGCTCGATCAGGCCACCCGCGATTACCTGCTTTCCCGAACGGGCGACGCAGCCGAGCGCGATGCCGTCCCCGAGCGCCTGGCGCTCTACCCGGGCCTCGGGCAGGTGATCGCCATCGGCCTTTGGAACCTAGAGGCCGACCGCGGGATGATGCTGCTCGATGGCCCGAGCGCCGCCGAGCGGGATTGGGAGCGCGTGCCGCGGGCGACCCTCCTGCGCGGCGGCGAGGCCGAATTGCTGCAGCGTTTCTGGGAGGTCCTCGACCGCAAGCGCCCGCGGCTGGTCTCGTTCAATGGCCGCGGCTACGACGGGCCCATGCTGATGATCCGCTCGGCCCAGCTCGGCGTGGCCTGCACGCGCAACCTGGTCCCCAACCGCTACTCGATCGCCGAGCACTGCGACCTGTCGGACGTGCTCTCCTTCATGGGCGCTCGCCGCGAAATGTATCGGCTCGACTACTGGTGCCGCCGCTTCGGCGTCGAGAGCCCCAAGGGCGGGCTCGACGGATCGCAGGTCGGCCGCGCCTACCGCGAGGGCCGCATCGAAGAGATCGGCGAGTATTGTCTGCGCGACGTGCGCGCCACCGGCGAGCTCTACAAGAAACTCGAGCACAGCCTGTTGCCCCTGTTCAGCGGCGGACCGCGGCGCGCCTGAGGGGCCCCGCGGCCGCGGCTTCACAGGGACAGCCGGTAGGCGCGGAAATTCGCGCTCTCGGCGTCGGGTTGGGCGAGCTTGCCCGGGCGCTTGGCTTCGAGGTCCGCGGCGACCGCGGCGGCGCTCGCCGCCGCTGCTCCCTCCGCGGCCTTGGGCAACACCAGGAACAGCGGCGCGTCCCCCATGCCGAAGCGCTGCGCCTGCTGGGCCGCCAGGGTGTAGGTCTCCGGCCCCACCGGCAGCAGCGTGCGCCAGGCGTAGAAGAAGACCGCGTTGTTGAAGCCCAGGCCCTGCGGATACCAGCCCAGGGAGCCGGGCGGCAGCAGCGTGGCCAGCTCGGCGCCGATCTCCCGGGGCAGCGCCGCAGCCCCGCCGCGCCACGAGCGGTGCAGCTCGAGCCCGCGCGGCACGCCGAGGCCCAGCGCCAGCAGCAGCCCGGCCAGGGGAAGGGCCGCTGCGAAAGCTCTGCCGGCCCAGCGCGGGGGCGAGCTCGAGAGGGCCAGGCCGGCCAGGGCGGCGATGGCCGGGGCCAGGTTGAGCAGGAACGGCTCCTGCGGATCGGCGGTGTGGCGGTAGAAGCCGAGCTGGACCAGGGCGCCACCCGAGAGCAGGGCCAGCGCCAGGCCGTGGGCCGCACGGGCGGGGCCCGGCCGCGCCAGGGCGCGCAGGCCGACGAGCAGCCCCACCGCGGCCAGGGCCAACAGGCCGGGACCGACGTAATCGAGCAGGATCCGGCCCTGGATCGAAAGCCAGCGCCCGAAGGGCAGGCTGCCGTCGAACAGGGGCGCGAGCAGCAGCTGCGCGCGCTCGCCCAGCCCGCTGGGCTCGGCTTCGACCAGCGCCAGGGCGCGCCGCGCGAAGTAGCCATGCACGGCCACCGGCAGGGCCATGGCCAGCGCCAGCGCCGCGCCTTCGAGGAAGCCCCGCCGCCCGCGGCCGACCCAGACCCACAGGCACAGCCCGGGCAGGAAGAACACCGGGGCGAAGGTCGTGGCCGCGGCCAGGGCCGCGAGCGCCAGGGCCAGGGCCAGCCAGGCCGTGCCGCCGCCGGTGCGGCGGCGCGCGAGGGCCGCGACGGCGAGCCCCAGGGCCCCGAGGGAGGGATTCTCGTAGTTGACCAGGCCCGCATAGAGGCAGGTCAACGGCATCAGCCCATAGCAGGCCGCGGCGAACAGCGCCGCCCGCGGAGCCCCGCAGCGGGCCAGGGCCGCGGCCATGCCCGCCCAGCCGAGCAGGTGCAGCAGCAGGCACGGGGTCCGCAGGGGGCCTTCGATCCCGCGGGGCGCGCGCTGCTCCCGCCAGGCCTGGTCCCACCCGGCGGGCGCCAACACCGACAGGCTGGCCCAGCAGATCCAGGGCAAGAGCGGCGGGTGGTTCGCGTAGGCGTAATAGGTTTCCGGCCGGCCCGGGGTCGGGTCGATGTTGGCCACCGGGTAACCGCCCAGGGCTTCGAACCCCAAGCGCTCGTAGTTGACCGCGCAGACCGCGAAGAACGAGCCCTGGAAGCCATCGAACTGCCGGTCGAAGCCGGCGCGCAGGTCCACGGCCCTGAGGCCCAGCCCAAGCAGCAGGCACAGCGCGATCAGCGCGCCTGCGAGCCGGCCCAGCGGCTGCGCTGCGTTGCTGGCGTTGCTGGCGGGCGCGCTCATGGCCGCAGCACCAACGCGAAGGGTTGGGGGCCGCGCGCGCCCGACGCGGGGATCTCCAAGCGCTGCACGCTTTCGGCGAGCGCGCACAGCTCGGCCAGCGCGCTGGCATCGAGCGGGTGCGGCGGGAAACCCAGCTCGGCCATCAGGTCGGCTTCGCGCAGCAGCAGCACCGGGCGGCCGGCGCCCAGGTGTTCGGTCAGCGCCGCACGCAGGGCCGGAGCGCCAGCGGGGTCGCCGCCGCTGATCCAGGCGCTGGCGCTCAGGTACGGTTGATCGCCGCGGTCGCGCAGCAGCATGAAGTCGGCGAAGCTATCGAGGGCCACGAGCAGGGCCCCTGGCCCGGCGGCCGCGCGGCCCGCAGCGACGCGCTGGGCCAGGCGGTCGGAGCGCAGGGGGCCGATCAGCGCTTGCCAATTGGAGGCGCCGAGCAGCGCCGCCCAGGCGCACAGGGCCGCCGAGCGCAGCGGAGCCGAGCGCCGGGGATAACCGCGCTCGAGCCACACGGCGGCGCCCAGGAACAGGGGCAGCAGAGTGCCCGTGTGGTACTCCATGTTGCCCGGCTGCCACCAGGTGAAGAACAGCAGCCGCGTCAGGGCCGCGAGCGCCAGGGCGCACAGCGCCCGGCCAGCCCCCGCCGCCAGGGGGGCGCCCCGGCCGAACCACAGCAGTCCGAGCAGCGCCAGCCCCGTGGAGCCCACGGAAAGCCAGGCCGTGGGCGCGTGCCGCAGGGCGTAGTTGAGCGCGTGCTGCTGCACGGTCAGCGCGATGCTGAGGCGCTCGAAGTCGATCGCCCCGCCCCATAGGCCGGTGTCCGCCAGGCCGCGCAGCCAGGGCCGGAAGTCCAAGGGCACCCCGCTCGCGGCGTGGAAGCCCAGGTAGAGCGCGAGCGTGGCGGCGCCCCCAAGCGACAGGATCACCAGCCCGCGCCGCAGGCCGGCGAGCAGCCAGACCGCCGGCGCCAGGAGCACCGCGTCCTGCCGCAGCGCACAGGCCAGGGTCAGCCAGAGCACGGACTTGGCGAGCGGGGCGGGCTGGCCATCGAGGCGCGCCTCGATCAATGCGGCCAGCAGGCCGGCGCTGGCGAACATGGCCGGGAGATAGGTCTCGCCGACCGCGCCGTAGAGCCAGGCGCCGGCCGTCAGCGCGAAGCCGAGCGCCAAGGCCAGCCCGGAGGCGCGCTCCAGGCGGCGGGTGGCGAAGGCCCACATCCAGGCCGCGGCCGCCCCGGCCCCCAGGGCCGAGACCGTGCGCAGCGCCAGCAGGGCATCCCCATGCCCCGGCGACAGGACCCCGAGCCAGCGCCCGGCGCCGAGCAGCCCCCAGCCCAGCAGCTGGGTCAGCGGGTGCCCCGGATTGATGATGCGCGCCGGGTCGCCCGAATCGAGCGCCGCGGCGTAGTGCAGCGCGTCGTTGCCGAGGATCTGGGCGTCGCTGTCCTGGGGCACGCTCCACAGCAGACCGAGCGCGATCGCCGCGGCGCACAGGCCGCGCAGCCCGAGGCCGGGAGCGCAGGGATGGGGGGCTTTGGAGCCGGGCGCTGTGCCCGCGACGGCGGCGGCCTGGGGGGGAAGGTTCACGCTCGGCTCCCTAGCCTAGAGCATGCCATGGCGCCGGCCGCGGCGCCGGTTCGGAGCGTCCCGCCGGGGCGCGCTCCCCGCGGGGGCAAGAGCACAGGGGCGCAACTGCACAGGGGGGCAACAGCACCGCGGGTCCAAGGGCACAGCGGCGCCAAAAGCGCAGCGGGGCGGACCCTGGGTCCGCCCCGCTGCCTTTCTCGCTGCTCACGGCAGCGTGTCTGCCGTGTCCGCCGTCTGTCGCCTGTCGCCTGTCGCCGGCCTTGGCCCGTGCGCCTCGGTCCGCGGGGGCGGGTCTCTGCGTCGCCGCGCGGGCTTATCTGCCCGGCTCGAGCCGCCCGCCGGCCCCTGGCAGCACCGATGCGCCAGCCGGCGGGCCCCGGCGAGCGCCGGGGGCCCGCGCAGGCCCTCAGCCCTTCTTGTAGCGCTTCTTGAACTTCTCGATCCGGCCGGCGGTGTCGACCAGCTGCTTCTGGCCCGTGTAGAACGGGTGCGAGGAAGCGGAGACGTTGATCTTGTAGAGCGGGTACTCGTTCCCGTCCTCCCACTTGATCTTCTCCTGGGTGCGGATCGTGGAGCGGGTCAGGTAGTTGACTCCCGAGGACACGTCGCGGAACACGACGGGACGGTAGTCGGGGTGGATGTCCTTCTTCATGGTTGCAGAGCGGTCTTTGTCGCTGAGCGTTGGGGAGCCCCCCGGGGGAGTCCCCTGGAATGGGTGGGTCGCGCGCCGAATCGGGCCGTCGGCTGCGCGCGGCTGAAGCCGCGGGTCAGCGCGCGCTCGAGATCACCAGGAGGCCTTGCGGACCCCGGGGATCTGGCCCAGCAGGGCCAGCTCGCGGAAGGTCACGCGGCAGATGCCGAACTTGCGGTAGTTGCCCCGCGAGCGGCCGGTCAGGGAGCAGCGCAGGCGCACGCGCACGCGGCTGCTGTTGGCGCCGAGCTTGTGCAGCTTGAGGTAGGCGCGCTCCTTGTCCTCGTCGGAGGCCTCCGGGTTGCGGATCAGTTGGGTCAGCTTGCTGCGGCGCGCGAACACCTGCTCGGCGCGCGCTTTGCGGGCGTTGTTCTTGTTGACAGAACTCTTCTTGGCCACGGTCGTCGGAGGGCAGAGGATGGGGGCGGAGCGGGCCCGGCGGCTGCGGCGCCGGCCGGCTCCCGGGTTTCGAGGCTCGGTGGGGCCCGGGGAGCCGGGCGGATGCCGGGCGGCCCTGGGGGGGAGAAGAGTATGCCGAGGCGCCCCTCCGGAGGGAAGCCCGGGGCCCGCGGACCGTAGCATGGCGCCCCACCAATCCCCGGCCCGGCCCCGCCGCGCCCCGTTCCCGACCGCCCGCGACCGAACGCCCGGAACCCCATGGCGACCCCGAACCCCGACCAGATCGAAGCCGGCCACGTGGTGGC
>ERZ1066133.190-NODE-190-length-33810-cov-7.986402_pt1 | contig 33810 bp, 30 predicted proteins | sample MGYA00382780_ERZ1066133 | MGnify/ENA primary metagenome ERZ1066133 (study PRJEB33369, sample SAMEA5778363) | biofilm metagenome | biome: Industrial cooling water; feature: Water cooling tower basin; material: Biofilm | place: United Arab Emirates | collected... | reverse complement strand
TTTCTGCAATTGAAATAAAACTCACAACTCCTTCTAAAGAAAAACAAATTATAGGGCTAATTCAAGACAAATTTGGCTCAAATGTAATTGTGCAAACACGTTTCCAACAAAATCAGAGTTTATATACTGTTATGGCAACAGAAAAGTGGGTTATTTATGCAATTCTTTCATTGATTTTGGTGGTTGCTGCATTTAACATGATTGGAGCACTAACTATGTTAGTGCTGGAGAAAAGAAAAGATATTGCTGTGTTGAAAACCTTGGGTGCAACAGCAGGACGAATTCAGCGCATTTTTTTGTTAGAAGGGATGCTGTTAGCTTCTTTTGGAGCTGGAGCAGGAATGATATTGGCTACATGCATTTGTTTAGGGCAAATACAGTTTAAATGGATAAAACTAGGGGGTTCGTCGTTTTTAATTGACTATTATCCAGTTCAATTACAGATCCAAGACTATTTATTAGTTGCGGCAACCGTGTTTGCCATTGCCTTTATAGCCGCGTGGGTACCTGCCCGAAAAGCAGCACTTGAAAATCAGGTTCCTAACAGGTCCAACTAATCTAATAATTAATAATCCCCTAGTGTTTCCTCTAATTGGGCTAAAGCAGATGCAAGTTGAGTATCGTTTGGTGCAATTCCATGCCACTCATGACTGCCTTCCATAAAGTCAACTCCTTTACCCATGCCAGTCTTCATTAATATACAAACGGGTTTACCCTGACCAGCAGCCTTTGTTGCAGCGTCTAGTCCAGCAACAACAGCTGCCATATCGTTTCCTTCCATTTCCATTACATACCATCCGAAAGCCTTGAACTTTTCAGCTAAATTTCCCAAAGACATGACCTCATCAGTTGGCCCGTCAATTTGCTGACCATTCCAATCGATGGTAGCAATTAAGTTGTCTACTTTATGATGGGCTGCGTGCATAACAGCTTCCCAAATTTGCCCTTCCTGCAGTTCACCATCGCCATGTAATGAAAATACAAAATGCTCATCGCCATTTAATTTCTTGGCTAAAGCAGCACCTATTGCAACGCTCAATCCCTGTCCCAATGAACCACTAGCAATGCGTACACCAGGAAGGTGCTCATGTGTGGTAGGGTGTCCTTGAAGGCGAGAGTTAATTTTACGAAAAGTTGCTAGCTCACTTACCTCAAAATACCCAGCTCTTGCTAAAACAGAGTAGTAAACTGGTGAAATATGGCCATTCGATAAAAAGAACAAGTCTTCTCCCTTGCCATCCATAGAAAAAGGCAGCTTAAATCTTAACTTATTGAAATACAGCGCAGTAAGAAAATCGGTACATCCCAAAGAACCTCCTGGGTGCCCACTTTGTACTGCATGAACCATTCTAACAATATCTCTTCTTACTTGACTAGCAATGCTTTGTAACTCTTGGATGGAGGCCATTTCTTAAATTTTTGCAAAGATAATTTCTTCCTTCGAATCAGTTATAGTAATTTAGTTCCTGACTACTGCTGTTAATTGCCCCCAATCCCCCCTTTGACAAGCACTAGGTAATCTTAAGGATTCTTGCCTTTATAAAACAAAGGGAAACCACATGAGTGAAATTCAAGATTTGCTTCTTGCTGCATTAATTGCTTTATTGGTTACGGCGTATACCATACCCGTCATTATTCGTGCTGCAAAATGGAGAAAGCTGTACGATCATCCTAACGAAAGGAAAGTGCATACAGTTCCCATTCCCTCTTTGGGCGGCATGGGAATTTTTATTGGCTTTATGTTAGGTTTGTTGTTTATGGCAGATGTTACCGATGCTGCCAAGACTTTTCAATTTTATATTGCTGCCTTCCTTGTAATATTCATTTTTGGTATTAAAGATGATATGCTCATCATATCGCCATTAAAAAAGTTTCTTGGACAGTTAGCGGTAACAATGATTATTATAGTTAAAGCAGACATACACATTGATCACATGCATGGCTTTTTAGGCATTCTAAAAATTCACCCAATTGCAAGTTTCTTTTTAACAGCTTTCACAGTATTGGTGATTTTAAATGCATTTAATTTGATTGATGGTATTGATGGTTTGGCTGGTTCTTTAGGATTGGTAACCTCTCTTGCATTTGGTACATTTTTCTTGTTCATGAAAGACCACTTTTTTGCACTCATGGCATTCACTTTTGCATCGGCTTTAGCTGGTTTTTTAATTTATAATTTTTCACCAGCTAAAATATTTATGGGAGATACAGGTGCTATGCTCATAGGTGCTGTGAATTCTATTTTAGTGATTCGTTTCATAGAAACAGCTGAAGGTTCACCTTTTTTGCCTTCACTTTCTTCTGCCGCAATGGGATTTGGTATGTTATTAATTCCTTTAATGGATACACTCAGGGTCTTTGCTATTAGATTATTTGATGGAAGATCTCCTTTCTCACCCGATAGAAACCACATACATCATATCCTACTAGATCAGGGATTCTCACATACACGCATTACAATCACCCTTGCACTGGCTCAAGTGGTGGTAATTGTTGTTAGTTATTTAGCTCTTCCTTTAGGATCAACCTGGGTGATTCTTGGACAAATTGTTTCATTCCTTGTAGCAATTGTTGTTTTATCGAGGTATAAAAAACGACCCACTGCCTTTACAGTTATTAAGGGTAAGGACTTTAAGCAGGCTGAATCATCATTTGGACTAAGACGATTAGCTGGTTTTGGTAGCTCAAAAGCAACAACTCTTACCGAAGAGTAAACTCTGGTTTAGTTTTCATCCTCTTTTCATAGTTTTGCGCACAAATCAATTAAACTATGGCAGAAGATTTAGCATTGGTGATTGAAGATGCAGAAGATTCAATGAAGAAGGCTATCCTTCATCTTGAACAAGAATTGGTGAAAATTAGAGCAGGTAAAGCAAATCCAAATATGTTAGATGGTATTAACGTTGACTATTATGGTGCACCTACTCCAATCAATCAAGTTGCTAATATTAGTGTGTTAGATGCTAAAACCATCAGCATTCAACCTTGGGAAAAGAACATGCTTGCAGCAATAGAAAGAGCCATTATGCAAGCCAATATTGGTATTACTCCTCAAAATGATGGTGTTCAAATACGTCTATTCCTTCCTCCTTTAACAGAAGAAAGAAGAAAAGAATTGGTGAAGAAAGCAAGTGGTGAAGGCGAGCACACAAAAGTGGGTATTAGAAATGTTCGCAGAGATGCCATAGAAGCAGTTAAGAAATTACAAAAAGATGGTTTGAGTGAAGATGCTGCAAAGGATGCTGAAGAAGAAATTCAAGCTTTGACCGATAAGTTTATTGCTCAGGTTGACAAGCACTTAGCTGCAAAAGAAAAAGAAATGATGACTATCTAATTTCTTAAGCTTGATGAAATTCAAAAGCTGCTTTTTAAAAGCGGCTTTTTTTATGACCTTATTTTTTGTTAGCAAGATAAACACCCCCAAGAATTAAGAAAAGAGCACCCATCTGAAGCAGACCAATTGATTCACCTCCTAGCCAGCCTAAAATGACAGCTACAAATGGAATTCCATAGGTAACCATTGAAGCAAATAAGGGTCCAGATTTTTTTAAAAGCATGTAAAACAGAATAGATGCAAATGCTGTTCCTATGATGCCTAAAGTAGAAGCTGCTATAAATGATTTCCAATAACCAAGACCAGATGTTGGCATATGAAAAAAGTTGGAACTAATTAATACCATAAGAGCAGCAGGAGTTAACATGCGAAAAGCTAAACTGGCTATTTCTAAAGATCCAATGCCCTGTAACTTTCTTCCAACCATATTCACATTCAAAGCATATAAAACGGTTGCTAGTAATACCAAGAATGCGTAAGGCAATGAGGAATTGCTAATGCCAGATCCTGATGGAAGAATCAGTAACATTAATCCTATTAATCCAATAACTACCCCCAACCATTTCTCCTTGCTTGCCGTAAGTTGGAAAAAGGCTACTCCAAGCAAAATAGTACTTAGTGGGGTTAAAGAATTAAGTATAGCAGCTAAAGAACTATCAATACGTGTTTCAGCAATACAAAATAAAAACGCTGGAAAAAAAGAGCCCAGCCAGCCCGAAAGAATAACTGTACCTCTTTTTTCTTTTGGAATAGCTTTCCAAGCTTTCCATAAAAATGGACTTAAAACAAGTCCGGCACTCAAAATTCTAATAGAGGCTACTTGGTATGCAGAAAAAGACTCTAGACCAATTTTCATTAGCATGAACGAACTTCCCCAAATCAGTGAAAGAAGAAAAAACAGTATCCATGCTAACCAATTGCCCTTTTTTGAATTCATGCTGCAAAGGTGAACTATTCCAACTGAAAACGAAGTAACTTTCAAAAAAACCCCATGGTTTATGAAAGCAATTCAACTTTCCTCTATCAGTACTAGAGCACCTAAATCTTTAAACAAAGAGAAAACTAAAGCAAAAACTGCTGCTATTCTTGAAGAGCTGGATGAATTACAAAACTTGTTATATGCAGAGAATAAGCACTCAATACTTATTGTTATTCAAGGAATGGATGCAAGTGGAAAAGACGGTGCAATTCGGAATGTTTTTGGCAAATTAAATCCACAAGGGGTACGTGTTCATTCATTTAAAGCGCCAAGTAGTTTAGAACAATCGCACGACTTTCTTTGGCGCGTTCATTCGGTTGCTCCGCAAAAGGGCATGATACAAATATTTAATCGCTCTCATTATGAAGATGTACTTATTACAAGGGTGCACCGATTGTGTACAGATGAACTTGCAAAAAAGCGGATGAGAGCAATTGCAGATTTTGAAAGATTATTAATGGAGCACAATAACACCCATATTTTAAAATTTTATTTACATGTTTCGCCTGAAGAACAACAAAAGAGATTGCAAGAAAGAATACACCTGCCAAATAAACAATGGAAATACAATGAGCGCGATTTTGAAGAAGCCAAATTGTGGAACCTATACATGAAGATGTATGAAGATGTTTTTAAAACTTGTAACCAGCCGCCATGGACCATTACCCCTTCAGATCAAAACTGGTATAAAGAGTACATTATTGCCACTCAATTACGTGACACGCTCATTCAATTAAACATGCAATATCCAGGACTGAAAAAATAATCGTTGAATTTCCTTACTTTCAAAATCTCAAAAACAACAAACTATGGGAATGATTCAAGAATTCAGAGACTTTGCCGTAAAAGGAAACGTGATTGACCTAGCAGTCGGTGTTATTATTGGCGGTGCTTTTGGCAAAATAGTAGGCTCATTTATTGATGATGTTATAACGCCTCTTTTACTTAAACCAGCTTTGAATGCGGCTAACTTGCAAAAGCTAGAAGAATTAACCATGTTTGGAACGGTTAGGTATGGCGTGTTTTTGTCGTCTGTAATCAATTTTGTGATTGTGGCATTTATTTTATTTATGCTCATCAAGGGAATTAATCGAATGAAAAAGGCTGAGGCTGAAGCACCGGCGGCTCCTGCTCCACCATCTACTACCGACCAATTGCTTATGGAAATTAGGGATGCCCTGAAGAAATAAAGATTCATTTGGTGGATAAATAATGAATTTTCTGATCCCATCCTCTGTGGGAATGCCTTTTCTTTGCTAAAAGCTTAGAACTTGAATACAGTTAACTATCAAATTAAACTCGACCAATTTGAAGGTCCATTTGATCTGTTGCTCTTTTTCATAGAGCGCGATGAATTGGATATTTACAATATTCCTATCACCAAAATCATTCAGGACTTTCTTGCCTATATCCATTCGCAGGAGAAGCTCAATATTGAACTTAGTAGTGAGTTCATCTTATTTGTTTCTACGCTTATGCGTATTAAGGCGAAGATGTTACTGCCTAGGAAGGAATTGGATGCACAAGGCAACGAAATTGATCCGCGTCAGGAATTAGTTGACAAAATCCTTGAGTACAAAAAATTCAAGGAAGCAGCCGCACAGATGGCAGAAATGGAAGCATTAAGAATGCTTATGGTGAAGCGTGGTAATCTTCAGAAAGAATTGGTTGAAATAGGAGAGGAAAATAGCGAGGGCACAGAAATTCAGCAAATCACTTTATTCAAATTGATGAAAGCCTTTGAGAAAGTGATGGAGCGTGTGCAGCAGCGCCAAAACAAGCCAGTTCATACTGTGGTGCGCTACAACTATACCATGGAAGGCAGCCGCGATTATATGTCGGATTTTGTGTTCAGAGAAAAGACTGTTTCTTTTGAAAAAGTATTCGAGATCTGCGAGAACCGCATTCATGCCATTTTCATGTTTCTGTCTTTATTGGAATTAATTCAGCAGAAATTCATGAAAATTATGGTAGGAGAGGGAAGGAATAACTTTATTGTGGAATGGAATGAAAATAGAGAGGAAGATATTGCACAGGAAGGTGGCGACGATGATTTGCTTGAAACAAATGAAGAGAATAATTAAGCTTTTCATAAGACATAGAAAAAGGGACGCGCTTATTAGCCGTCCCTTTCTTATTTTATACTATTCAAGATTAATTTGCTTGAACTTCTGAAAGCTTTACATCAGTAGTTTCTGCCGGCGTATTCGCACCTAGCATATTTCTAACTTGCTCTGCAATTGCTTGTGCATCATATTCACACTCGCGATACAATTCTTTTGGTGTTCCATGCTCAACCAGCCTATCAGGAATGCCCATAATTTTTACCTGAGCTTGATAGTTGTGTTCGTGCATGAATTCCAAAATTGCAGAGCCAAATCCGCCTACAACAGTACCATCTTCAACAGTAATGACTTTATTGTAGTTTTTAAATACTTCGTGCAACATGGCTTCATCCAACGGTTTTACAAAGCGCATATCGTAATGAGCAGGATCAAGGCCTTCACTGCGTAAAGTTCTAATAGCGGCTTGTGCAAAGTTACCTGGGTGTCCAAGTGTAAGCAAGGCAATATCTTTTCCGTCTTTTAACTTACGTCCTGTGCCTATTTTGATTTGCTCAAATGGAGTTCTCCATTCAGGCATCACACCTTCACCTCTTGGGTATCTTATAACAAATGGATACTGCGTTTCCTCCAACTGTGCGGTATACATTAGGTTGCGTAATTCAGCTTCATTCATAGGTGCTGAAACAATCATATGCGGAATACAGCGCATATATGGAATATCGTAACAACCATGGTGGGTTGGTCCATCCTCACCAACTAAACCAGCACGATCTAAACAAAATACAACAGGTAATTTTTGAATGGCTACATCGTGTACCACTTGGTCATAGGCTCTTTGCATGAAGGATGAGTAGATATTACAGAAAACACGTAGTCCTTGTGTTGCCATACCAGCACTCACCGTTACTGCATGTTGTTCACAAATGCCCACATCAAATGCACGATTCGGCATTTTCTCCATCATGAACTTTAAAGAAGAGCCACTAGGCATAGCCGGCGTAATACCCATAATTTTTGGGTTTTGCTCAGCCAATTCAATCATGGTATGTCCAAATACATCTTGGTATTTCGGTGGCTGCGGAGTTTCAATTTTCTTCTTGAAAATTTCGCCAGTTACTTTATCAAACAAACCTGGTGCATGCCACTTGGTTTGGTCTTTTTCTGCTAATGCATAGCCTTTTCCTTTTACTGTAATAACGTGCAGTAGTTTAGGACCTGGAATATCTTTTAAATCTTTTAATGTATCAACCAGCTTAGTGATATTATGTCCATCAATTGGACCAAAATAACGGAGATTTAAAGCTTCAAAAAGATTGCTACTCTTGCTTACCACACCTTTTACAGCATGTTCTAATTTAGAGGCTAAATCGCGGCTAAACTGACTTCCAACTGGAAGTTTGCCCAACATATTCCAAATCTCATCGCGCAGCTTATTATAGGTATGCGAAGTGCTTATATCCGTTAAGTATTCCTTCAAAGCACCAACATTGGGGTCAATGCTCATGCAATTGTCGTTCAAAATTATCAATACATCACTATCTGCAACACCAGCATGGTTCATACCTTCAAAAGCCATTCCCGCGGTCATGCTACCATCGCCTATTACTGCTACAACCTTTCTATCTGGTTCATTTTTGTACTTAGCAGCCATAGCCATGCCAAGTGCCGCTGAAATAGAAGTGGAAGAGTGACCCACGCCAAACGTATCATATGGACTTTCACTTCTCTTAGGAAATCCGCTTAAACCCCCATATTTTCTGTTGGAAGGGAAACGGTCTCTTCTTTCAGTTAGAATTTTATGACCATAAGCCTGGTGACCAACATCCCATACTAATTGATCATAGGGGGTATTGTATACATAGTGCAATGCCACCGATAACTCAACAACACCTAAGCTTGCACCAAAATGCCCGCCATGCACGCTAACAACATCAATAATATATTGTCTGAGCTCATCGCAAACCTGGTGCAATTGCTCCCTCGACATAGTTTTAAGGTCATCGGGATTATTAATCTGAGCCAATAAGGGACCGGGTTTGATTTCCATTCGGTATCGATTTATCGTCAAAAATACAAGTATCTGTTTTGTTTCTGAAAGCAGATTTAACAAAAACGTACAACAAGGGCAAAAGTTCGGCTTTTTTCAAACTAAATATGAACCACTGAACCACCAAATTAACCACTTATCCTCTAAACCTGCACAAAAGGCTAAAATAGCAGTTATTTTGGGTGCACTGTGAGAAACAAGACATTACTATATTGGTACTGCCAATTGGGTGGATGGCTCTTTTATGGGCTAACCATCTTGTTCTTTTCATTCATTTTCAGACAAGAGGTTTTTCCTTGGTCATATGCTCGCTTAGGTTTGGGAATTGGATTAGGTTTTGCATTTACGCATCTTTTAAGAGAATATTTCCACACTTTTAAACTTAAGCCCCCCTTCCCTCGTCAGAGGTGGTGGTTTGTGCTTTTGGGTATTTTGGTAGTTTGTGCTGGTTATAGTTTAATGAACAGTGCCATCATTGAATGGTTAGGCTGGTACGATCTTAAGAGAAAGGCTTCTCTTCAAAGAAGGTTTATGATGAACCTTTTGAATGATAGCCCCATCATTTTTGTATGGTCCAGTATTTATTTTGTTTGGCATTATATTGAACTAGCTAGAAACACCGAGTTGGATACTGTGAAATTGGAAGCTGTTGTAAAAGATTTACAACTCAAAACAATCAAATCGCATATCAATCCCCATTTCATTTTCAATGCATTAAATAGCATTCGTGCATTGGTAGATGAAAATCCAGAAAGAGCCAGAACCGCCATTACCGAGTTGAGTAATCTCTTGAGAAGTAGTATGCAGGCCGATAAATTAGAAACTACCTCATTAGAAAGAGAGTTGAGTATTGTAAAGGATTACTTGGCATTGGAATATATAAGGTTTGAAGACAGACTTAGAGTGGATTATAAAATTGATGAAGACACATTAGATCAGCAAGTGCCGCCCATGATGTTGCAAACCTTAGTAGAAAATGCCATTAAGCATGGTATTAGTAAGGAAGTGAATGGAGGAGAAATTATCATTACATCGCGCTTTACCGATACACATCACGAGCTGATAGTAATGAATACAGGAAAGTATGAGCCAATAGATGAAGAAGAAGGTTTTGGCGTAACAAGTACTATAAGAAGACTTCAATTGATGTATGGAGAGAAAGCAAGTTTTGTATTAACCAACCTCGATCAGCATCGTGTTGAAGCAAAAGTAGCAATGCCCCTAAACTTGTAACTATAAACACAGTGAACATGCCTATTAGAGCCATTATTATTGACGATGAACGACTAGCGAGAAATGAGTTAAAAAAGCTCCTACAGCAACACCCAGAAATTAATATTATTGAAGAAGGTGCGAACGTAGATGATGGTCTAGAAAAAATCAACAGCCTAAATCCTGATTTAATTTTCTTAGATATTCAAATGCCTGGCAAAACAGGATTTGATTTGTTGGCTGAATTAGAAAAAGCGCCGAAAGTAATTTTTACTACTGCATACGATGAATATGCTATAAAGGCGTTTGAAGTGAATGCACTCGACTATTTGCTGAAGCCAATAGAACCAAAACGTTTGGCAGATGCAATTCAGAAGTTGCAACAAGAACTAGCTAAAGAAAAAGCCAACGAAGGCCTATCGCGTGGTCCATTAACTGAACACGATCAAGTGTTTGTAAAAGATGGTGAGCGCTGCTGGTTTGTAAAGCTTTCTGAAATTCGTTTATTCGAAAGCGTTGGCAACTATGCTAAAGTATATTTCAGTACAAATAAACCATTGATTTTAAAATCTCTTAATTCTCTTGAAGAACGGTTAGATCATAGAATGTTTTTCAGGGCGAATAGAAAACATATCATCAACCTTCGCTGGATAGAAAAAATTGAACCCTACTTCAATGGAGGTTTAATTGTAGATCTGAAGGGAGGTGAAAAAATAGAAGTGAGTCGCCGACAAACTGTGAAGTTTAAGGAAATGATGAGTTTGTAATTACCCCACCGAAACCGGAACACTATGTACGGCGCTGCTGATTTCTTTTATCAGGGCGCTGTTTTTTTCTATGGCATTGCCAACAACAATTACGTCGGCTCCGGCTTTACAGTTCAAATATGCTTTTTCTGGATCTGTAATTCCTCCACCTATAATAAGTGGCACTTCTATATGCTTACTCACACAAGAAATCATGCTTTCTGTAATAGGACGTTTAGCACCACTTCCTGCATCCATGTAAATCAACTTCATACCCAACATTTCTCCAGCCATGGCAGTACACATAGCAATTTCATTTTTGTCGGCCGGAATAGGAGTTGCATTAGAGATATAAGACACTGTGGTAGGTGCTCCACCATCAATGACCATATACCCTGTAGGCATAATTTCTAAGCCACTTTTTCTTACGAATGGTGCACTAATAACATGTTGACCAATCAGCAATTCTGGGTTTCTGCCAGAAATAAGTGATAAGTACAACAACGCATCTGCATGCTTGCTAACCTGCGATGGTGAGCCTGGAAAAAGTATTACTGGAATATTGCTGAGCGATTTAATTTGCTGGATACATTCATCCAGATGACTTGAAATAACTAAACTTCCACCTAAGAAAAAATAGTCAACAGCAGCGTCCTGTGCTAATTTGGTAAGATCTGAAATCTGTGCTGCATCTACCTTATCTGGGTCAATTAAAACAGCGAATGACTTCTTGCCATTTTTTTTCTTATGTGTAAAATCTTGGTACAAAGTTTCTTTCATGCGTAAACGACAAGGTACTTGACACAAAAGTGCGAAAAATTGTCCACTTATTGCATCTTACCTTGAAGAAATCTAATTTCATGCGGGTTTTTCCTATGTTAACACATCGTTAAGGAATTTTTTCCAAACTACACAAAAAAAATATTCCATTTTCCACAAAAAGTTGTGGACATTTCATCAAATCCAAACCAGTTCTAAGCATCGAAAAAATCAACATCCCTTTTCCACAATTTGTTGATATTTCCACCGTTGGAAGTATAGGCTAGGAAATTATTTTCGTCGACCGCTTGTCAAAAGGCAGGATGTATAAACCGCTTTCAATAAATTAAAAAAACAGTTCCGAGTATGCCCACCCAGCGCACCCCCAAGAACCAACAGAAGGCACTTTCCTTCAGCCGTCGCTTTACAAAAGACGATGTATCCGTTTTCGACCAATTTGAGTACGATTACCGAACCAGTGTTATTCGTAACCCAACTGGTGAAACTGTGTTCGAAATGAACAATGTAGAGGTTCCTAAACAGTGGAGCCAAATTGCAACCGATATCCTTGCCCAAAAATATTTTAGAAAAGCTGGGGTTCCTCAACCCGATGGAAGCCTAGGTCGTGAAACCAGCGTTAAGCAAGTAGCTCATAGAATGGCTAATTGTTGGAAGGTTTGGGGAGAACGCTATGGTTATTTTGCAACACCTCAAGATGCGCAAATTTTTTATGATGAATTGGCGTACAGCATCCTAAACCAATCTTGTGTACCTAATAGCCCACAATGGTTCAATACAGGTTTACATGAAAGCTATGGTATTACAGGTAAGCCTCAGGGACACTATTATGTTGATCCTAAGGACGGTGAACTTAAAAAATCACAAAACGCTTACGAGCGTCCTCAACCACATGCTTGTTTTATTTTGAGTGTGAGCGATGATCTGGTGAATGATGGTGGCATCATGGATTTGTGGGTTCGTGAAGCGAGAATTTTCAAATATGGTTCCGGGGTGGGAACCAACTTCTCTCAAATTCGCGGCTCTGGCGAAAAGTTAAGTGGTGGTGGTAGCTCAAGCGGATTAATGAGTTTCTTGAAAATTGGTGACCGCGCAGCTGGCGCTATCAAGAGTGGTGGTACTACGCGTCGTGCCGCTAAAATGGTTTGTCTCGACTTAGATCACCCAGAGGTGATGGAGTTCATTAACTGGAAGGTAGAAGAAGAGAAGAAAGTAGCCGCATTAGTAAGTGCAGGGTATGATAGCTCTTATGAAGGTGAAGCTTACATGACTGTTGCTGGACAAAACTCTAACAACTCTATTCGTATTCCAAACGATTTCTTCCGCATTTTAGAAGAAGATGGCGATTGGGAATTGAAAGCTCGTACAGATGGTCGAGTAATGAAGAAGATACCTGCTAGAGAAGTATGGAACCAAGTTGCTTATGCTGCTTGGAGATGTGCTGATCCAGGTACACAATACGATACAACTATCAACGAATGGCATACTTGTCCAGAAGGTGGTCGTATCAACGCTTCTAACCCTTGCTCTGAATACATGTTCTTAGACAATACAGCATGTAACTTGGCAAGTGCTAACCTCCGCAAGTTCTTCGATGAGCAAACCAATACTTTTGATGTAGAAGGATTTGAATATGTATGTCGTTTGTGGACTGTTGTGTTGGAAATTTCTGTGTTAATGGCACAGTTCCCTTCAAAAGAAGTAGCACAACTTTCTTACGATTACAGAACATTAGGATTAGGCTTTGCAAACTTGGGTACCGTTCTTATGTTGAGTGGTATTCCTTACGATAGTGAAGAAGCACGCGGTATTGCAGGTGCTATTACTGCAATCATGACTGGTATTTCATACAAGACATCGGCTGAAATGGCTTCATTCTTGGGTGCATTCCCTCGTTATGAAGAGAATAAGCAGCATATGTTGCGTGTAATGAGAAACCACCGTGCAGCTGCTTATGATGCGTCTGATGCATACGAAGGATTGAGTGTATTACCAGTTGGTATCAACGCGAAGTATTGTCCTGATTACTTGTTAAAGCGCGCTACAAAAGCATGGGATGATGCTGTTCAGTTAGGTGAGCAGTATGGTTATAGAAACGCTCAAACAACAGTAATTGCGCCAACAGGAACCATTGGTTTGGTAATGGATTGTGATACTACTGGTGTTGAACCTGATTTTGCATTAGTGAAATTCAAAAAGCTCAGCGGTGGTGGTTATTTCAAAATCATTAACCAAGCAGTTCCAAATGCATTGAAGAGCCTTGGCTATACAGACGATCAAATTTCAGCAATTGAAAAATATGCAGTAGGTGCTGCAAGCTTCGAAGGCGCACCATTCATTAATCCAGCTACATTAAGTGCAAAAGGATTTACTGCCGAAGAAATTAAGAAGTTGAATGACGCAGCTAAGTCTGCGTTTGAAATTGGATTCGTATTCAACCGATTCACTTTAGGCGATGCATGTTTACAGCGTCTAGGATTTACCGAAGAGCAATACAGCGATTGGAGCTTTAACATGTTAGAAGGTTTAGGTTTCAGCGATGATGAAATTGAAGCCGCGAACGATTATGTGTGTGGTACCATGACTATTGAAGGTGCTCCATTCTTGAAAGATGAGCATTTGCCAGTGTTTGATTGTGCGAACAAGTGCGGTAAAAAAGGTGAGCGTTATATCCACGCACACGGACACATTCGCATGATGGCGGCTTGTCAGCCTTTCTTGAGTGGCGCTATTTCAAAAACAATTAACCTACCTCACGAAGCTTCTATTGAAGAAATAGCAGATTCTTATATGCTGAGTTGGAAATTAGGTTTGAAGGCTTGCGCATTGTACCGCGATGGCTCCAAGTTAAGTCAGCCTTTGAGCAATAAGAGCGATAAGAAAAAGAAGAAAGATGAAGATGCAACTGCAACTGCTGAAGTAGCAGAACAAACAGCAGAAGCAACAACTGAATCTGGTATTGTTGACTTAACAAAACTTACTGTAGAAGAATTGTTAGAAGAAGTGAACCGTCGCATGACAGCTTCTACTGATACTAAATTAAAGCGACAATTATCGCGCATCGTTGAGCGTAAATCATTGCCTGCTAAACGCAGAGGGTTTACACAAAAAGCAAAAGTGGGCGGACAAGTAATCTTCTTGCGTTCTGGAGAATACAGTGATGGTACACTAGGTGAAATCTTCATAGATCTTTATAAAGAGGGTTCTACTGTACGAAGCTTGATGAACTGTTTTGCAATTGCTGTTTCTGTGGGTCTACAATACGGTGTGCCATTAGAAGAGTTTGTTGAGAAGTTTGTGTTTACCAAGTTTGAACCATCAGGAATGGTAGACCATCCAAATATCAAAACAACTACTTCACTTGTTGACTTCGTATTCCGTGCATTGGCTTACGAATACTTAGGCAGAACCGATTTAGTACATGTGGTAGATCAGCCTACAGTAGAAAATACCGGCGAAGGAGACGAGGAAATTACCCTCATGGGAAAGCCCGAGTTGAGTAGTGTGCGTGTAGCCGCTACTAATTCAGGTGCAGCTACTGCTCCGCAAAAATTACAAAGAGCAACTGCTGGAATTAAGGCAGAAGTTGGCTTAGATGCGGTAAATGCAGCTGCAAAGAACATGCAAAGTGATGCTCCTGCTTGTAATGTTTGTGGTCATATTACAATTCGTAGTGGTACTTGTTATAAGTGTTTGAACTGTGGTAACAGTATGGGTTGTAGCTAACTTAGTTGGGTGAATATGCTAAGCCGCTCTTGTATAAGAGCGGCTTTTTTTGTAAGACGAAGTGAGATCAGCAATAAAATTATTTAGGTGTATTCCTTAATCTATTGGTGTATAGAAATGAAAAGTATGCAAAAAGAAGTATTTTGAAAATGCCAAGAAACCAATCTATGCCTCGTTGTGGAATACCTGGACTAATATATACAACAATAGATGCAATGAGACCCAAATAGCTTACAATAGCCAGAAAAATTAGCGTAGATCTTTTCTTGAACATTCAATAAAGTTTTATTTCCAATAAAATCAACAGTTAAATACTTGCCTATTTAGTGATATAAACTTTAAACAATCGGCTGCTTGCTTGGCTCTGTTTACCTGTATTGCTGTAAAAGATATTTGGTGCAGAGCTTTCAATTCCACCAATCATATAGCCCACAAAGGTTTTTCCCGGCTTAAGTTTGTCTAGTTGAATCACATGGTTTTCATACATAGGAATAGATAAGTCAGCAATGAAAGCAGCCCCAGCTCCTAAGTACCCAGGCATTTTAGTAGATAATTTGGTTTCAATCATCTTGCCCTGCGCATTTCTAGTTACCTGTGCAACTGTTTGAACAAAAGGAACATCCTCATCATATACAGCTTTACCAAGACTATCGTAATACTGACCAATCCCTCCAAGGAAAATAGTATGCATCTCTTTTGTTTGCTCGCTGAAAAATGGAATATATGCACAATGATAATTGTTGTAGCGTTGTTCAAAAGACTCATCAACTGTATATGAATTACTGTCGATATGTACACAATTTAAAAATGGTATATCCTCTTCATATTGAAACACCCCAGAAAAGGCAGTGATACTTGGTTGACCATTTGCTAATATTTGAGGGACAACATTTAAATCGCGGCGGTGCAAGTGTAAAGAGTCTACAAACGATTGAACATGATGAATCTTGAGATTGTTGCCATCATCTTGAATCTTAAATTTTCTGATTGCATTGGTGTATTGCTGAAAAAATCCAGGTCCATGGTCAGGTCCATGTGGATTATATCTGCCCATGAATTTGTGTCCGCCCACCAAAAAATAATTCTCATCTATTTTTTGTAATCCGCCACCAGTTACTGCAAATAGTGAATCTTCTGCTTGTTTGAAAAACGGAGTAATTGAAGTGTTTTTGATAATTGCTTCAATAAGTTCGCTCACTTTAATTGAGGTCAGAAATGGATAGGTAATATGTTCATTTTTTGATTTGCTAAATCCATATCCTCCAATAATGTATAAATAATTTTTGCTCTGATAGAATTGCATATTAGTAGAACTCAACTGTTCTTGGATATTTACTGGTAAGACTGAAAATGAGCTGCTCCATTTTTTCCCTTGAACAGGATCAATAACAACTAATTCTTGATTATTGCCATCAGGGGAAAAAGCGGCAAAAGGTTGTCTTCTGTGCAATCCATCTATTCTGCCACCAATAATTAACCATTTTCCATTTGCTTGTCCAAACGCAAATGACTGAACACCTTTTAAATTTTTAATTGTAATGGGTTCTAGTTCAACATGTAGAAGTGATTCTTGGCTGTAAATATTTTCAATCAGTAGTATCGTAAGTAAAAATAAAATTAGTCGCATGTTAATTTTTTTCAAAGTTACTAATGAAAAAATCAATTGTGATTGGATAAAAGCATTGTCTTGGCTAAATTCGTTGTGCATGGAAATAAGGATATGAAGAAAAAGCACATTATTTGGTCAACTATCATTGTCCTACCAATTGTATTGGTAGGTTTGGTTATGTATGTGCTTCATGCAAAGCAAAATGACCTTGTTGCTGAAATTCTCGATAGAGTTAACGGCGATTTCAAAGGGAAGATAGCAATTGAAAACACCCAGATTTCTCCATTCAAAAATTTCCCTTACATCTCAATAGATCTTAAAGGGTTAAGAATTTATCCTTCTAAAAGCAATGATGCTACTGCTATTGCTGAAATGAAAGATGTGTATATCGGATTTGATATTTGGACCATACTCAAAGGGAAGTATGACATTAAAACAATTAGACTATCAAATGCACAATTCAATATAGTTCAGGATACTTCCAATAAGTATAATATTTTAGAAGCATTCGAACCATTGGTGCCTGAACCACCCTCAACAGAGGCCTTGCATCTGGATTTAAAAAAAGTGATTCTTGAAAATGTCCACTTTCAAAAGACACGTTTATCAGATTCTTTAGGAATACATATAGAAATTGATAAAGCAACTACTAGTTTTAAAACAAGTCCAGAAGAAATTCTCTTTGGTATTGAATCCATTTTTCTTTTGAATGTTATTGAAGGAAGAGACACTGGATTTGCAAAAAATAAACACGTTCAGTTAAGTAGTAAGTTTCATTTTAATAATGCTACCCATTTTATAGATTTTGAACCATCTACACTTCAATTGGAACAAGCCCAGTTTAGTATGGATGGGACGATTGATTTTGATAATGATGTAGATCTTGATTTGAAATTCAAAGGTCAAAAACCCAATTTTGATTTATTAATTGCATTTGCTCCGAATGAATTATCAGAGACACTCCGCTCTTATGGAAATAAAGGCGACATATATTTTGATGCTACAGTAAAAGGAAAGGCGATTAATGGGCATTTACCAGCAGTGGATGCTTCTTTTGGTTGCAAAGCAGGTTATTTCAACAATCTTAACAATCAGAGAAAGCTTTATGACATGAGTTTTGATGCTTCTTTCACCAATGGGAAGAAGAGAAGTGTAGAAACTTTCGAATTCAGGCTCAATGATTTTAAAGCAAAACCAGAAGCGGGTATATTCGACGCGAAACTGCTTGTTAAAAATTTTGCCTCCCCTGAAATTGATATGCAGGTTACAGCAGATTTTGATCTTGAATTTCTTGCTCAGTTTCTAAACTTACATGATTTAAGTGATTTAAGCGGCAATGTTGAGCTTACGATGAATTTTCACGATATCGTTGATTTAAATCAGCCAGAGAAATCATTAGCACGATTGAATCAATCTTATGCTTCTCAACTTAGGGTTTCTAATCTAAATTTTTCTTCGAATCGTTTTGGACTACCTATTCAGCAACTGAATATGCGCGCTTTTTCGGAAGGGAACCAATTAACCTTGGAGGAGTGTAATTTGAAATTTGGCAATTCTGATTTTTCTGCAAAAGGCTCTTTAAGCAATTTGCCTGCATTGCTACATCAATCGCACACCACGGTTGATGTGGACTTGGCCTTATCATCGAAACTGATGGATATTGAAGAAATCACAAAAAATCTCATTGATGGAAAACAAATTCTTGCTGAACAAGTTGAAGATCTTGCTGCAAGTTTTAAGGTGAAATTTGATGCAAGTACTTTACAAATAAAAGAACATTTTCCAACTGCTACCATTCAGCTTATTTCATTAAATGGTAAGCCTAAAAACTATCCGCATACTATTCAAGATATTAAAGCTTCTCTTCATAGCACGGCAAATGCCTTAACACTTGAATCAATTAAATTGAAAGTGGATCAGTCGGATATTGCTGTTTCTGCTAAAGTGAACAATGCAAGTTTGTTTTTGCAGGATAACAAATCAGGCGCTACTTCTTTTGAGTATTCCATCCTATCGAATCATATAGAATTTGGAGATGTGTTTACATATCAGGGTAAAAAGTATGTACCCGAATTTTTCTATGGGCATGAGTTACACAAGTTGAAAATGTATGGTAAAATTGAATTTGTCTTTGTAGAAAATCAATTATTATCGCAATATTTCACTATAAAAAATTTATTTGCAAAGCTTGATCGATATCCGCATGTCTTTCACGATTTTAATGCGAAACTTAGATTGTATGAGAATGATTTGCATATAGATCGATTTGATGGCATGTTGGATGCCAGCGATTTTCATATTACAGGAAAACTTGGCAATTATAAGCTCCTTGCTTCCAATAAAAAGCAAGGAGACGCTAGGTTGAATTTCAGTATACAATCCAATCAACTACAGTTGAAAGATCTTTTTAGCTATAATGGCAAAAATTATGTACCGGAAGAATACCAGGCAGAATCTTTTTCATCATTTGCCACAAAGGGTTATGTTCAAATGAACTATGTGCAAGATAGTTTACTAACAACTGATTTGCATATAGATGCCATGCAGGGTAGTTTTTCTATGCACCCCTTAAAGATGGAACGATTTTCCGCTGATCTTAGTTTCAAACAAAATCAAATTGATATAAAAAAGATAGTGGGCCTATTAGAAGAAAATGATTTTGCCATTTCAGGTCATTGGTTCACTAATACAACTGATCAAAGCAAAGCCAAAAGAAGTAACATTCAATTTGCTTCTAGAAACCTAAATATGGAATCGCTATTAAGTTATGAGGAGCCACAAGCTGGTGCAACAGTTGACCATGATAGTGGATTTAATCTATTTACAGTTCCATTCCCCAACCTTGATTTACAGCTTAATATTGGGCGATTGCAATACCATAAGTATCAATTACAACAACTGCGGGCTCAGGTTAGATTAAAAGAAAATCACTTTATTTATTTTGACCAACTGAGTATGTTGGCAGCGAGTGGTGCTATACGCATGACAGGATATTTGAACGGAAGTGATCCTCAACATATTTATTTCAATCCAACACTCAATATTCGGGGTGTGAAGTTAGATGAGGTAATGTATAAGATGGATAATTTTGGCCAGGATATGTTGGTGTCGGATAACCTTCGCGGAACTTTTTCTGGATTGATTAAAGGGAAAATTCTGTTACATGCCGATTTAACCCCTAAATTAGATGAGTCCGACTTAGAAATGCAAGTGCTGGTGGAAGATGGAAGATTAGAAAAGTTTCAGCCGATGTTCGCATTGTCTGATTTTTTTGGCGACAAAAACTTGTCAAGAATCGTATTTGATAAATTAGAAAACAAGTTAGTTCTAAAGAACGGATTACTGTATTTGCCTAATATGGTTATTAATTCATCACTAGGATTTATGCAGCTCTCTGGTAAACAAGGATTAGATATGCAAATGGAGTACTATATGCGTGTTCCTTTAAGAATGGTCACAGGAGCTGCTATGCAAAAACTATTTGGACGAAAATCGGAAGAAATTGATCCCGAGCGCGAAGATGAAATTATTTATAAAGATCCTAAGCGAAGGGTGTCTTATATCAATATTAAAATTGCAGGAACCCCTGATAATTACAAGATAAGTTTACAGCGTAATAAAGAGCAAAAGAAAAAAGATCCTAATGATAAGATTGAGCTAACTGCTTTTGAAGATTTGGAGGAGATGTGATTTCAAAGTGTGTGTAGGAAAAAAACTTAATTCAAATACTGTATTAGTTGAAGAATTGCTGTAGCAATAACCGTAGATAAAACTATAATCCTAAAAATTCGTTCGCTGAATTTTCTGAGAATAAGTTTGCCCGTATAACTACCGAGAACACTTATTACTATAAGAAATGGAATTAGAACAAGGTGTTCTTTTCTGAAATAGCCCTGACTTGTATAAATCACAGCTCTACTGGCATCAACTCCTAAATCTATGACGGCTGAGGTAGCTATGAAAATGTCTTTTGGTATTTGAAAAGCAGCAAGTGTAATACCTCTAATTGCTCCTCCTGTTCCTGCAAATCCCGCAATTAGTCCCGATGTAATCCCTCCGATATATAAATTAGAATTTGTTTGTTGAATTGGTTTATTCATGTTGAAAAGTAAATACAATGCTAGAAAAACCAAGATTATATTCATTGCCAACTCAATCTCTTTTGCAGGTAAATATGTTGTTGCTAAAGCTCCAATAATTACGAATATAATAGCAGGAATACCAAGCTTTATGACAATATCTTTTCTTATACCCTTTCTAAATAAAAGTATTTTTGAAAGGTTACTAAATACATGAAATATTGCGGTTATTCCTAACACTGTTTTAAAATCAAAGAATATGGAAGCTACAGGTACAAATAAAATAGATGATCCGAAACCCGATACTGTTCCAAGTATTTCGGCTATAAATGCCAGAATGATAAATAGGCTGTATTTCTCTAAATCAAACAATTTATTAGCAGTTATCTAAAACAATGTAGGCTAAAAAAAACTTTTCTTAAAATTTTTCTTGTTTCAAATTAAATACGGATTCTTCAATTTTAAGATTTATCAATTTATATAAGTTTATCGTACGACAAATAGAATTTTTAAACTTCAATATAGAAAAATGCTGCTATTAAATAACTCTTCTATTTTATTAATTTTCTCTCTTATTTAGATGTCTAGCAAGCTTTATAGAATGTTTTAAAGAATTCGTATTCCTCCAGTCGTGGTGCGATACAATTATATATTTTGGCTTTGGATATCTTTTTTTAAGGTTGAGTAAGGTTTCTAAGTATTTGTTTTTATTAGCATCGCCTAAGTAGCCAAGATCTTTTGCTTCAGCCCCTTTAATTAAGCATCCGCCATACAATATTTTCTGCTCATTAAACCAAATAGTAATATTATCAGCGGTATGACCTTCACCCGGATAAAACACTTCAAAACTTACATTTCCTATTTGAAAGGTTGTGTCATGAGTCATTAAAAACTCAGCTCTTTTTTTATTATTTTTTCGACTGAGCTCGTCGGTTAAAATTGTAGTATAGGTTTTTATTCCTTGTTGTTTATAGTATTCCAGTCCCTCGGTTCTATCACTATGCCAATGGGTTGCAATGCAAATGGAAACATGCGAATTGTGTTTTATTCGAATGCTGTCTAACAGTGGTTGAAATTGTGTGGTATCCCAAGGTGTATCAAATAAAATAGCTCCCTTCTCAGTAAGTGCATACATACCATGTGCAGGTAAATAATTGCCCTCATATAAGTTATAAGTAGTGTATATGAAAAAGTTATGCGTTAACGGAGTAATAGATATTTTGGGAGCATTGGATTGCCCAAGACATATTTTTGAAATAAATATTGTAAGCATATATATGCAAAGCGTTCGCATTAGTGACTTTTTTTAATGTGATATAATTTTTTCATAGAGAACTTCTTCTAAGTTTTCTACTTGCATTTTTTTAGAAAACTCCAGCGCTTTTAATTTATAGGATTCGTTTTCAACCAAATCCTTAATTAGAGGTCTGAGCTTTTTCTCTGTAAGTTTATTTACTGGTAAGCCTACAAGACCATTTATTTAATAAAAATAGTAGTTCAATTAAATTACTGATTATGGAGTAAGTTTCTTAGCAATAAGAGCAGTATGGGTATCTTGTTGGTTTTTATTATTTGTATAATCAATATGATATATTTTAATGACTTCGAACCCTAGTTTTATAAGTCGTTGAGTTATTTCTTCTAGCTTATAGTAATAAAAATAAGATTGATCCCCTGTACTTGAGTGTTGGAGTCCAGATTTGGAAGGGTCTCCATCCACAAAACTTAGGTATAGTATACCGTTTTGATTCAGCAGCAACTTAATATTCGAAAAGAAAAAAATACTGTCTTCGTGTGAAAGATAGGGTAAACAAAAACCACAAATAATTCCATCAAATGTGATAGTAAGTTGATGAATACGCCTACAGTCCATTACTTCAAATGAAGCTGTAGGATTGTTTTTTCTAGCAAGTGTAATCATATTAGGCGCTACGTCAATACCTTGTAAATTACAATTCGAATTTTTTGAAAGTATATACTTTGCAATATTACCTGGGCCGCAGCCTATATCTAAAATAGATGGATTTTCTGTATTGATATTATTACAAAAAAAATCGTACGAATCATTATAGATGTCAAGATGCATGAATTTCTCTTGGTAGAGTTCTGCTAGTTTATTCCATGTTGAAAATGTTTGATTATACTGTTGTTCCATGGGTCTTAGGTAATGCTATTACAACGAAAGATAGTACATAAAACTGTTCGACTGGATAGCGGTATTATATTAAATAAAGAGCAAAAATTCAGTGTAACCTTCAGTTACTTTAATAACATTTTTTACGCAAGAGTTACTTTGTGGCAAATCTACCTTCTTCGTCACAATTTAATTTTATCTTTTTGCAACTTTTGTAGTAAGTGGTATATGCAAATGGAGATTTGAGTGCTTGATACCAAACATTACAGTTGCAGGCTTTACTTATGTTATCTGTTTTCCAAAATGACTTTTTTATTAAGGCTCCGTTGTTTTTATATTCATACCTAGAAACAATAGTCCAAATTTCGCCACTTTTTTCATCCGTATAGAAGTTTTTAATCTTCACCTTAGATTGTATTTTCCCATTATCATAGTAATTAACGTATTCAAAATTTCCAATTTCTTTGGTTTTAATTTCCTTTTGAACTATATCAAAAACAGATAACGTAGAGTCATTCACATCGTTTGACACTGTTTGAGATTTGGCAGTACTAATCGCAAAGAGAAGAGTAATGCAGATAAGTCTTTTCACTACTTCAAGTATTTATGATAATTGTTCTAAACTATTTAATTTATGTCATATAGCGTTCAAGTGCATTTAAAATTCTTTTCTCCAATCTAATTTCAAATTTATTGGCTTTATAGCTTTACTTATCAAGTTGATTTGCAATAGTTTTTTTGATAGCAGGGCTGATGATGTTGTTTTCAAACTCAGCCAAAATAATTTATGTGACTCATTCACATTAACGTAATTAGGATTAATTGTGATTCAATTATTATAACTAACGCTTGCTATTCAATTTACTATTTCATTAAAATAAGTCTGTGTATGACTGAAGATTCTAAGTGTTTTTTTGCATATATTAAATCTAACTTCTCCCAATGCTATATGTTTATTTAGCAGGTGAATAGGGTAGAGCTGATTTGTGTACAATTATTCTCAGTTTTCCATCTTTTCCTTTTTTAAATACCCAGGTTTTTTCTACCATCACTTCATTTCCATCTTTGTCAACTACCCAAACATTACCCATGGTAATTGCTACAGAACCATATATCTGGATGCCTTCATTTTTTTCTCCAAGATTTGCATACCGTACGCTCACCCAAGGCCTCAGTGCAAATCCTTGGTCGTTTGGATAATCTGGATCCCCTCCAACAAAATAGGAAATGGCTCCTTTTTTATCTGTCCTAAAGGTTTGGTCCCCATAAGCTAATGTTGGCTTAAAGAATACTTTTCCATAGTCATAGTTATACAAATCAGATATGACTTCAGTAGCAAAAGCTTTATAGTCACCACCAGATTCCTTTATTTGTCCAATTTTAATAAGTGCATCACACCAAGCTTTTTCTGCAGCATATACCTCTTCATAGGTTATGATTTCCTGTGCACCTTCTTCTACATACACAAGACCTAATTGATCAATTACCTTTTGGACATGCTGATTCACTGGGCTCTTTGTAATTGTTTGGATTTCAGGTTTAGTATTCATTTTTTTTGTTTTAGTATTTTTGAATTGATACTAATAGTTAATTAAATTTGAATTAATCCACCTCCTTACTTTCAAAAGTTGCTTTATCATCAGTTATAATTGAAGAATTAATTTTAAACCTTTTTGTGCAGACGATTCTTTTTTATCGATTTGTCCTACTGCTACTGTTGAAAATGCAACAAAGATGGGTGTAAGCAAGTTTCTCATTCTATTATTTGGTTGCTACCAGCTATTATTAGATCTTCCAAGTGAATCACTTACACTTATTATATAAAACATCCATTCTTTTATTTGGCAATCAATATATTGAGTCTTTCTATCTTTAAACTTTTTTAATTTCTTACCTGATATTATAATACAATGAAGAAGCTATTTCATTCATGCTATTTTCTAAACTCTGTTTTGCATCTGTATAATCTTCTTTAATTTCACCTGTGTTATTAAAAAAAGCAGTATAGTCGTATATAGTCTTTTTATTTTCTGACCAAAGTTGTCCAATAGAAAATCTTAGCCTTACTTTTTTATCTTTTATGGCGATGGAAAATGAATATTCCATGTCAATAATTTCAACTTTGTCCTGCGATTTATAGAGCCAGGCATTTTTCCTGAAGCCATTAATTCGTAGATATTTGTTTTTTTGATCTCTTGTTATAACTGATTTAGGATTTTCGAAAGTTTCATTAACCCATTTAAGGGCCTTTTGATAAATTTCTTTTGCATTAGAACTGTCAATAATAACTTCTACTGACTGTACACCACTTTTTGTCAATTCAAATTTAGGAATTGATTGAGAAAATAAATGAGTCGCTACTAATAACATAACTGTGACTAGAAATGCTTTCATTTTATATTTTTTTATTTTTGAGTGTACTCTGTTTTTACAACCATGCAAATGGCTGGTAGGATTGTAAAATTTGTACTTACAATTACCAGCTAACAGTTGATATGATGAAGTTAATTCTTATTTTTTTGACTGCTGTTATTGAATATACCATTGGTATTTTGTTATCTAAATGTGCTATTCTGAATTTTTTAGGTTCTAATTCTACTGTCTTATTAAAGCAGTTATAGGGTGAATAGTCAAACTCATCGAAGGATGTTATCTCAAGTCCATTTTGAATGAGACTATTCAGCACTTCCCCAATGCCGTGATTCCAGGATATATCGGAAATAGTCAAGTCAGCAGTTTTATCTGCATAAGTTCCGCTATTTGTTTCTACAATGGGTCCCGAATTAAAATATCTGTAACCAATTTTTTCAAAATTGTAGTCAAACATCCAAACAACTGGATGGAACTCTACAAATATAAATTGTCCGTTTGGTTGTAAGAATTTGGAAATTACTTTTGCCCATTTGTTCAAGTCCGGTAGCCAGCCGATTGTTCCATAACTTGTGAAAACCATATCAAAAGTTTTCTCTAAATGATTCGGTAAATCATAAATGTCGCAACAGATGAAGTTTGCATTTGAATGGATCTCTTTTGCTATTTGCTTAGCACTATCAATTGCTTTATCTGATAAATCAATTCCAGTAACGGTTGCGCCAAGTCTTTCCAATGAAATAGTATCTTGGCCGAAATGACATTGTAAATGTAAAATGGACTTTCCTTTTATATTGCCAAGTAAGTTCAATTCAATTTCATTTAACGATGTATCCCCATTCAAAAATCCCTTCTGGTTGTAAAATTCAGAATTTAAGTGTGTGTCGGTTCTATTGTTCCAAGCCTTCCTGTTTATTTCAATATAGTTATGTTCAGGGTTCATTTTTTAGCATTTGTATGCAAGTAACTCAAATAACTAATTACATATCAAATACACCTGTGTATTTGATATCGTTGAGTAATAGTAAGGTGAATATAAATATTTCTGCTTCTATTTAAATATGGGCACCTGTATTTCTTTACTCCAGCCTTAAAATTCAATAAATAAAAATATTTTATTACTAGTGATCCGAGCAGGCATCTCTCTGCGTAGATATCTTGAAACAATCTAATTATTAAGAATTTTTAAACTACAACTAAAGGCAAAGCCTACAATTTTAAAACCAATATTTTATGAAAATCAGAACACAATCCCTTTGGGCAGTTGCCCTCGCAGCTTTTACATTTACTAGCTGTTCTAAAAAAAATGACATGAATGTTGAAGTTTCAGCTTCTTGGTCTGTAACGCTCAGTACTAAAAATGAGATTCCTGCCGTACCTAATAGAGCTGAAACAGGAACAGCAGCAATAAAGTTGTTCTCAAACAATGAACTTGAATTTGATATTTCAGTCCCTAATCTAGCTGCTGGCGATATGATTCAGGCCGCTCACCTCCATGTAGGCGATGCAGTTACTAACGGAGGTGTGGTTGCCGATCTCAGAGGAATGATGCATCAAAATAAAACTATGGGAAAGATAGTTATAAGAAGCACCCTGGCAGATTCTTTGAAAAATGGTATGGCACAAATCTATGTAAATGTGCATACAACACAAGTTGCTTCTGGCTTGGTAAGGGGTCAGTTAAATGACAATGTGGTATGGGCTGCAGATGTAATGCTCTCTGGCTTGAATGAAATTCCGGCTGTTACCACTACAACACGAGGAACAAGTTTCTTAAGAATTACAAGTTCTGGCAAATTGTTCAGCGGATTTTCGTTTTCTATGATGGAAGCCGGCGATATGTTAATGGCAGCACATATTCATGTTGGAGCTGCTGGTGTAAATGGTCCGGTATTACTAGGACTAGCCGATAATAATGCAGATTTTTCAGTTTCAAAATCTTTTACACTTTCAACTGCCATTCGTACTGCAATTTTGAATGATGCATTATATGTGAACGTACACAGCATGAACCATCCATCTGGTGTAGTGAGAGGACAAATTCGTTAGATTCAAGTATTTACATTCATTCAATATCTAAATAAAGAGAGGCTATCAAAATTTCTGATAGCCTCTTTTAGTTTATGAGTGAAATGGTGCTGAAAGCGAGTGGAAAATCCAGTTCAAATATTTTAGAATTTTAAATAAGATTATGTTTAGGGTTTATCGCTTCATTATGATTGTCCAAAGCTGATTTTATTGATTTAATATGAGAGCAACAGATTTCTCAACTATTCTATATATCTGCTAAATATGGATCTATAATTTGTCCAAATATAATTTTATACCTGTCTTCAAAAATGTCATCCTCTGTTAAAATAAATTCAGCTTGTTCAAATAGATCAGGATTATTTTTATAGAAAGCAAATTGTTTTCGTTTTCTCTTTATCAACTTTTTGGTAATGCTTACTTTATCATATTCTTTACATAAATATTTAAATGCTTTAACGGCTGATTGCTTGTTGTCAAAATAAAAAGTTATGTAATAAGTTTTATATCCAGTGAATGTATTTGATTGTTCATTTGTTAGAATGTCCAGCTTACATTCTTTTGCCCCAATTTCAATATAAGGATGTTTCTTAAAGGTGAGTGAGTGTCCTACTGAATAAACCGGACTTGAGTCTATTACAGGTGGAAATGCGGTCCAATCAACATTTTCTTTTGGTTTTTCTGTTATAAATGGAACATACTTTTTCAGAAACATTTTTGTTAAACTATCTGTTTCATAGGTGCTTATTCTCAGTAAAATATCATTTGTAATAGAATGAAAGTTGCGTGGTTGAGCAAAGGATGATGATATCATAAAATGGAAAAATCTATTTATAATTAGGTTCCCTTGTAGGCTTATCGATTTGCCATTAGCTGTAACCTCCATCAGCTTTTAGAGCACATTAATAAAAGTAAAGCTTTTAGATTAGTAATGAAGATAGATGTATTTCATTATTAATAAATCACTATCAACTATGCTGTTTTAAAACAGCTTGTTAGCTACATTAATTTTCTTAGCGTTTCTAGAAAATCTTTTCCATCCATTATTTTAAGCTCTTTATCATCATTCACTTCAATTTTGTAAGGTATTCCATTTTCAATTTTCCTGACAATGCCATTTTTATCTAAAAAAATGTTTAGTGGGAATGAACCAATATCCATAGATTCGATATACTTTTTGGCGTTTGTAATATGAGTAAAGTTAAATTTATGTCTTTGTAAGAAGTTTCGGACCTTTTCACTTGACTCATAAGTAATAGCAATAAAGTTCGCGCTGTCTTTCAGTTGCTCTTTTATCTGGTTTAAAATTGGCATTTCTTCAATACAAGGTGTACAGGTTGTAAACCAAAAGTTTATTAACGTTGGCTTGCCCTTTAGATTTGTAATGTTTATTTTTTTATTATCGAATGTTGTGAACGTTGGTAACTTAAATTCTTTATTCAGATAACTATTTGAGTCAAAGATTTTTTCTTCTTTAAGGTCACTTACATTAACAACCCACTCATAAGAATAAATTACACTATCAGGTGTTCTCCTAACTTCTTTAAAACTTTCTTTGATTGTAACTTCCTTTGAGGGGAAGATACCTTTCATTTGCTGAATTTTTTTCGTTTTAATATCAATATATGTGATACTATCTATTATTTTATCTTCTGGTGTTTTTAAGTACTTAGTTTGTCCGAATGCATTAAATGCCCCAAAGCATAATAATGTAAAAAGTAGATTCTTAATTTTTGTCATATAGTTTACATTTAACTTTTATAAAATTATTGTAGCTAACATATTGGCGCAGTAGATAAATTTGAAATCTATCTGCAGGCACAAATGATGATGTAAAATACAAAAATTCATTATTTCTTCATTCGCTCCATTTAATTATTTAGTCTAGGAGAGAAGCTGATTGTAGTACACTGTTAAGGCGGCGTTATTAGTCCACCGAAATAACACAAATGCAATGTTACCTGCTTTACTTTGTACATTTTCTGACAAAGAAGTTGATTCTCGTAGTCAAAAAAAGATGATCAATAGCCAGCCAGAAAAATTTCCACAGCCAATTAAGTCACGATTAGAAATGCTTTTCCATCCAGGGTTTGTCCAACTATGAATTAAAAATGCGATTACAATAAGTGTTAATAAGCCCTAAATTGTCAAAACTGTCCAACCTACTACTTTTATTATTCTTCTAAAATACTTTATCCTAATTATTTCGCAAGAACAGCCCCAAAAAGGGTTTGATAATAAATGGCTGCAATTATAAATGTCAAAGGCGAACCGATAAACGTCCAGATGATTGCTGCTACTTTGATGTCTTTAATTAGTTGTCGTTTGCGAAACCATATAATTGTCAAAGCAACTAATGTCGCCAATGAAATAATGAAGCTATGAATAAGCTGTCCATAGTTGTCGTCATATTCTAAGAACTGTGCTTGATAAAAAGTAGTCCAACAGTAAACCGTCTGGACTGTCAATAAGAGAGGTAATATGATTTTACGTAGTGTCAATAGTATAGCAGGTAACGTTTTCGGCTTGACGTAGTGGCGGATTTTTAGCACAAAAGTTCAATCGAAGAACTACACTTGAACCTGCCACAAAACTGTCATACGAAGCACTGTACCCGCCATTACGCCAAACCGCTGTTACCAGTGGTTGTTCTTTTCATTCTGTCAGTTTAGTTATATAAAATATGTCGTTAAATGGATCGCCAAACTTACCAATCCATTTTTGTCCGATCATAGTAATTTGTCCTTCTGCCCTTATTAAATATGGAACATTATGAATTGAATACTCAAATTGTCTTTCATAAGTCAAGTCGCCATTTCTATTTAGTTCAAAAATGTACGCCCTGTCACCTTTGTCTTTGACAGGTGTTATAGTGCTTGAGAATAAATAATTCCCTTCTTTGGTTTCTACAAGATTTCCTGGTTGTTCGTAATAATTCTGTTTAAGGTCTTTTCTCCATTTCAAGTTGCCTTCTTCGTCAAGAACAATAATTTTTAAGTATTGATAATAAGTCTTTTCATCTTCAATTAGTGAATGATTACTGCCATATAAAACTAAGTTTCCGTTGCTCGACAAAACTGTCTGCCGTGGGTAAAAACGAGGGTATTTTTTTGTCCAAATTGTATCTCCTTTTTGTGTAAGTTTCATTAACCAAAGTGAATTGATATTTGATTCAAGGTCGTATTGCTCTGCTGTTAAATAAAAATTACTGTCAGTCGTAGGGATTATAGAAATGGGATTGCTATGTCCTTTTGTAAGGATTAATTTTTCTGAAATAATTTTTCCGACAAGGTTGTAGAGTCTAATTGAAATTCCAACATTAGAAGTTTTAGGTTGGTATTCATCACTAATCAAAATCAACTCATTCTTATTAGTCAATCGTAAAATTGAATTACCACTTGGATGTTTTGGTTTGTCAATATTCTTAGTCCAAATAAGTCTCCAATTTTTATCAAATTTGTTTAAAAAGTCCTTTGTATAGCCACCCATAGTTCTTCGGTCAGTGGTAACGACATAAAAACAGTCAGCAAGTTCAATATAGTCTGTGAGTGCGTATTGAAAGAAAATAGGAATATGGCTTATTGAGTCCCCTTTGGATCCTATTGTTAGAAAACTATAGTTTTTTTTATGAATGTCGTCTTTTTGATTAGTTCGTAAGTAAATCCGAAAATATTTATCTATTGTTGGTTTACAATCTAAAATAGAGACGTGACTACCTAACGAAAATGTAGTGTTTCCTACCACTTCATATTTAAGTTCTTTATCATTTAAAGAGTCATTTTTCTTCTCTTGTCCTTTACAAGAAGTTAATGTCAAAAATGCTAATATGGTTATTACTGCTGTCTTCATACAATCACTGGTAACGTAATCGCATTGGCGAAGTAACGGTGTGAGAGTTACTGTCTGCCCGGTGCTTTCCGCTGAACTAATTTACTAAAGTTTAATGTTTGTTCCTTCTGCTTAGCTGAGTTACGTCAAGGCGGTACTGTCGATTGTATTTGTTCCCGTTGCTCCTTATTCTTCCGTCAACCCATTATTTACGCCAATGCACTGTTAGCTGCAGATGTTCTAATTAAAAAAGCGTGCATCTACAAATCTAGCATGCTAACAAAATTTGTGCTTTCCTTGTTAGTTAAATAATGGAAATATGCTACTATCAGTTTTGTCTTTTCTGGGATTGAATCAACTTTTCCCAAACTAATCTTTAGGTTTTTTCGCATGCTATCTGTCAATTTTTTTGATAGCACTCTGTTCTTAAACCGTTTAAGAATTCGAATTCTTCGAATAGATAAATCCTTATTGATATGTAATTCATAAATAGAAACTCTATTTTCCTCATTGAAACCATTTAAATCATTATAATCCATCTTAAAATCAAAGACTGATAGACCAAATTTATTTTCAACTGTAATTTTATTCTCTTTGATAAAGTCCAAAAGTTCAAACTTCACCTCTATGCTTTTTTTATGCATAACATCTAAACCAGGGTACTTAATAAGGTCAAAAGTGCGGTCAATTTGTTCATTCCCAGAACAGTAATCAAAATATAAAATTCCATTTTTGTTTTTTGGAGCAAAGACTAGCCATGTTGTATTGTTAGGAGGAATAAAAGAGCAGGAATTATTTAACGTGCATTCTATTTTTAGATTGCTTGTAGACTCTCCTTTGTAAAGCTTTACAAGCTCAAACTTTATGTCACAATAGTTAGCATTGTTTTCATCTTTTGTATGTTTTAAAATTTTGATAGTAGCAACAAAATCTGAACGCTGATACTTTTCAATTAGGGTAGCAGTGGCACAACGACATGAAAATGCTCCCTTTGAAATTAATATCGAAAAACAAAGTAGTATTTTTTTAATCACATGCATAAAAGGAACTTGATACCATTTAAGTATTCTTACTAGGCAGCTTTTATTTTAGATTTCAAGTTTCAAGGTTTGTCCTTCTACAAATTGTCCTTTTGATTTGGTAATTTTTATTTTCTGCTCTGCTGTGTAACCTAAAGTTTCGCCACTTTTAAATGTTACATTGCTGTTGATTACATAAGCACAAATATTGCCTAAAAAACTGTGCATTTCTTCCAAATCAAGTTTTACGTTTATGAATTCCATTTCAAGTTTGTCAAATGCTGTCAATCCATAAGTATATGCGCTGTTTCCATTTTCGCTTTTCCGTAGTCCAATATAAACCCAAAGGTCAAGTGGTATTTGATTTGATTTTAAGGCTTCTGCACTGTCAAGATACTGCTCTCGTGGAATTAATAAAGACTGTGAACCTTGATAAACTCCAATGCAGTTTGTTGTCGCAACTATTGAAGATAAAACCTTTGTCAAAATTTTAAATCTTTCAAGTGTTGTATTCTTACTTGACATAACAGTCACTATAATATGCGAATTATGATTTTCTAAGTCTTTTTCGGCGGTTGTCCAATTGTAAGCGTACTGAGCTGTCCCTTGAATGTCTCCAAATGGAATTTGAACAGGCATTGACGCAAGTGCAACTGTTTCTCCTTGAATTGAAAATGTAACTGTCCCATTTTCGCCATTTATGTCCGAAATAGGTGTGTTCCAATTAGTTTTTAAGTAGTCAGAAACTTTGTCTAATTCAAAGGTCTCTCCATTGTTAAACATTGGCATAGCAAGAAGAATATTGCTCTTTTTAGTTTCCTCTGGTTGTTCCTTCTTCTTAAAGAAATCAAATAGTCCCATATTTTTCTAGTTATTTATTTACGTTTTGGTCTGTTAAAGTTGCACACAATGTTAGAAGTATTTGTGCAGGTGTGGTATTCAGGGAACATCAGCCCGAACAAATGCATGGCTAAAGATACTGCTGTTGAAGATTACTTACTACAGCTTAATACATATTCTTCCGCCGAAACAGAAGCAGAATAACGAACTACAGCCGAAGCTGTCAACATTCAGCCACACTTGCACAAATACGCATGTTGCACGCAGTTTGTTCAACTTATCCAATCGCAATATGTTTCAACCTGTTTCCACTTCCCATCTTCTTTTTGATAAAGTTTAAGTTGTCCAGTTCCGCATTTATTTCCGCAGCTACGGTCAGAATAGAAAATACAAAACTTGTAGTCTCTCAAAAAAATCGGAGCTGAAAAACTACTAAAACTTTGTCCATAGTGTTTATAGAAGTATTCCCAACCTTTTGCTTGGTCCTGGAAGATGCTCTGTATGGTATCGTTGTCAATGATTGAAATTTTTGGAAAAAATGAAGTTTTCCAAAAGTCAATCAAACGCTTTTTTGACTGCTCAATAATAAAGGCTCGTTCTGAGGCAGTCAAGTGTACTGTATCTTTTAAGAGTGGCTGCAAGCAGTCGAAGTATTCAAATCCGAATGGTTTGTCCGCCAAAACAAAATCTCGGTCATTCAATTCTTTCTGCTTCACATCATTCAAGAATAATAGTGTCTGAAGTAAATATTCGTTATCAGCAACTTTCACTTCTTGTTGAGGAGTGTCGGAAGTATTCTTCTGATGGCTGCGTCCGCAAGAAATGAGTGAACATATAATAATGGTCAAGAAAAGAAGCAGTTTCATGAAGTATTTATAAGAGGATGCCTAAGTTCAGACTTTCCATAAGTAGTGCAAGTCAATTGTGTGCAACGTTCGAGTATTTGCGAAGGCAGGGAATCCATTGATTGTCCAGCCTGGTATAAATGCTCACTTGAAAATATTTTGTTAAGGTTA
>ERZ1066133.189-NODE-189-length-34146-cov-7.920742_pt1 | contig 34146 bp, 32 predicted proteins | sample MGYA00382780_ERZ1066133 | MGnify/ENA primary metagenome ERZ1066133 (study PRJEB33369, sample SAMEA5778363) | biofilm metagenome | biome: Industrial cooling water; feature: Water cooling tower basin; material: Biofilm | place: United Arab Emirates | collected... | reverse complement strand
CTCCGTTCCCCGCGTCGATTCTGATCTTCTTCCTGGAGCTGGCCAGCCAGCTCGTCATCAAGCCCTTCGCCCTGGCGATGCGTCTGTTCGCGAACATGACCGCCGGGCACATCCTGCTCGCGACGCTCTTCTCGTTCGCTGGCATGGTGGTCGGCAAGGGCATCTTCATCCAGGGCCCGGTGACGCTCATCTCGGTGGTCGGCGGCTTCGGCATCATGCTGCTCGAGCTGTTCGTCGCGACGATGCAGGCGTTCGTCTTCATGTTCCTCACCACAGTCTTCATCGCGCTTATGGATCACCATGAGCACGATCACGAGCACGGCCATGATCACGAGCACGGCCATGCCAAGGGACACGAGCACGCCGCGGCCCACTAGCCGCGTCGGAATGCGTGCAGACGGTCCCATCCCGTTCGGCGGCGACGCTGGGCGGTGTAGAGAACTCGCGAGTGTTTTGAAGGGATGTATCGAATGAAGAGCTTCATCATCAAGGCCGCGGCTCTGTCCGCTCTCGCTCTCGCCTCCACCCCGGCCCTCGCCGCTGACGGCGTTGCCGCCGCGGGCGCGTCGCTGGGCAAGGGTCTGGCCGTTCTGGGTGGCGGCGTCGCCATCCTGGGCGCCGGTATCGGCATCGGTCTGATCGGCAAGGGCGCGACCGAGTCGATGGCTCGCCAGCCCGAGATCGCCGGCAAGATCCAGACCGCCGGCATCATTCTGGCGGTGTTCATCGAAGGTGCGACGCTGTTCGCCGTCGCCGCCGGCTTCCTCGCCGCCTGATCATCGAACAAACTTCCGGCGCGTCCGAACAGGGCGCGTCGGGGATTGCCTTCTTTCGTGATTCGGAATCTTCAGGAGTGCCTCGCATGCTCGCTCTTCGCATGAACCGCCTTCAGCTCGCCGCCGGCACCGCGCTGGTGATGCTCCCGACCTTCGTGCTCGCGGCGGACGAGGCCGTGGGCGCCATCCCGACCGTGAAGCAGGGTGCCGCGACCGGTATTACCGCGATCGTGGTCTTCCTGATCACAGCGGCCTTCCTTGGCGCGGTGGTGTGGCCGAAGATCAGCCAGGGCCTCGACGATCGCGCCAACAAGATCAAGGACGAGATCGAGGCGGCCGAGCAGGCCCGCAAGCAGGCCAAGGAGGCTCTGGAGGAGTACCAGAAGTCGCTGGCCCAGGCCCGCGCCGAGGCCGCCAAGATGATCGAGGCGACCAAGGCCCAGCAGAACCAGCTCGCCGCCGAGCTGAAGGCCAAAAGCGAGATCGAGCTCAACGCGATGCGCGAGCGGGCGATGAAGGAGATCGACCAGGCCAAGCGTGCCGCGGTCTCCGAGCTCTACGCGGACGCGACGAACCTCGCGACCATGGTCGCGGGCAAGATCCTGAAGCGCGAGATCAACGCCCAGGACCAGCAGCGCCTCGTCGAGGAAAGCCTCGGCCAGTTGCAGTCGATCCGCAACTGAGTGATGAGGTTTGAGGACGGAGGTTCAAGCACCGACGTGCCTGAGCCTTGTGATGACGAAGTGCCCGAGTGACGTGAATTGCGATTTGGCCCTTTGCGATTTGAGCTTTTCCTATGCCCCTCACCCAAGCCAAGCCCGATGCGCTCGCCAACGTCTACGCCAAGAGCCTCTACCACGAGGCCTTCGCCGAGGGCGGACGCGAGAAGGTTGAAGCCATTCAGGGCCAGCTCGAGGATTTCCTCGAGATGACCCGTGCGGACAAGGCACTCAACGAGTTCCTTGCCTCGCGCGTGATCCCCGCGGCCCAGCGCGGCGCTGCCTTGCACAAGGCCTTGCAGGGCCGCGTCGATGATCTCCTGCGTCGCTTCCTGCTCGTCCTGAACGACAAGGCCCGGCTCGCTCACCTCATCCCGATCGCCTCGGCGTACGACCAGGTGGTGCAGGAGCAGTTCGGGCGTGTCGAGGTCGATGTGATCACCGCTTCCCCCATCGATCAGGGCCAGCTCGGATCGGTCCGTGACCGCCTCGGGCGTGCGCTCGGCAAGGAAGTCGTGGTGCACACCTACACCGAGCCCTCGATGCTTGGCGGCGTCAAGTTCCGTATCGGCGACCAGCTTATCGATGCCAGCGTCCAGACCAGCCTCCGCAAGGTCCGCGACCAGCTTGCCAACCAAGGCACGTCGGCGGTACGCGGGAAGATTGACCGGATCATCGAGCAGTAAGGCGCAAAGGAAACAAGCATCAACAAGGCCCCGCGTGAAGCGGGGCTTTTTCGTGCGCGTCAGCGGGCCGGGGTGCCCGCGACTCGGGACTGTTGATGACGCTTGATCACGACCGGCGTTGCGACTGCGAAGGCGTCGGTGCGTGTACCAACCATTTCAGCATGTGTCCTCTGCGCCGGAGCGAAGACACCCCGGCGAGCGGGCGCAGCATTGCTGCGTCAGATCACTCCATCCAACAGAACTCTGTCAATTCAGCTCAACACACACCCAGCCCGGCGAGGTCTCCGCGGTGCCGGGGGGTGCGGTGAGCAGGTGCAGCCGCACATCGGTGTCGAGGAGCGGGCGGACGCGCTTGGGAGCATCGGTGAGCAGGTGCTGTTCGGGTGCGAACGCGAGGGGCTTGGCCTGACGGAACGCACGCTCGAGCAGGGCGGCGTGGGCGAGCGCCCAGGTGCGGGCGACGGCGAGCTTGGAGAATGCGGCGTTGGGGTCGGTCATGTCGGCGTGCGAGCGTGCGATGAGGTGCAGCCGGCCGCTGGGATCGACGGCGAGCTCCACCTCCGGGGCGTAGGGGCAGCGTGCATCGAGCGGCTCGAGCGACGGCAGGTGCCGGGCGAGCGAGGCGGGGGATGCAGACGCCGGATGAACGGTTGGGGTCCGCGGTGCGATGTCCGGCGCGACGACAGCCGAGCCGCTGGGAGCGACCGGTGGCGCTGAGGGCAGGGGTGTCGTCGGTGTGACGGCCGCGGGAGGGAACGCATCCGGGACGGGTGCGGCGAACGTCCCGGTCTCTTTCGCCTCCGGCGCCTGGCCGCGAGGTTCGGAGACGATGGGTTCGTCGTCGTCAACGAGCTGCGAGATTGGGGCTCCGACGGCTGCGGTATCTGGCTGCGGGTGTGTTGCGGGCGGGATACGGGTCGCGACCGCTTCGCGCACCAGCTCGATCAGCCGGTCGTGTGAGAGGTTGGGGCGACCGCGGTAGATGTTGGCGGCGGAGCCAGGCGTGATCTTGGCCGAGCAGGCCTCGCTGCTGACCGACTTGCCGAGGAACTTCTCGGCGGCCTTGGAGAGCTTCCTCGCGGCGTCGCTCGCGGCTTCGGTGGAGCTGCACATAACGACCACGTGCAGCGGCGGACCATCGGTGCCCAGAGTCTTGATGACGCGGTAGCACGCAACGACGGCGGCCTCGTCGGCCCCGGTCAGGACGCTGGCGCAATCGGACGCACGCAGGCAACGCATCAGCTCGGCGGCGTCCATGCCTTCCGCGGCTTCGTCGATGCGAACGATCCACTGATCGCTGATGGACTTGAGATGCCGTATCGCGTCGGCCACGCTGGGCATCGGGCCCATGTTCGGCGGGAGCGAGGCGGGCGGGAAGGCGATATCGACCGAGACGTCGGCGCCGGACACGCGGAGCAGCACCACCGGCTTGGCAGCGGCCTGGGCTCGATGCTTGGCGTACTGCATCACCCACGCCGAGCCGAGCACGGGCAGATGCCCGACAATCAGCGACTCGATGAAAGTGCCGACGGTGTTGGCGCTGACCAAGGGCTCGGGCTTGTTCGATTCGGCTTTGGGAGCGATAGGCTTGGCGACCTTGGTCGAAGCGGCGCTGGTCTGTGCCGGAGCGATGGGCTTGGGTTCGACGATCGGGGTGGCGGCGCGGGGCGACTGCACGCCTCCCGGGCCGATGCGGGCAACGGTGGTATCGCCATCGCCGAGGAACAGGTCCGCAAGGACATCGGCGTCTTCGAACGGGAAGCCGGCCGCGAGGTCCTCGCGTTCGTTGCGAGGGAGCTTGGCGCCGCGGCTGACCGGGCCGCCTTCGTCGGCGACCGGCGCGTCCTCGTGCAGGGCGCGGTGGAAGACGAACGAGCCGTCGCCGGCGTTGTTGCCCGCGATCGGGGCTGCATCCTGCCCTGGGTTGTTGCTGCGATGATCGTTCACAAAGACCTTTCGCGGGTGCCGCGGTGCGTGCTGGTGCGTGGGCATCGGCTTGTGCCGGCGTCCTCAGGCGGCTCCGTTCTTGAGCAGCGAGTCGATCGACAGCGAGCGGCTGTCGAGGATGTCGCCGATGCGGCGGCTGCCGCTCGACTGGACGGTGACGACGCTGTTCAGCTCGCCGAAGGGGTTGACCTCCGCCGAGGCGTTGTGCGGATCGGCGGTCCAGTGCCCGTCGACAACGAGCCGGTACTGGTGCGTGCCGGCGGGAATCTGGACGCAGAGCTCGAGCACTCCCAATTCGGCGTTGAGGTGCATGACGTGCGTGGATGTGGACCAGTTGTTGAACGAACCGGCGACGGCGACGGTCTTGCCCAACGACGCGGGCTGGACAAAGAGCACGCCCTGCGATGTCGAACGCACTCCCAGGATGCGGCGATCGGGCTCGGCACGCACCGGCGTGGGCGGCATCGTCGTCTGCTCGAGCCGCAGCGGCGTGGTCGCGATGGTCTCGGTCGACTCTCCGGTGACGCGGCGGAGCAGCTTCTGGGCTCGGTAGACCAGTTCGGCTGCGCGGCTGGTGGGACGGACATCGGTGTCTGTCGCGGTTTCGGTGATCGTCGCGACCGCAGTGCCGCCCGACGTCGAGGCGGGGGACATGCCGGTCGGCGTTGGGCGGGTGGAGGCGAGCAGAGCCTCGCGGATGGCGGAGACGTCAACGGGCGCCGCCGGAGCGGGCGTGGACGCTGGGGCCGCGGCGGCGGGAATGACCGGCGCCGTGATCGGCGTGCCGGTGGTCACCACTTCACGGATGGTCGCGGAATCGACCTCGATCGGAGTGGTGGTCTCGGTGGTGGTGTTTTCCACGGCGCTGGTGGTGGGGGGCGCGACCGTCTTCGTCGGGGGCTTGGCGGTGGTTTCCTGCTCGGGCTTGAGCTCGACCGGGAGCAGGCTCTGCTGCCAGTTCGGCTCGGCTGCGGCGCTGATCGTCGAGAGCTTCAGGCCCAGGCGCACGCCGATCCAGCGGGACAGGTCGATGTAGTCCTTGGCGCCCGGTGCGTCGGGGGCATGGTCGATGGCGGGCTGGCCGAAGCTGGCGGCCTCGCGGAGCTTGGCGTCGCGGCGGATCACGATCGGCGCGACCTGATGGCCGAAGCGACGGCGGAGCTCGCCAAGCAGATCGTGCGAGACCGTGCTCGCCTCGTCGTGCAGCGTGGGAACGAAGACGATCGGGATGTCGACGTTGAGCTTCTTGGCGAGGGCCTTGACCGTGGTGAGCTGGCGGGTCGCGCCCTGGAGGGCGAAGAAGCCGGTCTCGACGGGGATGAGGACGGTGCTCGCCGCGGCGAGGGCGTTGAAGGTGAGCAGGCCGATGGCGGGGGAGCAGTCGACCAGGGCGACGTCGTAATCGTTCTTGAGGCGTTCGAGCACCTGGGCGAGGCGGCGTTCCTTGTCGGGCTTGTCGGCGAGGCCGCCGCGGGTGGCTTCGAGGCCGGCGAGCTTCATGCGGCTGGGGGCGAGGTCAAAGTTGCGGCCGACGCGCCAGAGAAGGCGGGTGGTGTCGATCGGGCGCGTGGGCGGGAGCAGCAGCACGTCGCTGATGTCGAGGTCGATCTTGCTCTCGGGCACGCCGAGGCCGACGGCGCAGTGGGACTGCGGGTCGAGGTCGACGAGCAGGGTGCGAAGCCCGCCGCGGGCGAGGGCGGCCGAAAGATTGACGGCGGTGGTGGTCTTGCCGCAGCCGCCCTTTTGATTGACGATCGTGATAATCCGCACGTGCCACTCCTTGGCGTCGGCGGGGGCACGGAGAAGCCGTGCCGCACCGCGGCGGAGTCCGGCCGCACGGCTTCTCCGGCGACCTCTGCCGAGCGAATCCGTAGGGCCCATCAGCCGCTGGTGTATCGGCCGAGCTTGCGCCCGGGCTTGAAATGGACGGTGTTCGTGGGGGGTGCGAGATTCAAGCCCGCGGCGGGGCTGATTCGCTGCGGATGGACTCGATCGCCAGCGGCACCGCCGCGGCCGGGACATCGGTTCGGACCTCACATCGCCCCGGTGCGACAGGGACGATGAGGCGGAGCACGCCGGCGATGCTCTTCTTGTCGTCGGCCATGCGAGCGATAATGGCGTCGGTGCTGGGCAGACCCACCGACGAGCGCGGGAGACTCAAGCGGTCGAGCAGATCGCGGACGCTGTTGGTGTATCCGCGGTCGAGGCCGAGAGGCTCGCCGAGGGTACAGGCGGCGCGGAGTCCGAGGGCCACGGCTTCGCCGTGGTGGATCTCGCCGGGAAGTTCGGATCCGTCGGCGAATACGCCGCGGGCGCCGGGCAAGGCTTCGATGGCGTGGCCAAAGGTGTGGCCCAGGTTCAGAAGAGCGCGGCCAGTGGTGCCTTCGGCTTCTTCGCGCTCGTCGCCGGCGACGACGCGGGCCTTGATGGCGACGTTGCGGGCGATCAGTTCGCAGAGGGTGCCGGGCTCGCGTGCGGATATGGCGTTGGCGGCGGACTGCATCCAGCGGAGCAGGTCGGCGTCGCCGAAGTCGGCGCTCAGCATGGCGTGCTTCACGCACTCGGCCAGACCGGCGCGGAAGGTGCGATCATCAAGGGTGGCGAGAGTTCCGAGATCGGCGAGGACGCCGATGGGCTGGTGGAACGCGCCGACCATGTTCTTCTTGAGCGTGCCGCCGAGCTCAAGGTTGACTCCGGTCTTGCCGCCGACGCTGGCATCGACCATGGAGAGAAGCGTGGTGGGGCACTGAACGATTGAGACGCCGCGCCGGTACGACGCGGCGGCGAAGCCGGCGACATCGCCGACGATCCCGCCGCCGAGTGCGACGACGACGTCGGAGCGCTCGATGCGTGCCTTGGTCATCGCTTCGCACAGCGATTGAATTGTGGCGAGCGTCTTGCGATGCTCGGTGGCCTGCAGCTCGTGGGTGGCTGCGTCGAGCGAGACGGAGGCGAGACCGGCGATGAGACGCTGCCGGTCGGGCACGGACACACCCTGGTCGGCCACGACAAACGCGCGGCGGGGCCTCGCACCCAGCCGCTCCCGGATGAGCATGCCGGCGAACTCGAGCAGCCCGGAGCCGACGGCGACGACGTACGAGCGCTCGCCGAGTTCCACCCGCACCGGGCGGGTCTGGGGCGAGGTGGCCTGGGCGTCCGGGTCGAGGTTCGCGTCGGCGTCGGTCATGTGCGGGGAGGCGGGGTCGATGGAGGGGAAGGCATCGAGGCAGGCGGCATCGAGGCATCAAGGGGAGTGCGAGATCAGGCCTCGACGGTGTTGAGGCCGGCGCGGTCGCGGGCGGGGCTTCCGGGGCGTTCCCAAGGGATCCGCGGCGCGTCGCCCCACATCATCTCGATGTCGTAGTGGGCCCGGGTGTTGGGCTCGAAGAGGTGCACGATGACGTTCATGAAGTCGGCGAGCAGCCACGTCGCGCGATCGTCGCTGGTCGAGCGCACGGCGGCGTAGCCGACCTTGGCTCCGATCTCTTCCACGTCCTGCAGCGTTGAGCGCATCTGGCGGTCGGAGGTGCCGGAGCCGATGACGAGGTAGTCGGTCATCGGGTTGCGGCCGCGGACGTCGAGCAGCACGATGTCGGTGCACTTGTCGTCGTGAAGCAGGCGTGCGGCTTCGATCGCGAAGGCTTCGGCCTTTGAGGCCGGGACGTGCGACTTGGGCTTGGGCGCCGGTGCGGCGGGGGCGTTCGCGGCTTTCCTGGTGCCGCGGGATGCCGGCTTGGCCTTCGCCGGGGTCTTGGCAGGCTTGGAAGATGCACGCTTCACCGGGGCCTTCTTCGACGGCTTGGCGGCGGGCTTGGAGACGGACTTGGACTTCTTTTTGGCTGGGGGCACGCGTGCACTCGGCGTTGAGGATTCGAACGGGGAAGTCGACGGCCGCAAGTTTATGCGGCGCGCGGCCTGCACATCCGGCCCGGGGCAGGCCCTTCACACCGGAAATAGCATGGTCTGCACGCGGCCCCGGGGCGAGCCGGGACGCAGCGGGGCCTCGATCCAACCCGTGGCCTCGTCGTGGCGGCTGACGGTCAGTGCATACGGACTTCCTGTGTGGCCGGCGGCGGCACGATCGGGGGTGTTGCACTGGCGCGAGAGGTGCAGGAGCACCACGTGACGCCTCGGACCGATCTCACGCACCGCGCGGACGCACTGGTCGTTGGCGAGGTGGCCCTTGCCGCCCATGATGCGGCGTTTGAGTCGCTCCGGTCGGTCCGACTCGAGCTGCATGATCGGGCAGTAGTTGCTCTCGATGGCGAGCACATCGACGCCGCGGAGATGATCGACCAGATCCGACGTCATGCGACCGATGTCGGTGGCGTAGCCGACCTCGCTCACGTGGTCGGACTGCTCCAGCGTCAATCGCATGGTGGCCGAGCCCTGGGCGTCGTGGGCCGCGAGGTGGGTGCGGAGGCTGAAACCGGCGCCCAGCGCGATCTGGTCGTCGAAGACTTCGGTGCGTCGGAAGAGGCGGCCTTCGCGCTCGGCGCGGCGGAGGTGGCGGCGGTGCAGGAAGACCGGGATGTCCTTGAGCGCTTCGAGCGAGAGCGAGCCGATGTGATCGTCGTCGAGATGGGTGATGAGGATGCCGCGGGGCGTCAGGTCTCCGACGCCGAGCTGCGCGAGCGAGCTGCGGATCCTTCGGAGCGACAAACCGCAGTCGATCAGCCAGAGATCGCGCCCGGCGTGCGTTTCGGCGAGGAGTGCCGAGCAATTGCCGCTGGAGCCGCTGCCCAGCACGCAGAGTCGAAGGCCTGGTTGGGCCTGCGGCGCTGCGATGGGGCCGGGTTGGAGCACAGAACCGATCCTTTCGGTGCGGGCGCTGACGAAGCGGCCAGTTGGCGCGCTAGTGCATCGACGACTCTTCTTCTTCGCCGCTGGCCCAGACTGGTTCGCCGCGGCGGACGGATTGGAGGAACGCGGTCATCTCGCGGGGCGGGCGCAGGCCGCCTGCGGCGATCGGTCGCTTGCCGCTCTTGAGGAAGTCGGCGAGTTCCTGGGCGGGCGGGCATTCGGCGGCGTGGCTCTCGCAGATCGCGATGGCATCGGGGCGCGGCACGGGGCGGAGCAGCGCGAGGCGGAAGACGGTGCGCAGTTTCTGGATGTGCTCGCGGGCAAACTTGTTGCGACGAAGTCCGACCTGATTGATGCCCATGAGGCGGTTGCGTCCGTAGGCCATGCAGAACGGCGGGATGTCCGCGGTCATGCCGGAGTAGCCGGAAACGAAGGAGAAGCGGCCGATGCGGAGGAATTGGTGGATTGCGGCGAGCCCGCCGATGGTGACGAAGTCGGCGATCTCGCAGTGGCCGCCGAGCACGGCGCCGTTGACCATGGTGACGTTGTTGCCGACCTGACAGTCGTGGCCGGCATGGCTCTGCACCATGAAGTAGCAGTTGTTCCCGATACGGGTCGGGGTTGTCGCGTGCGTTGCGGCGTGGATGGTCACGTTCTCGCGGAACGTGCAGTTGCTGCCGATCTCGACGCCGGGCGTCGGCGCCCCGGGCTTGAACTTGAAGTCCTGCGGCTCGAACCCGATGCACGCGTAGGGATAGAACGAGCAGCCGTCGCCGATCTTCAGCGGGCCCTGCATCTGGACGTTGGAGATCAGCTTGACGTTGTCGCCGAGGGTGATGTCACCCTTGAGCACGCACCACGGTCCGATCTCGACGTTGTTTCCGAGTTTGACGTTCTTTCCGACGATCGCCGTCGGGTCGATGATTGCCGAGTGGCTCATAGAAAATGATAGATTCGGACTTGCCCCTTTGCGTTGCCGGAGCGTGTCGGCCGAGACGCTGCTCACGGGCTATCTGAGAGCGACGGATCGACGCCGTTGCTCGGTGAACCCACCTTCAATAAGGGGTGACCGCGTCGATTTCGGTGACCAATCTCGGACGGGTGGGATATGAGCCGGCGTTTGCCGCCCAGCAGGCGGCACACGCTCGCGTGGTCGCGGCACGCGAGGGAGGCACCCCGGTACTGGGCGAGTTGTTGCTCGTCGAGCACGACCCGGTGATCACGATCTCCAACCGCGCCGGGGCGGAGGCGAACTTGCTCGCAACACCCGCGCTGCTGGAGCGCCACGGCGTCGCCGTCGCCCGCACGGACCGCGGCGGCGACATCACCTATCACGGCCCGGGACAGTTGGTCGCGTACCCGATCCTTGACCTGAACATGCTGAACCTCGGGCTGCACGACTACATGCGGCTGCTGGAAGAGGCGGCCATCCAGACCTGCGGTCGCTTTGGCGTTGCGACGTTGCGCGATCCGAGCGCGACAGGCGTGTGGACGGTGCGCGACGGCAAGCCCTTCGCCAAGATCGCCGCGATGGGCGTGCGGGTCCGGCGCTGGGTCTCGATGCACGGTTTGGCGCTGAATGTCGAGTCCAACCTCGACCACTTCAACCTCATCGTGCCGTGCGGACTGGTGGGTCGCCCGGTGACGAGCCTTCGCAAGGAGCTCGGCGATCGCGCACCGACGTTTGCGGAGGTGCGAGAACAGTTCGTTCCGATGTTTGTTGATTTACTGGACGAGGCCATGGCGACGGCGAAGGCGCGTCGGACCGCACCGCGGCACGCCGAACAGTGAACAAAGAAGCCCCGCGTGGACGGGGCTTTTCGAGACCGTACAGGATTGTCGTTGCGGTTACTTCTTCTCAGTCGTCTCGCCTGCCGGGACGGCCGGAGCGGTCGCCGGGGCTGGGGTGGCCGAACCGGGGGCGGAGATCGGCTTCACGTTCTCGAGTTTGAGCTCCTTGATGACCGCGTCGGTCAGATCGTCGGCCATGTTGGTGCGGACGACGGGCCGGGCGAGCATCTCCTGCAGCACGCCGTTGACGTTCGTGCTGGTCATCTTCGACTCGAAGGGCTTGGTGGCCAAGACGTGGGTATAGCCACGGGTGCCGGCGATGGCGTTGGTGGTGTCGATGGCGATCTTGTACGCCTCCTGCAGCTGGGCGACGTTGAACGACTCGAGCTCGTTCTGGGCGGTCTGGCGAAGGGTCTCCAGGTTCTGCGACTTCTGCTGGAACTGCTGGATCTTCGGCTGGGCCTCGGCGTTGTTCTGGAAGTCGGGGATCGCCGTGATTTCCTGGCGGAGTGTGTCGAGTTCCCTGTTGATCTGCTCGATCGGGGCGGCCAAGGACTTGGCCTTCTGTTCGCGTGCCGGGGTGTAGCGGTCGCTGCTCGCGAGGCGCTCGACGACCGTCAGCACATCCACGGTCGCGATCTTGGCGCCGTCGGCGACGAAGGTCGCGGATCCGGCGACGGCGGGCGTGCCCACGCCGCGATACCCGAGGCCCAGACCGATTGCGACGGCCAGCCCGCTGAAGACAACCACACGCTCGACATTGTTCATGAGAGTTCTCTGGAAAGGGTGAAGTGCAAGGGTAGGGATGTGCCCTACGGCTCGTTCGACATCCAGAGGTAGTAGATCGAGCTGGGTGACGGCCCGGCGTGCGGGAACAGGCCCCCGGCGTCGATGCGGAGCAGGTTGATCTCCGCGTTGCCGCGTTGGTTGGCGCCCGGCGCTTCCATGACTGGCTCGGTGTTCGACTCGGCGTACGCGGTTCGCGGGACCGGGGCGCCCTCCAGCCGGTACTTCACCATCTTGGCCGCCTTGAGCCCCGCGAGCTGCTTGGCCCCGTCGAAAGCCTCTCGGATGCCGCCGAGCTCATCGACCAGCCCTCGCGACTGGGCCTCTCGTCCGCTCATGATGCGGCCGTCGGTCGACTCGTCGAAACGGGCGAGGTCCACATTCGGGCGACGTTCCTTTACGTGCGATCGGAACGCCGCGTAGTACTCGTCCACCAGTCCCTGCAGCACCTTGTAGTGCGATTCCTTCATGGGTTCGAGGCTGTTGGCGATGTCCTTGTTGGGGCCGCTCTTGACGGAGCGGGCGATGATTCCGATGCGGCCCAGACCATCACTGAAGTTGATCGTCGGCACGATCACGCCGATGGAGCCTGTGATGGTGGTGGGGTTGGCGTAGATGCGATCCGCCGCGAGCGCCACGTAGTACCCGCCGCTGGCCGCGACTTCCGCCATGGACACGACGACCGGCTTGCCCGAGAGCTCCCGGAATCGGCGGATCTCGCGATAGAGCACGTCGCTGCCGGTGACGCTGCCTCCGGGAGAATTGATGCGCAGTACCACGGCCTTGATGGAGTCGTCGGCACGGGCTTTCTCGAGCCGGGCGACCGCTTCGTCGACGGGATTGCTTCCCGGCCCGAACAGCCCGGGTAGCGGCGCGTCGACGATCAGGCCCGCCACATCGATCACGCAGACCTTCCACGCCGCCCCCGGTTCGGGGTCAACCACCGTCTCGACGAGCTTCTTGTCCTTGCCGAACAGTGTGAAGCTGAACGTGACCGGCGTACACCCCGAGAGCGGGGCGGCGAGCCCAACGATGGCGCCGCCGACAACGCTCGCCGCGAGGAGCCCTCGGATGATCGATCGGGTCTTGGTCATGGGCAAACCATACCACGCCGGGGCTCTGTGCTCATGATCGTTCCCACACGTTGGAACGGTCCTGATACGCTCTGCCCATGGACATCACTCCGAAAGGAAAGATCCGTTGCCCGAAGGACGCGACGATCATGGGCAAGCTGCCCATCGGGGGCGGCGCGGACGCCTTCGAGGTGGATCACTGCGCTCGTTGCGGAGCGATCTGGTTTGACCCCTACGAGCTGGAGCAGACCCTCAAGGCAGCCGATCGCGAGGCGAGCCTCGAGGACATCGATTTCGGTAAGGCCAAGCACACTTACGAGCAGACGATGTACCGCTCGGGAGAGAAGCATTGCCCGCGGGATCAGTCGATCCTGATGGAGATCCCCGATCCGCGCCAGCCGCATGTCATGATCGATCTGTGCCGAACCTGCGGCGGCGTGCTGCTCGATGCCGGCGAACTCAAGGATCTCAGCGAGTTCACGCTCGCAGAACGCCTCAAGGCCCTGCTCAAGCGTAAAGGCTGATGATCGTGACCCCGGACGCGCTCCCATCCCCGTCAACTTCCGAGCCGATCGGCCACGTACCCGTCCTGCTTCGCGAGATCATGGCGGTCCTCGCCCCGAGCCAGGGCGAGACGTACGCCGACGCGACCGCCGGTCGCGGCGGGCACGCGACCGCGGCCGCTTTGGGCGTCGGTCCCACCGGCACCATCGTGCTCAACGACGCCGATGCCACCAATCTGGCTTTTGCGAAAGCCCGTCTGACGCCCAGCGCCGCATCGCGGCCGGTCGGTCCGGCGGTCCACGACTTTCATGGCAACTTTGCCCTGCTCCCTCGGAAGATGGAGGCCGCCTCCGTTTCAACGCACATGCTGCTCGCCGATCTTGGCTTCGCGAGCAACCAGATCGATCGGGCGGAGCGTGGATTCTCGTTTTCCCGTTCGGGCACCCTGGATATGCGGTTCGATACCACCCGTGGGCTCACGGCCGCGGATCTGGTCAATCAGGCGCCGGAGCGGGAACTGGCCCGCATTTTCCGGGAGTATGGCGAGGAGCCCGCGGCCAGCCGGGTCGCCCGGGCCATTGTGCAGGCTCGAGCCGCCGGCCCGATCCGCACCACCGACGAACTGGCCGATGTGATCCGCGCCGTCGTACCCCGTGCCCCGGATAGCGGAATCGACCCTGCGACGCGGGCCTTTCAGGGCCTGCGGATCGCGGTCAACGATGAACTCGGGAGCCTGGACGCCCTCCTGGCGGGAATCCGATCCGCTGCCGAACGCCATGCGGCTGGTCGTTTCTCCCCGGGTGCCGAGGCTCCGAGAACCGCAGCGGCGGCGGGCCGATCCGCGGCTCCGTGGCTCTATGCGGGTGCTCGGGTGGCGATCCTCACATTTCACTCCCTCGAAGATCGACCCGTCAAGACCCTGTTTGCCGATATGTGTAAGCGCGGGTTGGCAACAGATCTGGCGCCCGGGGGAATCACCGCCTCGGACGACGAGAAACAGGCGAACCCGCGGGCGCGATCGGCGCGACTCCGCGCGATCCGACTGATTGGTTCGTAACGAGGCTGGAAGATTCGACGGTGTTCGCTAGGATCGTCCGCTGTGGGCGAAAGCCCGGAGCAGGTGTTTCGCCAAGACCCGGGCAGGGAAGCCACGGGCGGCATATTCGGGAGTCGGTGCCGAGGCCCAGGAGGCTCGTCGTCGGGCGGTCATGAAGGCCGCAGCATACGGAAGGATCCGTTCAGTGACCCGGGAACTCAAACTCGCCCTCATCGTCGGATTCGCGATCGTGCTCACCGTGGCGATCCTGGTCAGCGACCACCTGTCCAAAGCGCGGCAGGCCTCGCTCGCCGACGTCGGCGCGGTCAACGCGACGCGCGTGAGTGCCAAGCTGCCGGATGAACCGATCAGGAGCCCCGATGAGTTGCTTCCTGCAACACTCCAGCCGGCGATGAGCGTGACCGAGCCTGCCCTGAGCCGCCGCGACGACGCCGCGGCCGCGACGCAGGCGATGCTGCCGCCTTCGCGAGAACTCCAGGCCGCCACCGCCGAGCCCGCTCCGGTCGTGATCGGATTGGGTACCGCGGCCATGCAGACGACCTTGCTTGAGCCTGTGAGCGAGGATGCCCCGTACGCCCGTCGGGAGCTTGTGCCGAACACGCCCGTGAACGGCGCGGTCTTGAACCAGGCGACTTCCGACGCTGTCGCGAAGCACTCGCCAATCACGGAGCCGCTGCTCGCTCGCTCGGAGGAGAAGAGGACGGAGCCGGCGAGGCAGCCCAGTCTGACCAAGCCGGCGCCGCTTCCCATCGGTCCCAACGACCGCACGCACACCATCGCCGAGAACGAGTCGCTCTATGCCATCGCGAAGCGCTACTACGGCAGCGGCAATCTCTGGCAGCAACTCGCCGCGGCCAACGCTGGACGCGTCAGCGAGAACGGTGCGGCACGCACCGGCACCAAGATCGTGATCCCTCCCAAGGACGTCCTGCTCGGCAAAGCCGAAGCCAAGTCCGCCGCCCGGAGCGAGACCCGGTCGGCAACCAGGCCGGAGCCCAAGACCGTCGGCGCCACGACGGCCAAGCCCGCGGCGACCAAGGCTCGCACGTACACCGTCAAGCCCGGCGATAGCCTGGGACGGATCGCGGCCCGGGAACTGGGCAGCAGCAAGCGCCTTGGTGAGATCGCCGCCCTCAACAAGATGGACCCGGATGATGATCTGCTCGCCGGCGCCATCCTGAAGCTCCCCGCCAAGTAAACTAGGGTCGAAAGCTGTGTGCCGCAGGGAGCTTGCCGGCCGTCGAGAAAGCACGAGAGATGTCCGACGCACCATCTGATCCCGGCACCATGCTCAAGCTCGGCTTTGTCGTGCTGTGCGTCGGCGGCTGCGCGCTGGGCATGCTCGCTCTGCGCCAGGCTGGCTTGCAGGCGGGCCATGAACTGGCTCAGACGCAGCTTCGGATTCAGAAGGCGGACGAGGATCTCTGGAAGCTCCGGGCCGAGATTTCCACCCTGGCCGCTCCTGCGCGGATCCGCGAACTGGCAGACAAGCTCGGTCCTCTGCACGGTCTGACGCCCCGGCCCGAGGCCGGCGAAGGCGAGGGCTCCACGGCGGCCGGTCCAGAGATCGCGACCGCTGCGCAGCAGCCTGCTGTCTCCACGCCCAAGCAGCCCGGGCAGCCACCCATCAGGCCTGGTTCCAAGCAAAGCACGAAGCCCAAGCCAGAAGCCAAGCCCCAGCCGAAACAGCCGGCCAAGACCGACGGCAAGCCGCCCGCGCCGGCGTCCGGTCCCCCATCCGTGACCAAGCCGATCGGGACGCCGTCCGGGCCTTCGTCGCGTCCGACCGCGGCGCCGCCGCGCCCGACGAACCCAAAGCCCGAGCGCAACCGTGCGCCGGGCGTCGCCTGACCCGGATCACTCCATGCCGACACTGACCCCGATGCGAGCAACACCTGTGGTCGATGCCGCCCGTCGCATCGACGCCCTTTCCGCGGTCGTCGGTGCGGTGATGCTGGTGGTGTTCTGCCTGCTGCTCGCGCGGGTCGCGGTGCTGCAGCTGAACCCGCCGCCGAAGCTCAAGAGCGAGATGGAGCCACGGGTCAGTGTGCGTCAGGAACTCCCGATCCGGGGCGATCTGCTCGACCGGCGGGGCCGGGTGCTGTCGACCACGCGGGTGGGCTACCGGGTCGTCGTTGATCCCACGCAGTTGAAGCAACCGGTTGACGAGGCGATCGTCAAACTGGCGAAAGCGACAGGACAGAGCGAGGACTTCGTCGGGCGGCGGGTCATTTCGCGGCTGAACGAGAATCAGCGCCGAGCGGACCTTCGGAAGACGATCGAACCGCTCGCGGAAGTGCAGGGCCTGACTCCGGCGCTCGCCGCCCTCAAGGGGGCTCTCGCCAGCGCGCTCGGAAATGACGACGGTTCTGCGGCGACGCCGCCCATCGAAGAGCAGGCCAAGGTTGCGGCGTCCGACGGCGTCGAGCCCGAGGCGCCGACTCCCGCCCTCAAGCCGATCCGCTATCTGCCGATGTCCCGCATCCTGTCGGAGCAGCAGGTCGCCGAGGTCCGGGCGGCGCGTGTCAAGGGGGCGATTCTCGAACGCGTCATGATCCGTGAGTATCCCGGTGGGCCCGAGGTCGCTCCGATCGTCGGACTCGTCGGTTTCGGGCATGTCGGGGTGCTCGGCGCGGAGAAGATGCTCAACAAGCAGGTCGCGGGCACACCCGGATCGGTTTCCTACACCCGCGACGCGAGGGGCAAGCCCCTGTGGATCGATCCCGGACAGGTCAAGCCCGCGACGCCGGGAGACGACGTGCGGCTGTCGATCGACACCGAGATCCAGCGCCTGGCGATCCAGGAGCTGCAGCGCGGCGTGACCGAAGCCGATGCCGCGGGTGGACGCGTCATGGTCTTTGATCCGCTCACCGGTGAGATACTCGCGATGGCCGACATCGTGCGCGACGTCCCCGACGCGAGGCCTTACCCGTGGGTTGAGGTGAAGCCGAAGCCGGCGTCAGCGTCCGGCCCCCGACGGAGCCGGCAGGCGGAACCGCGCGAGCCCGAGCCGCCTGCTCCGCCGCCGGCCCGGTATGTGACGATCCATCGCCCGCCGCTGGCGGATGAGATTCCGGCGATGCACCGTCCGCGCTGCGTCGAGGACATTTACGAGCCGGGCTCAACCTTCAAGCCATTCGTGTGGGCCTCGCTCACGGAACTCGGCAAGGCCCGACCGGAAGAGGTCTTTGAGACCGAAGGCGGGCGCTGGCACACGCCCTACGGACGGTTCATCGAGGACGTGACCAAGCGGGCCACGATGACGTGGCAGGAAGTGCTGATCCATTCGTCGAACATCGGGATGGTGAAGGCAGCGGACCGCGCGACCTTCAAGCAGCTGCACGACGCGGTGCGGCGCTTTGGTTTCGGCCGGCGGACCAATCTGGGCCTGAGCGGCGAGGCCGCCGGGCTGGTCACGTCGATGAAGGACTGGAGCAATTACACCCATACATCTGTCGCCTACGGGCACGAGATCGCGGTGACACCCGTCCAGATGGTGCGTGCGTTCAGCGCATTCTGCCGCCCCGGCAGCCTTGCGGGGACGCTGCCGCCCGTTCGGCTCGTTGCCGCGGGTGTCGACGATGTCCGCGGTGCCGTCATCGAGCGGGTGCTTCCCGCCACCATCGCCACACTCACGCGCGACACCATGCGCGGGGTTGCCGCCAAGGTGGAACGCAATCTCGCCACCGACGCCTCTCACGCCGAGGGGCATTGGAAGTACACGATGTTCGGCAAGTCGGGCACTGCAGAGATTCCGCTGACGCCTCCTCCGGGCAAGAATCTACGGCGGCCCCGAGGCACTTCGGGTTACTTCGACGATCAGTACAACTCCAGCTTCATCGCCGGCGGGCCGGCGGAGGACCCGAAGCTCGTGGTCTTGTGCGTGATCGACGATCCCGGACCGGCGATGATCCGGGCCAGGAAGCACTACGGCACGTATGTCGCCGGCCCGGTTGTCCGGCGCGTCATGGAGCGGTCTTTGGACTATCTCGGCGTGGCACCGTCGCCGGTTCGAGCGGACCTTCCGGGAGGCGGTTCCCGGCGTTGATGATTCAGATAGACCCTGGAGCAGGATTGCTCAAACGATCGATGTAAGCGTTTTCAGGCGATCGTTCTCAGGGCTTTCCCGGGGTCTTCGTACCTCCCGATAACGGCGCGCAAGCAGTTTTTCATTTTTTTTCGTGCTCACAGACATTGCGGCCGGTGCCGGCGGGAGTTACGATTCATTCGTCGCTGACGGGTCCGGCGTCGCGACGCGTTTCTGTGACGAATTCGCCCGGTTCCCCGTGGGGCAATCGGTCCAGAATCTGTTCCATACCGGTTTTCGTAGAGGAGATTGAGAGATGAAGAACGCATTGGCCCTCGTTGCCGTCGCTGGCGTTGCCACCGCCGCGCAAGCTGCCGTCACCTACAACGACGCGCAGGAAGATTTGTTCGACAACGGCTTCGGCAACCTGGACATCACCAGCGTCGTCGTGAGCCACGATGCGACGAACCTGTACGTCACGGTCAACACCCGCTCGTACCAGAGCTGGACGAAGTACATGCTGTACTTCCGCACCAGCAACACGTTCGATGACACCAACTCCAACGGCTGGAACCGCCCCGTCACCCTGAGCCAGAACATCGACCGCTACGTCGGCTCCTGGGTTGATCAGGCGAGCAACAACCAGCAGAACTGGTCGTGGGACGGCCTGCAGTGGAACCTCGACAGCACCACCAGCAACGACCAGAGCCAGACGGGTTCGAACGCGGTTACCTTCACGATCGACCGCGCGTTCCTCGGCCTCACCGGCAACGGTCTTGTGTTCTTCGATGTCGCCACCTCGGGCGGCGGCGGCGGTGACCCCGGCGTTGACCACCTCAGCACCAATAGCCCGGCCACCCCGGGTTGGGGCACGGGCTCGGTCGGCGGCGCGTTCAACACCTACGTGATCCCGACCCCGGGCTCGCTCGCTCTGCTCGGCCTCGGCGGCCTCGTCGCCGGCCGTCGCCGTCGCTGAACGTTCTGATTCATCTCAGATCACATGGATCTCCGCAGGCCCCGGCGTCACGCCGGGGCCTGTTTGTTTCGATGCGGGAGGCGCGGAGGAGAGTGGGGGCCGGAGCCTTCCAGGCCCCGCCGATGCGCCCTGCCATGTTGAGGCGTTCTCTTCCTGAAGTGTGAGGACTGTTGACCGATCAACGCGTGCTACGCCGCGGCGTGGAAGGCCCCGCCCCGTGCTCCGGCGTTGCCGTGTGGTTCCAAAACCGGCACTCCGACCAGAATCAGGGGAACTCCACGCACGCGCACTCGCTACATTCTCTCGTCCGCCATCTCTCCGGAGCGATGCCTTGCCCCCGATGATCGAGACGATCAACCTGACCAAGAAGTACGGCGATCTTGTCGCGCTCTCCAACCTCAACCTCGTCATCAACGAGGGCGACTGCTTCGGCTTCATCGGCCCCAACGGCGCGGGCAAGACCACCACGATCAAGATCCTCGCCACCCTGCTCAAGCCTTCGAGCGGGCAGGCGAATGTCGCGGGCTTGACCATCGGCTACCAGAACCGCCAGATCCGGCCCTTGATTGGGTATGTGCCCGACTTCATGGGCGCGTACGAGGACATGGTGGTGACCGAGTATCTGGAGTTCTTCGCCGCGTCGTACGGCATCCACGGCACGCAGCGCGACAAGGTGGTGAAGGACGTGCTGGAGCTCACGGATCTCACCTACAAGGCCAATGCCGAGGTGAACAGCCTGAGCCGCGGCATGCAGCAACGGCTCAGCGTCGCCCGCGTGCTCTTGCACGATCCCAAGGTGCTGCTGATGGACGAGCCGGCGTCGGGGCTTGATCCGCGGGCCCGCATCGAGATGCGAGAGTTGCTGAAAGAGCTGCGCCGCATGGGCAAGACGATCCTGATCTCGTCGCACATCCTGCCGGAGCTGGCGGAGTTGTGCAACGTCGTGGGCATCATCGAGCGCGGGCAGTTGCTTTTCTCGGGAACGGTGGACGAGATCGTCCGGCGCGCCCGGATGGGGCACATCCTGCACGTGGGCGTGACCGACCGCATCGACGACGCGGCGAAGGTGGTGGGGGGCTTCCCGGGCGTGAAGAAGGTCGCGGTGTCCGAGGTGGACAGCGTGGGCAGCACGAACGGTGCGCGGCAGAAGGTGATCGTGGTGGATTTCGACGCCGCGGGCGGACGCAACTACACCGACATCCCCAATGTGCTGGTGAACGCGGGCTTCCGGCTGACGAAGTTCACGGAAGAGCCGGTGAATCTCGAGACGGCGTTCATGCGGCTGACGAAGGGGTTGGTGCAGTAGGAGACAATGCCCACGATGTCGTTGGATCCGGACGTGCCGATCGAGTTTCAACCGACGTGCGTTGACTGCGGCTATGACCTCAACGGGATCCCGGACGGCCGATGCCCCGAGTGCGGGGTGCGTTTTTCGCGCAAGGGGCTCCTGCGAAGGTTTCAAGAAGAACGTCGAGCTGCCAAGGAGCGGAGCGAGGCGCGTTTCAAGCGATTCCGCACATTCGCAGGACTGATCGCGATCTATGGGACTGTTGGTTTCTTCACATGCGCGAGCAGCGTCATTCCGTTTGAGAATGTGTGGGTGTTCTCGATTCTCCTCGCCGCCATCGCGGTCGCCGCGGTGGCGTATTGCGCCTGGATGGATCGCGCATGGATGGTTCGCTCGCACCGGCTTCTCATCTTTCTCGTGCCTCTCATTGTGATGTCATTTGCGTATTCCGCTGTGCCGTACCGTTCCGTTGCCCTTCCCGTGATCGGCCTTTGTGCCGTTATCGTGGCCGTCCTGGCTCTTCGAGATTCCCCGCTCATCAGCGCGTTTCTCCTGTTCCTCATCGTCGCTCTGCCGCTCCTTGCGGCGTCGCTTCTGCTCGCCGCGCACGCCGGGAGAAGGGAGATGCTGGGGCTCACTTGGACTGATTGGAACGTTCCGACCATCCACGGCTGGGCTCCGCTCAAGACGGCGGAGGCGTTGCCGGTCGCCGTTCGGCTCTTCTTCGTCGGTTGCGTGCTGACTTTGCTGGCCGGTTTTTACACGCGGCGAGCGATCGTCCGGCTTCGGCGTGCTCGTCGGGAGTTTCCAACTCTCTCCGAATGGCTGCAACAGTCGCTCTGAGCATGCGAGCCGTCCAGTCGGGATCGTCGGTGCAATCTGGGTGGAGTTACGCGCCGCCGACAGGTACCCTCACCGGCATCGACGGCGTTCTGGTGAACACGGGCTTCCGGCTGACGAAGTTCACGGAAGAGCCGGTGAATCTCGAGACGGCGTTCATGCGGCTGACGAAGGGGTTGGTGCAGCAGCCATACCGATGATGGTGGCCGAGCATACGCACCACGTGTGGGGTGTTACCAAAACGCGCCCGTTGTGTTCAGTTCGGATTCAACGACCTGCGGCGATGGTGACTTCCCGTTGCGTAACGGGGAGCGCGGCACGTCCCAGCCGAGTAGACCGCCGCGGGTCCATTTGTACCAACCGCCGGGGAAAACGGTGGAGTCCGAGCCGGGCGGCATGAACCCGTAGGGGTCGGGCTTCTTCTGGAACTGATAGCGTCCGCGCATCGCGCGCCGGTCTGAGAGGTTCCAGCCCGGATTGGTGTAGTCGGTGCGATAGTTCCGAACGGATCCATCGTGAAAGAGAAGGTCTTGTCGAGCATCGGCGTACGCGTAGAAGCGAGTCGGGCCGTGATGTCGTGCATACTCGTCGCTCAGGAAGACTTTTTGCGATGGATATGCAACATCGGAAACCGGGCGAGGCCCGAGACTACCCGGGATCGGGCGGGTGGACGTTGATGCCAGGGTGTCGTAGTGCTGGCTCCTCCGGTAGAGCATCTCGGTCGTGTACGCTTGGCCGCCGACAATCATCGTCTGCGGCTGCCCACTTGAATTCCATGTGAAGAAGTCGGGTGCATACGACGAGCGAAAGGCGGCACGCGGACCCTCCGTCACTCCGACTCGTTCCAGCGTCGCGACAAGATCATCTCGACCCTCGGCGATCTGTTCACGTGTCGAGTCCGCGGGACAGATCAGGAACTTCGGGAAGGGATCCCCGCCGAGGTACTCAAGGAGCGGGAGATGTGCATATGCCACCTGCGGGGCCCAGTTCTGCGAGAGCGGGAGACGATCGGCTCCCCAGCCGCTGAGGCGTCGCATGCTCGCCACGGCCTGCACCGCCGCGGCCTCAGAATCCGTGGCGAACCTGGTGCCCATGGGAACGACGCCGTTGTCCGCGGGGGCCTCCATTCCCGCGTACCAGTCCTGCGACCAGAACTGTCCGCCGCTGTCCCAGGCGTATTGCGACGAATGGGTGTAGAAGCGCAGCAGATTGCCCACGCATACCTGGCGCATGTAATCGAAGCGAACTTCGGAGAATGCCGGGACGGCACAGACGGTCAGGACGCCTCCGACGGCGAGCACTGCGAGCGTATCGACACGCGAGAAGCCATGAGAGACGCGTTTCATTCCGCTTCCTTTCCCCGGACGATATCGTGAGATCTTGTGCCGTTGATTTTGATTTGGGATTGCGTTGCATCCCTGCAAAGACATCTGATCATCGGATCACCAATACGTGGCCGTCGTGTTGAGTTCCTTCTCTGGAGCCTGACTCGATGGAGCCTGCCCGTTTCGTGAGGGAGACCGCGGAACATCCCAGCCGAGCAGGCCACCGCGGGTCCACTTGTACCAGCCTGCTGGGAATCGGGTCGTGGCCGCCTCGGGCGGAACGACGCCGAAGGGGTCGGGCGTCTTGAAGAAGGTGTAGCGAGCGGTCATCGAGCGGCGTGCCTGCGGAACGTCCATTCGCCAGCCCGGGTTCGTGTAGTCGGTGCGATAGTTGCGGACGGACCCATCGTGGAAGAGCAGGTCCTGGCGTGCGTCGCCGTAGGCGTAGAACTTCGTGGGGCCGTTGTGCCGTGCGTATTCGTCGCTGAGGAAAACCTTCTGTGATGGGTACGCGACATCGGAGACGGGACGTGGGCCGAGGCTTCCGGGGATCTCCAAGCCGCTGGGAACGGACGTCTGAATCGCGTCGTAGCTCTGCGAGCTCCGAAAGACTAATTGGGTCTGTCTGGCGCCGCTCGGAGTGGAAATCGTCTGCGCTTGCCCGCTGGAGGTCCACGTGAAGAAATCCGGGCTGTAGCTCGACTGGAACGCCCAACGGCCACCTGCAAGTCCGAACTTGGCGGTCGTGGCGAGGATGTCCTCGCGCCCCTCGGCGATCTGCTGGCGTGTCGAATCCGCGGGGCAGATCAGGAAGTCCTTGAATGGGTCGCCGCCAAGGTATTCGAGCAGGGGCAGATGCGAATAGGTGATCTGCGGAATGAAATCCGCAAGGGGCAGCTTGTCGCTCCCCCATCCGGAGAGATTCCGCATCGACGCGACCGCTTGAACGCGTGCGGCATCGACGTCACTTTGGAAGAACGTACCCCGAGCTCCAAGGTCGCCGACCACGAACGGATTGCGTTGCTGGGCGTACCAGTCTTGCGACCAGAATTGCCCGCCGCTGTCCCAGGCGTACTGGGACGAATGGCCGTAGAAGCGGAGAAGGTTGCCGACGCACACCTGACGCATGGCGTCAAAGCGGACTTCGGAGAGCGCCGGGACGGCGCAGATGGTCAAGACCCCGCCGACGGCGAGCACCGCGACCGCATCGAGACGCGAGAAACCACGAGCGACGTACTTCATATTGCCTCCTGCCCCCGCACGAGCAGTTTGGAAGCCCTCGCGGGCTGGGCCCCGGGCTTCGGTATGGGATTGTTCGCGGGATCGTTTCGGTTGGTTCCGGTCGACTTTGAAGCCTTTCGATTCACCGGGCGGGTTGAACATCGCCGGGAAATCCCATGGGTTCCAGACGCAACGCTGTCTGTTGCGTTCGGTACACTTCTGTTGAGGCGTCGCCTCCCCCCGGAGATTCCCCATGAAACCCCAGCGTCTTCTCCCCTCGATTGCCGGATTGACGATCGGCCTGAGCTTTGTGCTCGGCGGTGAGATCCCCGCCCCACCCGCCCCGCCGCCGACCAAGGCCGTGCCGGTCAAGCAGAACACCCACGGCACCGAGTGGGTGGACAACTACCAATGGCTTGAGGGCGACAACAGCGACCCCAAGAACATGGGCAAGCTGACACCGGAGGTCGATGCGTGGACCGACGCCCAGAACGCGTACACGCGCTCCGTGCTCGAGAATCTTCCGGGGCGCAAGGCGGTTGAGGAGAAGATCCGTCCGCTGATGGAGGTCGGGTCGATCTCCTCGCCGACGATCCGAGGCGATCGCTATTTCTTCTTCAAGCGTGAGGCGAGCCAGAACCAGGCTCTGTTCTACTACCGCGACGGTGCGAAGGGCGCTGACAAGCTGCTCATCGATCCCGCCACCATCGATAAGAGCGGGCTTGTCACGGTCACATTCGCGATCCCCAACGAGCAGGGCACCATGGTCGCGTTCGGCACGTACGCCAAGGGCGATGAGAACACGACGCTCTACGTGCTCGACATCGCGAGCGGTAAGACGCTGGATTGGTCGGTGCCCAACAAGGTATCGAGCGCATCGTGGCTGCCCGACAGCAGCGGCTTTGTGTACCGCAACCTCGCCGACCCGAAGAACCCCTACTCCGGCCAGGTCATGTACATCGATCTCAAGGGCGATGTGAAGAACGCCAAGCAGCTCTTCCGCCAGTACACCAAGGAAGAGAACGCAAAGCTGGCGACGACGTACGGCCCGGGCGGCGGGCTCGATCGCGATGGCAAGTGGCTCGGGCTGAGCTACGCGACCGACACCCGCAACAACGATTTGTGGATCGCGGATTTCGAGGAGTTCAAGAAGACCGGCAGGCTGAACAAAGTCGACGTCATGGTCGGCGAGAAGGCTTCGGCGGGCGGCTCGATCATCGGTGACACGATGTTCATGCAGACCACGCTCGGGGCACCCAACGGCCGCGTCTACGCCGTGGATCTCAAGAATCCCGCGAAGGCCAACTGGAAAGAGATCATCCCGGAGAAGCAGGACGCGAACCTGACGGGTGTCAGCGTCTCCAAGACCCGCATCGCCGCGACGTACCTCAAGAACGCCTCGAGCGTGATCGAGATCTACGACCACGCGGGCAAGTCCTACGGCACGCTGAAGCTCCCCGGGATCGGCAGCGCGGGCGTGAACACCGAGGAGGACCGCGACACCGCGATCCTGACCTTCTCTAGCTTCAATTACCCGACCAGCCACTTCCAGATCGACCTGACCAAGCCCGACGCCGAGCCGGTGTTGTGGGAGCGGCCCAGCGTGCCGGTTGACCCCAGCACGGTCGAGGTGAAGCAGGAGTGGTTCAGCGGCAAGGACGGGACGCGCGTGCCGATGTTCATCGTGCACAAGAAGGGTTTGAAGCTGGATGGCAAGAACCCGACGATTCTCTACGGCTACGGCGGATTCAACGTCAGCCTGACGCCCTCGTTCAGCGCCACGAACTTCCAGTGGTTCGATGCCGGCGGCGTCTACGCCGTCGCCAACATCCGCGGCGGCGGCGAGTTCGGCCAGAAGTGGCACGAGTCAGGCAAGCTCGAGAAGCGCCAGAACACCTGGAGCGACTTCCAGGCCGCAGCGGAGTACCTGATTCAGAGCAACTACACCAACCCCGACAAGCTCGCGGTCATGGGCGGCTCGCAGGGCGGCCTGCTCGTGGGCACCTTCGTGACGCAGCGTCCGGACCTCTGCAAGGCCGCGCTGTGCCTGGTGCCGCTCATTGACATGATCCGCTATCAGGACTTCCTGATGGCTCGCTACTGGGTTCCGGAGTACGGCAGCGCGGAGAACGCCGATCAGGCTTCGTACCTCCTGAAGTACTCCCCGTACCAGAATGTCAAGAAGGGCACGAAGTACCCGGCGATGATCGTGACCGCCGGCGAGAACGACGCCCGCGTGCACCCGCTGCACGCCCGGAAGTTCGTCGCGGCTCTCCGCGAGGCGACGGGCAGCGGTCTGCCCATTCTGTACTGGGGCGACAAGGAAGCCGGCCACGGCCAGGGCAAGCCGCTGAACCTGCGGATGCGTGACCTGGTCGATCAGCGCATCTTCCTGATGTGGCAGCTCGGCATGCTCGAGGGCAAGTAATCGGCTCGGGCGTCCGTCAGAAGCAGGCATCACTTCCAGCGGGGCCGGAGCGATCCGGTCCCGTTTTCATTTCCGGGGCCGGTTTTCAGCGTGTTTCGGGGTTTCTCTTGGCGGAGCGATGCGGAGCCGTTATCTTTTGCGGCACGTGAACGGCTTCGTGGTTTCCATGCTCGCGGGTCTGGTGGCCGCCCTTGGTGGCGGCGACGAGTCGACGTCCCGACGCGACGCGCTCGAGGCCCGGTCGCTTGTGGTGCCCGTGCTGATGTACCACCACATCCGCGAGCCGGGGCCGACGATGCGCGATCGCTTGAGCCAGCGTTTTGCGGTCTCCCCAGCGGAGTTCGCCAAGCAGCTCGATTATCTGCAGCGGCACGGATTCACGACCATCAACTGCGACCAGTTGGCGGCGGCCTTGTACGAGGGCGGCGAACTGCCTCCCAAGCCGATCATGCTTACCTTTGACGACGCGTGGCGTGAGCAGTACACGATCGCGTTTCCGCTGCTCAAGAGCCGGGGCATGGTGGGGGTCTTCTACGTGCACACCGGTGTTGTCGGCGATGACCCCGATCGCGGCTATGCGACGTGGGCCGACCTGTGCGAGATGTACGAGGCCGGCATGGACATTCAGTCGCACACGATCACGCATCCCTCGCTCCCGGGCGTGGAGCCGGCGAAGCTCGACGATGAACTGCAAGCTTCGAAGGCGACGATTGAGCGGGTGCTGGGCGCGGAGTGCATCAGCATCGCCTATCCATTCGGCGATTTCACCGAACGCGAGATGCGGGCCGCGGCGAGGGCCGGATACCGATTCGCGTTCACGACGGAGGTCGGGCTGGTGCACGATGTCTCACAGCCGTACGAGATCGGCCGGACGATCGTGACCTACACCGACACGCTGGATGACTTTGCGATCAAGCTGGCGGAACTGGACGGCGGGCGGGCGCTGCTGGATTACAGGCCATCAATCACCCGGCAGAAGTAGAAGGTCTGCGCGCCGGTTCGTCGTCGGATGTGGGGAAATCGGAAAACCGGCCGGCGGCCGGCCCCCTCCCGTCCCCCTCACACACGGCATGAAAAAGGCCCGGCGTTTGCCGGGCCTTTCGTCGTTCAGAAGATCGCGAGACTCAGTTCGCGAAGTGGGCGAAGGCGCGGTTGGCCTCGGCCATCTTGTGCGTCTGGTCGCGGGTCATCATGGCCTTGCCTTCCTTCTTCGCGGCCGAGTAGAGCTCGTCGGCGAGGCGGGCGGCGATCGGGCGGCCCTTTTCGGAGCGGACGGCCTCGATCAGCCAGCGGAAGGCCAGCGACTGCTGACGCTTGTTGTTGACCTGCATGGGCACCTGGTAGTTGGCGCCACCGATGCGCTTGGAGCGGACCTCGACAAAGGGCTTGACGTTCTCGATGGCCATGTGGAACAGAGCGATGCTGTTCTCCGGCTTCTCGGGCGCCGTCTCCTTGGCGAGCTTCTCGTCGATGATGTCCATCGCGTCGTAAACGACGCGCTGGGCGACGGACTTCTTGCCCTGACGCATGATGCAGTTGATGAAGCGTGACAGGACCTTATCGCCGAAGCGGGGGTCCGGACGCAGCTGAGATTCGGAAGCGGTGAAGTTGCCCATCGGACTCAAAACTCCCTGAGAGGGTTTCCGGCGTGTCCGGCGGCGACGATGCCGACGGTACCTTCACCCGCCGCGACGCGTGGGCTCACGCGGACGCGGGGATTACTCGCCGCGTATGACTTACTTCTTGGCAGCGCCGCCGCCCTTGGCCTGCTTGGCGCCGTACTTAGAGCGGCTCTGCTTGCGGTTCTCGACGCCGAGGCAGTCGAGGCTGCCGCGAACGACGTGGTAGCGCACACCGGGGAGGTCGCGCACGCGGCCGCCGCGGACGAGGACGATCGAGTGTTCCTGCAGGTTGTGGCCTTCGCCGCCGATGTAGGCGGTGACTTCGCGGCCGTTGGAGAGGCGCACGCGGGCGACCTTTCGGAGAGCCGAGTTCGGCTTCTTCGGCGTCATGGTCTTGACGATCAGGCACACGCCACGCTTCATCGGGGCGAGCGCGAGGTCGCGGACCTTGGACTTGGCTCCGGGGGAGCGGCGCGGACGGCGGACAAGCTGGTTGATCGTCGGCATGTGGCGTACCAGAAACCTTGCAGGAAACCGATGCCCGGGGCACGACGTGCCCGACCGGACAAGGGCCAAAATGATAGGCGACCGCCCCGAAAAAGGCAACGCCCGCCACGGTTCCGGCGGAAAGGCGGCGTCAACCGCCGTCGCGGAAGGATCGCAGTTGGCTGAGAGCCTTCTGCAGCTCCTGCTGCATCTTGCTGATCCGGACCAGGGATTTGACCCGGGTAAGCAGTTCGAGCTTGTTGACGGGCTTGCTGAGGAAATCGTCGGCCCCGCATTCGATGGCCCGCTCGACGTCGCTGACCTCGTTGAGGGCGGTAACCATGACGACCGGGATGTCGCGTGTCGCCGTGTCGCCCTTGAGCTTGGCGCAGGCCTGAAAACCGCTCATTCTGGGCATCATGACGTCCAGCAGGATGATGTCCGGACGCTTCAGGGCAACGGCTTCGAGGGCTTCCAGGCCGTCGCGGGCGAGCGTGAGCTCGCACTGCAGGTCCTCGAGGTAGGCCTCAAGAAGTTCAAGATTCTGCTCGTTGTCGTCCACGACGAGGACGGCGACGCCCCGGCCATCCCAGGAGTCCGTGAGCGGGGCACCGGAGTTTGAGGGGTTCGAAGCGGTCATGGATCGTGAGAATAGCCGGACGACATGCTCGACGCCAGTGTTTTTGTACGGATTCTGAACGGATATTCATCGTTGAAACGAGCAAAATTTCGCAGCTTGAGTGGTGCGAGATGCCCGCCAAAGATTCGTGGCGACTGATGGAGTTCGGTTTTCGCGAGGGGCGATGCCGTGACACGGTCGCGTGGGTGTGCGGCGTAGGGCCGAAAAGGGTGGCGATTCGTATGTCGAGCGTGACCAATAGTCGCCAAGCGGGCGGACGGCAGGTTTGGGAGGATCGGTTCCGCAAACCGACCGTGGAGCAACTCGTCGCCGAGTTGCCCCGGGGTACCGCGGCGGCGTTGCAGTCGCTTCGGGAGCAGCTGCTCTCGGTTCCGGGAAGTACCGAGGAGGTCACTTGGAAGGGCGTGCCGTGGCGATGGACGATCGAGATCAAGAGCGAGCACGCGCCTGAAAAGGCGTGGGCGTATCTCGTGCCGCAGCCGGAGCAGCCGCTGATGGTGCTTCCGATCACGACCGACGGTTTGTCGGGCATCTCGATGAAGAAGCTGAACAAGCCCGTTCGCGACGCGATCATCCACGCGCGGGAGGTCGAGGGTGTGCGTTGGGCACAGTGGCAGATCGAGAGCAAATCGCAGGTCGAGGTTCTGGCGAAGATTGCCCGTCTGCAGATGGCGAGCGTGGTCTCGGGCGCCGGCCTCGGGAGCGGGTTGAACGCGTGAGGCTTGTCGGTGATCCACGCCGGACCCGCCGCGTGAAGCGAGCTCGATGTTCCGATTGCAGGCACCGCCGGGCGGGGGTCGATAGAAGTCGCACGCACGCTCTTGGAAGAATCTCATGCATGTCGCGCTTCGTAACCGCGTTGTTTCGTATGTGTCGGTGGCGGTGGTAGCCGCCTGCGCGCCGGCGGTCTGGGCTCAGCCGCTGCAGGCGGAGATCGACCGAATTCTCAGCTCGGCAAAGACCGGGAAGGCGAGGATCGGGCTGAGCATCGTTGACGTGAACACCGGCGAACTGCTGGCGGCGCGTCGGGAGGGCGAGGCGTTCATCCCCGCGTCGAATCAGAAGGTGCTGACGACCGGCGCGGCGCTGTGGGTGCTGAAGCCTGGCTTTGAGTTTCAGACGCAGCTGCGTCTGGACGGCGACAAGCTGGTGATCGTCGGGAGCGGCGATCCAGCGTTTGGGGATCCGGAGGTTCTGCAGCAGATGTCGCCGAAGGTCACGGTCTCGGAGCTGCTCGGGACGCTCGCGCGGGCGGTGACGCACGCCGGGGTGAAGCAGCTATCGGAGATCGTCGTGGACGACCGGGTGTTCGACCGGGAGTTTGTCCATCCAACGTGGCCGGTCGAGCAGCTTGACAAGTGGTACTGCGCGGAAGTTTCCGGTTTGAACTTTCACGCCAACGTGCTCGACGTGTACCCGCGGCCGGGCGCGGTCGGTCAGCGTCCCGGCGCTGTTTTCGATCCGCAGACCGAGATCATCGATCTTGACACGTCACGCGCGAGGACGGTTCAGAGCGGCAACAACACGGTCTGGCTTCGGCGCGAAGCCAAGACCAACCGCTTCCAGATGCTCGGGGACGTACGGACCGCCGTCACCCGGCCGGTGCAGGTGACCCTGACCGACAATCCGCTCTTTTTCGGGCAGATCTTCGCGGAGCGGCTTCGCATCGAAGGTGTCGTCGTCGGACCAGGCCCGGTGCCGGGCGGGGGCCGCGACGCGACGTCGGTGCGAGTCGTCGAACCGTCGGAGTCGATCGCGGCGGGGCGCACACTCGCGATTGTCAAGACGCCGCTCAAGGATGTCCTGCGTCGCTGCAATGCGGAGAGCCACAACCTGTACGCCGAAGCGATTCTCAAGCGGATCGGGCGCGATGTCACCGGTCAGAGCGGATCGTGGGAGAACGGATCATCGGTCCTTCGGATGATTCTGACCGAGCGCCTCGGTCCGGACGCGGCAAAGTCCACGATCATCCGGGACGGGTCGGGCATGTCCAGAGAGAACCGGGTATCGCCATCCACGCTCGCTCGGTGGCTGGTTGAATTGGCGAAGGACGATGCGGTTGGCAACGCGTTCTTGGAGTCATTGCCGCGGCCCGGAGAGGGCACGCTGGAAAGGCGCTTCCGTGCCAATCCGCCCAAGCACGAGGTCCGGGCCAAGTCGGGTTACATACGCAACGTCCGAGCGCTCTCCGGTTACGTCAACGACGGCAAGGACGGCCATCTCGTTGCCTTTGCGATTCTGGCCAACGACGTCCCCGGCGGCGAGGAAGACGGCGTCGTGCTGCAACTGCATGAACAGATCGTCGGCGTCATTGATCGATATCTCGCGCGGGACGACGAAAAATCGGGCGGCGAAAGGCCGGCACGCCGGCGCCGATAGCAATCAACGGGGCCGGGGCTCGCGTCGCATCGCTGCGAAGCGCTGCGAGCATTTCCGCTCCGTCGCTCGTGAGCCCCGCGGGCGAGACGGCGCCGTCCGCCCGATCGAATCCGCGCTGGCGGCATCACTTCCGTCGCCGGAAGTAAAGCCACCATGGATCGCGATCAATATCGATCGTCGCGATGCGAAGCGCCTGCCTGGTCGCGCTGCGGATGATGTCGCCGGGAAGCCGCCGCGGGCTGCCCTCCGCTCGCGTCCATGACAATCGTGCGACCGGCCGGAGTCGCTGCGCGATGAACTGGACGGGCCCTGCCATCAGGGCGGTGACGCCGAGCGGCGGGAAGAACGCGATGCGATCACGACGAATCTGAGACATACCGACCTCCTGTCGAAAGCCGCGGTTGCGGCCTGTTCCGAGTTCTCGAAGCCCACCCCAATCCGATCTCAATCCTTCTCAACAGCCCCGGACGCAACGAGGCCCGGAGCAATCAACCCGAATCGCTCGTTGCACGCCTCGCGAACTCGCGCGTCGGGGTTGCCGAATCTCTGTCCCGTGGTGTTCATGCAACCCAAACCTGCCTGGCGTGCGAGATCAGACGATCTGCGAGCACGGGACTAGGCACATCGCGACGCGGCAACACCCGCGACCTTGCGGCGCCGTGCGTTGCTGCGTGATGGCATTGAAGCGGTTCATGGTCTGGTGCCGCGATGGTCCACGCGGCGTGCGTAGCGGGTCTTTGGTGCGAGCCTCGTCGGCAGGACGAGCATCGACACCGTTCATGCTATCGGTGCATGTGATGGAAAATCTAGAGCATCGTTTCGGATGCAACGCACTCGGAAACGGTTCCAGTGCAGTTTCTTTTGCGAGACGAACCGGATTCCGAACGCGACGTGAAGCCGGTGTTGTCGCGGCGTTCGCGTCGTGCGGGAAGCGTCACGGCTTTCCGGCCCGCGGGCTGGGCGTGGCCCGGCTCCTGCTAGCTCGGGCGACGTCGCGCCATTCCTCGGCGGTGATCGCCCAGCGCTCGTGGTCGCACCATTGTCCGTTGATCTCGAGCAGACGCAGCGCCGTGCCTTCGTACCGAAAGCCGAGCTTCTTCACAACCCCGATCGACGCAACATTCGATGGCTGGATGCCTGCCTCGACGCGGTGTAGCCCGAGCGTGCGGAACGCGTGTCGGACCGCGAGCCGCAGGCCCTCGGTCATGTAGCCCTTACGGGTGAACCGCTGGGCGATCCAGTAACCCGCGTTGCAGGACTGCATCACGCCGCGGCGGATGTCGTTGAGGCCGACATAGCCGACCATGACACCGCCGGTGTTCTCACAGATGAGGAAGCGCTGGCGGTCCTCCGTGTTGGCTTTGGAGAAGAACGCGTTCCAGCGTTCCCGCTCGCTCTTGACCTTCTGGCGGGGTTCCCAGGGGAGGAGGTGGTCGAGACAGGATTCGCGCAGGGCGACCCATTCGTCGCGGTCCTCGGCGACGGGGCGGCGGAGATGAACGAGATCGCCGCGCTCGATCGCATCGGCGACGCGGCGTTCACTCCCACTCGATGGTCGCCGGCGGCTTGCTGGAGATGTCATAGACCACTCGGTTCACGCCGCGAACTTCGTTGATGATGCGGCTGCTGATCGTCGCGAGCACCTCGTGCGGCAGGCGGGCCCAGTCGGCGCTCATGAAGTCCTGCGTCTCGACCGCGCGCACGGCGACCACGCTGTCGTACGTGCGCCCGTCGCCCATCACGCCGACGCTCTGCACCGGGAGCAGGACCGCAAACACCTGGCTGGTCTGTCGGTACAGGTTCGCGCTGATGATCTCCTCGAGCACGATCTCGTCGCACTCGCGGAGTACATCGAGCTTGGGCCTGGTGACCTCGCCGAGCACGCGGACCGAGAGGCCCGGGCCCGGAAAAGGGTGGCGCCAGATGAACTGATCGGGCAGGCCGAGGACTTCGCCGAGCTTGCGAACCTCGTCCTTGAACAGATCGCGCAGCGGCTCGACGAGTTGGAACCCGAGCTCCGCCGGCAGTCCGCCGACGTTGTGGTGCAGCTTGATACCGGCGCTTTGGCCCGCGTGGCCGTGGCCGCTCTCGATCACGTCGGGGTAGAGCGTGCCCTGGGCGAGGAAGTGAGCGTCCTTGATGTCGCGGGACGCATGCTTGAAGACATCGATGAAGCAGTGGCCGATGCGGCGGCGTTTCTCCTGCGGATCGACGATGCCGACGAGATCACCCAGGAACTGCTTCTCCGCGTCGATGACGCGCAGGTCCATCTTGAAGTGATCGCGGAAGGTGCTCTCGACAAGCTCACGCTCGCCCTTGCGGAGCAGGCCGGTATCGACGAACACACAGGTGAGCTGGGACCCGATGGCCTTGTGCAGAAGGGCTGCGACAACGGATGAATCGACGCCGCCGGAGAGGCCGCAGACGACATGCCCGTTGCCGACCTGCTTCTTGACGCGCTCCGCGGCGGTGTGAGCGAAGTCGCTCATGCGCCACGTGCTCTGGTAGCCGCAGATGTTGAAGAGGAAGTTCTGCAGGATTTCCTTGCCGTGCGGCGTGTGCGTCACCTCGGGGTGGAACTGCACGCCGTAGAAGCGACGGGTGTTCGTGACCGAACGGACCGCGGCGAAGGGGCAGGTGGGGGTCGAGGCCAGCACCTCAAAGCGGGCGTTGGCGGAATCGACGACCTGGTCGCCGTGGGACATCCAGACGGTGGTCTTGTCGGGTATCGAGGCGAAGAGGTCGGAGCGGTCGGCGATGCCGATGTGTGCG
>ERZ1066133.188-NODE-188-length-34393-cov-11.752694_pt1 | contig 34393 bp, 27 predicted proteins | sample MGYA00382780_ERZ1066133 | MGnify/ENA primary metagenome ERZ1066133 (study PRJEB33369, sample SAMEA5778363) | biofilm metagenome | biome: Industrial cooling water; feature: Water cooling tower basin; material: Biofilm | place: United Arab Emirates | collected... | reverse complement strand
GGCGCACCCGCTCCCCGACGCTGCGCCGGGCGAGGATCGCCGCCAGATCCCGGTTTTCGCGCACCGGTTGATCATCGACCGCAAGGATGCGATCCCCGGGCTCGAGCTGGCCGGAGCCGTCGAGCCGGGCTGGCCGCAGGCCGGCGCGCGCGGCCGGCGATCCGTCCAGGACCGCCGCCACCACCGCGCCCGAAAGACCGAGTTCCCGGGCGGAGCGGTCCTCCAGCAGGCGCACGCCGATGCCGGCCCGCGGCAGGCTGCCGCTGCTCAGGATCTGGGGCACGAGGCGCGTCAGGCTGTCCACCGGCACGGCGAAACCGAAGGCGAAGGCCCCGCCGGCCGGCGTGGCCAGGGCGGTGTTGAGGCCGATCAGCCGTCCGCGGCCATCGAGCAGCGGTCCGCCCGAGTTGCCCGGGTGGATCGCGGCGTCGGTCTGGATCAGCCCATCGAGAACCAGGCCCGCATCGGTTTCCACGGTGCGCCCGAGCCCCGAGACGATGCCGCTGGTCAGGGTCCAATCGAGCCCGAAGGGGTTGCCGATCGCCAGGGCCCGCTGGCCGACGCGCAGGTCCGCGGAAGCGCCCAGGGGCAGGGGCGTCAAGCGCTCCGAAGGGGCATCGATGGCCAGCACGGCCAGGTCGTGGCCCGGGGCGGTGCCCACCAGGCGCGCGCGCCATTCGCTGCCATCGGCCAGGCGCACGATCGCCGCGCTGGAGCCCGCCAGCAGGTGCAGGTTGGTGACCAAATGCCCCTCCCGATCCCAGACGATGCCGCTGCCCAGCCCGGTCCGCTGGCGATTGTCCGAGCCCAGGAAGAACCCGCGCCCGGTGTCCTCGCGGGCCGCGTCGATGTGCACGACGCTGCCCCGGCTGGCCTCGAACAGCGCCGCGAAGAGCTGCTCCTCGGCCTCGCAGGCCTCGCTGCCGGAACCCGGCGCCCCCGGGCTGCGGTCGGCGGCGGGCGGCTGCGCCGCCGCGCGGCGATCGCGGGTGGCATGCAGAAGTCCGATCGACACGGCGGCCGCGAGAATCAGCCAAAGGCCCAGAAGGCGCACGAGGTGAACAGATTTGGGAGTTTGGGTCCCGACGGGGCAGGCCCCACGCGCGGCGCGCGCCGGAATGGGACGGCGGGCCCCCGGGGAGCTTAGCGGCCCTCGGCGCCGTCGGGGAGGGCGCGGGCAGGCCTGGAACACGGCCCGCGCTGCGCCCTGCCCGGGCGCCGGCGTGCGGCGCAGCGCCCGTCCCAGGCCCGGGGCCTGGGCGCTTCGGGGCTTGCCAGCCCACCCGGGTCGGGCGCCAAGCTCGAGCGCGGATGACCGCCAAGGAACGGCACGATCGCCAGCAGCACGCCGCGGCGCGGGCGCCGCGCCCGCTGGCGCAGGGTCCGCTCGTGCTGCTGATCGCGGAGCGTTCGGCCCAGGCCGCCGAGCTGGCGGCCCTGCTTTGCGCGGGGCGCGGCCGCGACGCGCACAGCCCGGCGGTGCGCCTGCAGCGGGCCGAATCCCTGGTCGAAGCGGAGGCGCTGCTCGGCGATCACGCTTTCGATGCGCTGCTGATCGATCTCGACGGTCTGCAGCCATCCCCGGTCGAACTGCGCGCCCGGCTGGAACAGGCCAGCGCCGGATCTGCGCTGCTGGCGGTGGGCTCCGCACGCCAGCGCAGCCAGGGCGCCGAATTCGACGATTTCTTGTGCCGCGATCGGACCAGCGCCGAACTGCTGCGCCGCGCCATCGGGCACGCCATCGAACGCCGCCGTTGGCGGGCGGATCTGGAGCACAGCCGCGCCGCCCTCGAAGCCGCGCGCAGGGCGGCGCAGGGCGGCGAGGAAGACGCGCTCACCGGGCTGCCCAACCGCCACGGATTGGAGCGCCTGTGGTCCAGCTGGCTGACGCCCGAGCGCGGGCCGAGCAGCGTGTGCCTGCTGGACCTCGAACGCTTCCGCGACATCAACGAGCGCTTCGGCCGGGCGGTCGGCGACGTCGTGCTGCGCGAGACCGCCAGGCGCCTGCGGGAGGCCCTGCGCGAGGGCGATCGGGTGGGCCGCTGGCAGGGCGACGAGTTCCTGGTGCTGCTGCCCGGAACCGGCCTTTCCGAGGCCCGCCGCATCGCGGAACGCTTGGTCTCGGCCCTGGAGCGCGGCGCGCTGTGCTCCCAGGGACAGGTGCTGCCGCTGCGCGCGGCCGCCAGCGCCGTGGCGGCGGAGGGTCCGGGAGCCTCCCTGGAGCAGACCCTGGAGCGCGCTCGGGAGGCCTTGCGCGCCGGCGCCCGGCGGCGCCCGCCCCGGCGCAGCCCAGCCAGCTCCGGACGCGCCGCCCTGGAGGGCCTGTGCCAGGGCAGCGGCCTGTGGTGCGCGGCGCAATCGATCCGGGGCCTGAGCGACGAACGGGTGGTCGGCTACGAACTGTTGGCCCGCTCGCAGCACGCCGGGCTCGAGCGCCCGGACGAGTTCTTCGGTTTGGCCGCCCGGGAGGCCCGGCTGGTGCCGCTGGACCGGGCCTGTTTTGATGTCGCCCTGCGGGCCAGCCGCGCGCTCCCGCCGGACCTGGTCGCGCACATCAACCTCTACCCCGCCACGCTGCTCGAGGTGCCGGCCGAACGCTTGCTCGCCGCCGCGCACGGCGCGGGCCCGCGCCTGCTGGTCGAACTGTCCGAGCAGCAGATCCTCGGGGATCCGAGCTACCTGCAGCCAGCGGTGGAGAGCCTGCGCAGGGCCGGCGTCGAACTCGGCATCGACGACGTGGGCTTCGGGCGCTCGTGCCTCGAGAGCCTGGTGCTGCTCGAGCCCGAGTGGATCAAGCTCGACCGCCGCAGCGTGCACGGGCTGGCGGGCGATGCCGGGCAGCGCCGGGCCTTGGGGCGCCTCCTGGCCCTGGCCCGGGCCCTCGGCGCCCGGGTGGTGGCCGAGGGCATCGAGTCCCGGGGGGACCTCGCGGTGCTGATCGAGCAGGGCGTCGAGCGGGGCCAGGGCTTCCTCTGGGGTCCCCCCGGAGCCCTGCCGGCGCCCCGGGCGGGCAGCGAGCCAGGCTCCGGCGGAGCCCGGGATCCCGGGGCCGCCTGAACGGGCGGGCCCGGCCGGTCCGCTCCAGCCCCCCGGCGCCGCGTCCCCGGGCCGCTCCCCCCGCGACCCGCTCCCCAAGGCCCCCGCGACCCGCGAGGGCCCCCCTGAGTCAGCGGCGCGCCGGGGTCCCCCGGGCCGCGGTTTGGGAACCGCAGGAACGGACTGTCCAACTTTAAATTGGACAAAGACCCCCGGGATCCCCCCGAACCCTTGCCCCGGCTCCCCGCCTGGGCCAGGATCCTCCGCTCGAATTCCGACCGGCCCCCGCCCGGGCCGCCCGGTGGCTCGCACTCCCCGCGCCCTCGGCGCCCCGCCTCCATGTCCAGCTCCGCCTCGAAGTCCCGCTCCTCCCACCCCCATTTCGACGACCGCGGGACCCTCGAGTGGACCGGCTCCTTCTCCCTCGGCCAGGCCCAGGCCCGGCGCGAGCACAAGCTGATCTTCATCGAGTTCGGCCGCGAGCAGTGCAGCCAGTGCCGCAACCTGGTCCAGAACGTGATCCCTCGCCCGGAGGTAGCCGAGCTGCTCAAGCAGCATTTCGTGGCCGTGGCCTCCGATTGCGACGACGCCGAGCCGGAGGTCGAGGCGATCGCCATGAACCTCTCGGACGCGACCATGCTGCCCTTCGTGATGGTCACCGACGCCGAGGGACGCTTCCTGCACGGCAGCTCCGGCGGCGTCGACGCCCAGACCCTGGTGCGCACCCTGGAACGCCTGGTCGCCCAGCGGCAGCAGGTCCGCTGACCCGCCCCGGGGGATCCCCCCCGGGATCGCGGCGGCGGCCGCAGGCGGGGCTCGGGGCGGCGGCGGAGCTCCGCGCCCGCCGGGGAGCGCGGCGGGACCCAGCGGCGGCCCGCGCCCGCGCCGGTCTGCCCGCCGGCGCGGCCCGCCTCAGCCCTTGATCCAGCGCGCCGCCCAACCGAGGACCAGCCGCCACAGCCAGCGCGGTCCGCGGCGCAAAGCGCGCAGCGGCAGGCTCTCCTGCCAGGGGAAGGTGCACACCGCCGGGCCCCGTTCGAGCGCATCGGCGATGCGGCGGGCGGCCTCCGCGCTCGCGACCATGCGCCGGCGGCGCGCGACGGGATGGGCGTCAGGGCCCTGGGTCATCTCCGAGACGACGAAGCCCGGCTGCACATCGACCACGCGGATGCCGCTGCCGGCAAGGTCCATGCGCAGCGTCTCGAGGAAGGCGGCCAGGGCGGCTTTGCTGGCCGAATAGGCGCCGCTGGTGGGATAGCCGCCCAGGCTGGCCAGGCTGGAGATGCCGCACAGGGTGCCGCGGCCCCGCGCCAGGAAGCAGCGCAGGCCGGTGTGCAGGGTCGCAAACGCGCCCAGGACGTTGACCGCCAGCACCTCTTCGATCGCGGCCCATTCCAGGCGGGCGGCGTGTTCGGCCCGGCCCACGCCGGCGTTGGCGACGATCGCGTCGAGCCCCCCGGAATCGGCGTCGGCGAACTCGATGAAGGCGCGCAGGGCCGCCAGGTCGCGCACATCGAGCGCCTGCACCCGTGCCCGGGGACGGCCAGCCCCCGGCCAGCGGCGCTCGAGTTCGCTGGCCAAGGCTTCGAGCCGCTCGCCGCGCCGGGCGCACAGCCATAGATGAGCGCCGCGGGAGGCCAGCTCGTGGGCCAAGGCGGCGCCGATGCCGCTCGAGGCACCGGTGATCAAGACTCGATGAAGGTTCGACATGGAAGGCGTGAGTCTGCCATGGGCGCGCTCCGCAGCGGATCCCGGCCCGGGCCGCGCCGTTGCGCGCTGGGCGCGACGGACGCCCCGCCGCGCTGCGCCCCATGAAGAGCCCTCCGGAGTCTGCCCTAGGTTCCGTGAAGGCCGCTTGAAACTTGCGCCAATTGCCATTCTCCGCGCAAGCGCGGCCCGAACATGGCCGAGGATCGGAGCGCAGACGCCCAACCGACGCCCGCCCGCGGAACCGCCATGAGCGCCCAAGCCACCAGCCCGCTGTCCTTCCGCACGATCTGGATCTCCGACCTGCACCTCGGCACCCGCGGTGCCAAGAGCGAACTGCTGCTCGATTTCCTGCGTTCGACCCGCTCGCAGAACCTGTACCTGGTCGGGGACATCCTCGACGGCTGGCGCCTCAAGGCTTCGCCCTACTGGAACGGAGCCCAGGGCGAGGTGCTGCACCGACTCGTGGAAAAGGCCCGCCGCGGCACGCGCGTGGTCTACATCCCGGGCAACCACGACGAGGCCCTGCGGCGCTACATCGGCATGGATTTCGCCCGGATCGAGGTCTGCAAGGAGGCCGCGCACACGACCGCCGACGGCAAGCGCCTGCTGGTGACCCACGGGGACCAGTTCGACACCGTGGTCAAGACGCACCGCTGGCTGGCGATCCTCGGCGACCACGCGTACCGCTTCGCCCTGCGCCTCAACCACGTCTACAACCTGGGCCGCAGGATCCTGGGCCTGCGCTACTGGTCGCTCTCGGCCTACCTCAAGCACAAGGTCAAGAACGCGGTCGATTTCATCTTCCACTTCGAAGCAGCCCTGGCCGACGAAGCTCGGCGGCGCGGCTTCGATGGCGTGGTCTGCGGCCACATCCACAAGGCCGAGATGCGCGAGATCGACGGCATCCTGTACTGCAACGACGGCGACTGGGTCGAATCCTGCACGGCCCTGGTCGAGCACTTCGATGGGCGCCTCGAGATCCTCGATTGGCCCTCGCTGATCGCGGATCCGAAGTACCAACCGACCCACGACGAACCGCGCCTGGCCCCGGCGCCGCGCGGGCTGCCCCAGACCGCCTGAGAGTCGGCGGCGCCGCGTGCGGAGCCGCGCGGCGCCCCGCGCTCCGCCCGGGAACGGTCCCGCGGCGCAGGCGCGGGTTCCGGCGGGACCCGCGCGGCGTCAGGATTCGATCATGGCCAAGATTTTCTACAGCATGGCCGGCGAGGGCCGCGGCCACGCCACCCGGGTGCGCACGCTGGTCGAGGACCTGCGCCGCCGTCACGAGCTGGTGCTGCTGGCCCCCGGGGATGCCTACGACCTGCTCGAGGGCGCCTATCGCGGCAGCGAGGTGCGCGTCGAGCGCCTGCCCGGGCTGCGCTTCGTCTACGACGCGCGCCAGCGCGTGCACTACCTGCGCACCCTGGCGCGCTCGGTGGGCTACCTGCGCGGGCTGGCCGAGCTCAAGCGCGAATTGGGCCGGCGCTTCGAGCGCGAAGGCGCCGATCTATTGATCACCGACTACGACCCGGGCGCCCCGCGCGCCGCGGAAGCCGTGGGATTGCCCTACCTGGCGGTCGATCACCAGTCGCTGTTCAACTTCGGCGACCTGTCGTTCCTGCCGCGCGGCCTGCGCCTGCGCGCGGCCGGCATCGCGCGCTTCAACCGGCTCTATTACCAGCGCCAGATCCACACGGTCAGCTCCTCGTTCTTCCGGCCCGAGCCCAAGCCGGGCGCGCGCGAGGTGACCTTCGTGGGCACCCTGCTGCGGCCGGCCCTGCTGGCCGCGCGCGTCGAGACCGGCGCCCACGCCGTCGCCTACTGCCGCCGCAGCATGCCCGGCAACGTGCTGGAGGCCCTGGGCGGATTGCCGCTCGAGGTGCGCGTCTACGGCCTCGGCCAGGCGCCGGAGCGGGGCAACCTGCGCTTCCGAGCGATCAGCGAGCAGGGCTTCATCGACGACCTGTGCAGCGCGCGCTGCGTGATCGGCACCGCCGGCAACCAGCTGATCGGCGAAGCCCTGTACCTGGGCAAGCCGGTCTTCGCGCTGCCGGAGGCGGGCCAATACGAGCAGGAGGTCAACGGGCACCTGCTCGAACGCATGGGCGGCGGCACCTTCCTGGCTCCCGAGGCCCTGCGCCGCGAGCCGCTGCTGCGCTTCCTGGCCGAGCTCGAGCGCTACCAGGGGCGCGTCGACCGCGAGTTCGCCGCCGGCAACCGCAGGGCCCTGCAGGCCATCGAACAGGCCCTCGGGCGGCTGCCGGCGCGGGCCCTGGCCTGACCTCCCCAGCCCCCATGGGCCAGCCCGGGGGAAACGGGGGTCCGCGGTCCCCGCGGCAGCGGCCCCCTTGGACCGGCCGGAGCAGAGCCCCAGGGGGCGCGCCGGCGCCGGAGCCGCTGCGACCCCCGAGCCCGGCCGCCGGGCGCTGCGTAGCATGGGGGCATGCCGAGCTCCCCTTGCGCGCCGCGCCTCGCCGTGCACCTGACCTGGATCGCCGCGCTGGGTTGCGCCCAGGCCTTCTCCCAGCCGCAGGGATCCGCAGACAGCGCCCTCGAGCTCGGCGCGGCGCCGGGCCGCGGCGACGCGATCTGGATCCATTTCCCGACCGGGGCCTTCGAGCTGGAGGGCTCCGCGGAGGCGGCCGAGCTCGCCATCGCCGCCTGGAGCTTTGGCCCACAGGGGAGCACCCAACAGCGCTTCGCCGAGCTGGGCGGCAGCTTCGAGCTGCGCCTCGAGGGGGCGCGTTGCTGGCTCGAAGCGCGCGTGGCCAGCGGGCGCCTGGAGGAGGGTTTCGAGGCCCTGGTCGAGGCCCTGTGCCTGCCCGCCGCCGCGCTCGATTTCGAAGCGGCCGCCATCGACCGGGCCACGCGGCGGGCGCGCCGGGCGCCGGAGCAGCAGCTGTGCGCCGCGGCCCTCGAGTTCCTGTGGCCCGCACCGGCCTCGCAAGCCGGCCCGGCGGAGCTCGAAGCCGCCGCCCAAGCCCTGTTCGCCGCGCCGACCCTGGGGGTCTCGAGCGGCCTGCCCAGCGAGCGCTGGCGCCCCTGGGCGAGCCGTGCAAGACAGGCCCTGGCGCAGCGCTACCCCGGCCCGCCGAAGCCGGCCCCGGCCCGCCCCTGCCCGTCCGTGCCGGAGCGCCTGTGGCTCCCGCGCCAGGAACCCGGCCCGGAACAGCTGCTGCTGGGATTCGCGGCGCCCGCCGAGCTGGGGCGCGGCTCGGGCGGTTTCGACCTGGCGCCGGCCCTGGACGACCGGGCCCCGTCCCAGCGCCTGCTCGCGCTGCTGCCCCCCGGGGCAGCCCCGCGGCTCGCGCCCCTCGAAACGCCCTCGGGGCCGTTGCTCGCGGTGCATCTGGCGCACGCACAGGCCCGGCCCGAGGCGCTGCTGGCGGCGCTGCTGGAATGGCTGCGCAGCCCCGAGACCCTCGCCGCCGCCATGCCGATCCCCGGCGCGGGCCAGCGCACGTCCGCGGAGCTCGCCCTGTTGGCCGAAGCCGAAGGGCAGAGCGCGGATCCCGGGGCCGAGCGGGAGGCGATCGTTGCCTGCCTGCGCGCCGAGCCGCGCTTCCTGGCGCTGCTCGCCCCCGCCGCGGGAGCGGCGGAGAGCGAGGCCGGCGCGGGCGTGCGTCGGCTCGACGGCACGCCTTGGCAGCGGGGCTCCGCAGCGGGCCGGCGCCAGGCGCGCGCGCTGGCCGAGGCGCTCGGCCCCTGGGCCGCCCTGGAGCAGCTCGAGCTCGAGCTGGAGTTCGCCCCCGCCGGGCGCCCGCCCCTGGCCCTGCTGCAGCGCCGCACGCTCTCGGAGCTGGGCCTCGAGGTCTTCTCCGGACCCGCCGGAGGCCCTGCGCAGACGCCCATGCTGCGCTTGTCCCCGGCGGGCTCGGAGCGTTTCGAGGGCGGCCGGCGGCTGCCCCTCGAGGGCTCCGGCCTGGCGGACGCGGTCGAATCGGAGCGCCGCGCTTGGTCCCGGCTGCTGGCGGACCTGGGGGCCGAGGGGCCCCTGGCGCTCGAGCCCGCGGGCCCCGCGGCCTGGGTGCTGGTCGCGGACAGCGGCCCCCTGGCGCAGCTCGAGCTCGATGCGCAGGGCCTGCCGCAAAGCCTGCGCAGCCTGCCGAGCGGCCGCAGCACCCAGTTCGAGGCCTGGGGCTGGAGCGAGTCCGTGGGCGGGCTGCGCCTGCGCCTGCCGGCGGGCTACCGCACCGACGCCGGCCGCTTCGAAGTGCGCACGGCGGGCGGCCGCGCCTGCGCCGCCCCGCGCCGCGGCCCAGCGGTCGACAGCGAGCCCCCGCCGCCGCCCCGCTGGGGCGATGATCCCTCCCAGGACGGGTGAGCGCCAAGGGACCGGCCAGGGGCCCGCGGCGCAGGGCCCGGCCGCTGCGAGCCCGGCCCGGCCGCGCCGGGCCTCAAAGCCGCGCCACGCTGGCCAGCAGGGCGCGCACGCGCTCCGGATCGACGGGCTGATCGACGTGCCCGCCCCGCTTGAGGCTGGTGCCCACGATGGCTCCGTCGGCGTGGGCCAGGAGCTCCGCGGCGTTGCCCGGGTGCAGCCCGGACCCGAGGTACAGGCGGGCCGTCGGACAAGCGGCCCGCACGCGGGCCAGGTCGCGGAGCTCCGGGGGCGAGCCCGTGGCGCGGCCGGAGAGGATCAGCACGTCCGCCAAACCGCGCTCGAGGGTGTCGCGGGCCGCGTCGATCAGATCCTCGCCGGCCAGGGGCTGCGCGTGCTTGACGTGCACGTCGCACCACAGCTCGACCTGCGGGCACAGCCGCTGGCGCTCGCGCAGGGTCTGCGCCGCGCGGCCCTCGATCAGGCCCTGGTCGGTGACCATCGCGCCCACGTGCACGTTGATGCGCACGAAACGCAGCGGCAGGACCGCCGCGATCCCGAGCGCCGCGCGCGCATCGTTGCGCAGCACGTTGAGGCCGAGCTCGAGCTCGGGCACGGCGCCCGCGAGGTGCTGCACGGCGCAGGCCAGCCCCGCCACCGTCTCGGGCGGAACGCTGTCCTTGAAAAAGGGCCGATCGCCGAAGTTTTCGACGATCGCCCGCCGCAGCCCCCCGGCCGAGAGGGCCCGCGCATCGGCCGCGGCTCGCTCGAGCAACGCGCCCATGTCCCCCTTCCAGCCCGGCGCACCGGGCAGCGCCGGCAAATGGACCACGCCGACCAACTCACGGGGGGCGGGCACAGGTTGTTTCATGGGCGGGCGGGGTGCGGGTCTGGGCCCACGAGCATAGGGCCGCTGAGCTCGCGGGCCGCCGGCCTAGAATTCGCTCTGCGCCCCGCTGTCCACGGCCCCGCTCCCCATGGAAACACGCCCGAGCCTCGACGATCTGCTGCCTCAGCTCGCCTCGCGGAGGGCCCTGCTCGGGCACACCGCCCGGGCCGCCCTGGGGCTCGGCCTGTTCCCCTGGCTGCGGCCGCTCGGGGGGGCCTTGGCCGCCGGGCTGCTGCCGGCCTGCCGCAGCGCGGCCGGGGAGAGCCAGGGCGGCTCGGACTCTGCGGGCAGCGCCCGGGGCCCGCGCGGACGGCTGGCCTTCGAGGAGCTGCGCCGCGGGCGGCGCGAGGACCACGGCGTGGCCCCGGGCCACCGGGCCCAGGTGCTGCTGCGCTGGGGGGACCCGCTGCTGCCGGGGGCGCCCGGCTTCGAGCCGCGGGCGCAAAGCGCCGGGGCCCAGGCCCTGCAGTTCGGTTCGGGCAACGACTTCCTGGCGTTCCTGCCTCTGCCCCAGGGCTCGGGCACCAGCCAGCGGGGGCTGCTGCTGGTCAACCACGAGCATGCCACCCCGCGGCTGATGTTCCCGCCGGGCACGCCCGCCGCCGAGCGCGCCGACGTGATGCTGGCCAGCCACGGCCTCACGGTGGTCGAGATCGCCGAAGTCGACGGCCTTTGGAGCCCGGTGCCCCACAGCGCCTATACCCGCCGCATCACCGGGCGCTCGCCGATCGAACTGGCCGGACCTGCGGCCGGATCGGCGCGCCTCGCCACCTCGGCCGACCCGAGCGGCCGCCTGTGCCTGGGCACGCTGGGCAACTGCGGCGGCGGCGTGACGCCCTGGGGCACTTACCTTTCGGGCGAGGAAAACGTGCCCGAGTACTTCGCCGGGAAGATCGAGGACCTGCCCGCGGACGAGCAGCCGGGGGCCCGCGCCATGGGTCTCGGGCCCGACGGGTACGGGCTGTCCGCGCTCGAAGCTCGCTTCGACGTGCGCAGCGAGCCGCGCGAGCAAAACCGCTTCGGCTGGGTGGTCGAGCTCGATCCCTTCGATCCCGTCGCCAGGCCCAAGAAGCGCACCGCCCTGGGCCGCTTCCGGCACGAAGGCGCCACCTGCGTGATCGCACCGGATGGCCGTTTGGTGGTCTATTCGGGCGACGACCAGAAGGGCGAGTGCCTGTATCGCTTCGTCAGCAGCCGCCCGGTCGACGCCCGCGAGCGCAGCGCCAACCGGGACCTGCTCGACGCGGGTGAACTCAGCGTGGCGCGCTTCGACGCGGAAGGCGTGCTCGAATGGCTGCCCCTGGTCCATGGCCACGGACCGCTGACCGCCGCCAACGGCTTCAAGGACCAGGCCGATGTGCTGATCGACGCGCGCCGCGCCGCACGCCTGCTCGGCGCCACCCCCATGGACCGGCCGGAGGACGTCAAGATCGATCCTTCCACGGGCTGTGTGTTCGCGGTGCTGACCAAGAACGACGCGCGCGGCAGCCGTCCCGACGAGCCCGGCCCCGGGGCTGCCGCGGATCGCGCCAACCCCCGCGAACGCAACCTGCACGGGCACATCCTCGAATTGCGCCCGCCCGGCTCCGGCGGCTCCCGGGACCACGCCGCGCGGCGCTTCGAATACGACGTCTTCCTGCTGTGCGGCGACCCGGAAAGCGGGGCCAGCTTCCACCCCGCCACCAGCGCCGACGGCTGGTTCTCGTGCCCCGACCACCTGTGCTTCGATCCCCAGGGACTCCTGTGGGTCGCGACCGACGGCAACGGCGCGCAGCGCGAGGACGTGGACGGCCTGTGGGCCGTCGAAGCGGATCCGAGCTCCCCCGAGCGGGGCTTGTCGAAGCGCTTTTACGCCGCGCCGCGCGGGGCCGAGCTGTGCGGCCCTTGCTTCACGCCCGACGGCCGCACCCTGTTCGTGGCCGTGCAGCATCCCGGGTATGAATCGGGCTCGACTTTCGAGGCCCCCACCACCCGCTGGCCGGATTTCGACCCGCGGATTCCGCCGCGCTCCGCCGTGGTCGCCATCCGGCGCGAGGACGGCGCCCCGATCGCCTAGGCGCTGTGGGCGGCCGGGAGCTGCAGCTCCGCGAGGGCCCGGTAGATCGCCACCACCCGGTAGTAGGCCCGGTCGAGATCGCCGAGCAGCCGCTCCAGGGCGGCGCCGCTGGCGCGCTCGAGCTCGGGCAGGCGCGACAGACAGGCGTCGAAGCCGCTGAGATCGAGGCGCCAGCTTTGGCCCCGGGGATCGCGCAGCAGGAAGTCGCGCCCCGAGAGGAACAGGGGCCGGCCCTCCGCGCAGCGCAACAGCTCGCGTTCGAGCGCGTCGATGGCCCGCTGACCGGCGAGCCCGAGCGCTTGCGCCCCGCCGCCCAGCAGGGCCGCGCTGCCCACCTGGCGCAGGGCGTTGAGTCGCTCCGCCAGCGCCAGCAGCGCCAGCTGCACCTCCTCCACGAAGCGCGCCTGCTGCCCGGGCTCCACCGGCTCGCACAACGCGGCCTGCTCCGCGCTGGCACAGGGGGCGAGCGGCAGAGCGCGGAAGTCCGGCCCCCAGGGCCGCAGGGCCGCCAGCGTGCTCGGACCGCGCAGGGCCTGGGAGCCCAGCAGCCCGGCCAACAGCACCCACGACAGGGGCCACAGCGCCCCGAGCCAGGTCCTGGCCCTCCGCGCCTGTGCCCCCATGCAGCCGCCCCCAGGGCGGCTCCCCCCGAGCTCCCCCATGCACCGACCTCCGCGCTCCCCATCGGCGCGCGGAGCGGGGCCGCTGCAGTTTTTTCGCCGCGGAAGCGGGCCGGGCCCCGGTCGGCCGCCGAGCGCGGCCTGCGGCTCGAGCTTGCCGCCCGCCCGGGCAGCCCCGAGACTCTCCGCCCCCATGGCCGGCCCGCCCCCGATCCAGCGCGCGCCCCCCCGCCGGGGCCCGCCGCCCCCGGCGCTCCCCGGGGGGGCTCTGCTCGCCGCGCTGCTGGCGGCCAGCGCCGCGGCCCTGCCCGCCGGCCCCCAGGGTGCCCCGCAGGGCTACCGGCCGCCGAGCTACCGGGTGGTGCGCCTGGGCGAGGGCCAGTCCCCGCCCGAGATCGACGGCCTGCCGAACGAGCCCGTTTGGGACCTGGCCGCCCCCCTGACCGGCTTCGTGCAGGTCGAACCGCGCCCGGGCGAGCCCTGCAGCCAGCGCACCGAGTTGCGGCTCTTGCGCGGCGAGCGCGCCCTGTACGTGGCCTACTACGCCTACGACGACACCCCGGCAGGCGTGCGCGGCAGCCAGCGGGCCCGCGATGCCAACCTCGACCCCGACGACCGCATCGAGATCCTGCTGGCGACCTTGGGCGACGGGCGCAATGCCTTCTGGTTCCAGATCGGCCCCGCGGGAGGCCAGGGCGACGCGCTGATCGGCCTCTCGGGACAGAGCTTCAACAAGGACTGGGACGGCATCTGGCTGGCGCGCTCGAAGCGCACCGCCGAGGGCTGGTTCGCCGAATTCGAGATCCCCTGGGCGACGCTGGACTTCGATCCCGGCCTGGACCGCTGGGGCTTCAACGCGCGCCGGTTCGTCAAGCGCCTGGAGGAGGAGTCGCGCTGGTCCGGGGGCGAGCCGGGGCGGCGCTTCTTCGCCCCCGCGGAATGCGGCGAGCTGCTCGGCATGGAAGGCCTCGAGCGCGGCCTGGGCATCGACCTCAAGCCGTTCGTGACCGGCACCTTCCGGGACGAAGGCCCAGACGGCGACGTGGATCGGCTCGGCACGGGCGGCCTGGACCTGTTCTGGCGCCCCGGACCCAACACCAAGGTTTCGTTTTCGGCCAACACCGACTTCGCCGAGGCCGAGATCGACGACCGCCAGATCAATCTGACGCGCTTCTCCCTGTTCTTCCCGGAGCGCCGCGACTTCTTCGTGGAGGACAGCAGCGCCTACCTATTCGGCCTGGGAGGCACCGAGATCGTGCCCTTCTTCAGCCGCCGCATCGGCCTGGACGCCGAGCGCCAGCGCGTCCCGATCCTGGGCGCGGGCAAGTTCGTCTACCGCGACGAGCGCTGGTCCGTGGGCCTGCTCGACGCCCAGGTCGATTCGACCGGCGAGGTCGACGGCCAGAACCTGGCCGTGGCCCGCCTGCAGGGGCGCTTCGCCGAACAGTCGGACGTGGGCCTGATCGCCACCAACGGCGACCCCGCCTTCGACCGCCAGGCGGGCACCTTCGGCGCCGACCTCAATCTGCGCACCAACAGCCTGCTCGGCGACCGCAACGGCCGCTTTTCGGCCTTTTGGCTCGGCGCCGACGCCGCTCAGGACCCGCTGGCGGGCGCGGCCGAGAGCGGCCAGGCCCTGGGGGCCGAACTCGACTACCCCAACGACCGCTTCGCCCATCGCCTGACCTTCCTGCGCACCGACGAAGATTTCGACCCCCGCCTCGGGTTCGTGGCCCGGCCCGGGGTCGAGCAGTGGCGCGCGGACCTCAACTTCCGCCCGCGGCTCGATGGGGACATCCGCCGGCTGGTGTTCTCGGCGCGGCCGACATACATCACCAACCTGTCCGGCGAGCTCGAAAGCGCCGGCCTCGAGCTGACCCCGCTGCGGGTCGATTTCCTGCGCGGCGACAGCGTCAGCGTGCGGCTTTCGCGCAACCGCGAGGTGCTGGTGGAACCCTTCGAGCTGCCCGACGAGCTGGAGGTCGCACCGGGGGACTACAGCTTCGATCGCTATGGTGCCGCGCTCGAGACTTCGCAGCGCCGCCCCGTGGCGCTCGAACTCGAATGGAGCGACGGCGACTTCTACGACGGGCGCCAGCGCCGCAGCCAGGCCGAGCTGACCTGGTTCCAGTCGGCGGCCTTCAACCTGGGGCTCGATTACGAATACACCGAGCTGCGCTTGCTCGACGGGGACCGGGACCTGCACGTGGCGGATATCCGCACCCTGGTCTCCTTCCACCAGGACCTCTCCGTGCGCACCCAGGTGCAGTTCGACAACATCTCCTCCGACCTGGGCCTGCTGTGTCAGCTGCGCTGGATCCGCAAACCAGGCGACGAACTGTTCCTGGTGCTGTCGCAGTCCTACCTGGCCGATTCGGACCAATTCGAGCCGCGCGGCAGCGCCGCGATCCTCAAGCTGGTCTGGACGCTGCGCTTTTGACGCCCCCGGCCGGGATTCCCCGGCGCCGCCCCCGGCGGGAACCCCGCGCCGGCCGGTCGCGCCTGGCCACGGGGCGCCGTGGCCAGGGCGCCCCCCAGCGCCGGGCTCCGCCGCGGAGCGGCTGCGGATCGGCGCCGGGGGCGAGCCCGCCGCCCGGACCGATCCGCGCCGGCGCTGCGACTCAGGGGGTCTGGATCAGGGCCGCGTCGGTGAGCCACAGGTCGTTGCGGCTGACCACGGGCACCCCGCTGAAGGTCGCGAACTGCAGGTAGACCTGGCTGCAGGTGGCCGGGATGGCGGGCAAGAAATTGACCGCCTGGCCCACCGGGCTGGTGAAGCCGGTCTGGATCGACTGAGCCGAACCCAGGTTGGGCACCAGCACCAGCCCCTGGCCGATCGCGAACAGGGCCTCGAGTCCCAGGTACTCCGAGGTCGGAGCGGCCACCAGCGCGTAGAGCGCGTTGGGCGGAGCGTTGTCCATCACGGCCACATAGCCGCCCGGCGCCGGCACCACGCTGATGCTGGGCGGAACGAGCCCGAGCAGCGGATCCGGGGCCGGGTAGGAGAAGTCGAGGAAGGCGATGTTGGAGGGCACCGGCGCGCCGGCGGGATTGCGCAACGGGTCGTCGGCCCCGGCGGCGGAGCCGGCTCCGAGGAAGCCGTTGTTGGCCGGGAGCGCGCAGTCGAACAGCGTCTGGGTGCCGATCTCCTCGAACTTCCACAGCCCCACCAGGCCCGGCAGGGTCGCATCGGGGATGCGGCTGCGCAGGCTGGACATCTCGGTCGCGCTGAGCGCTCGATTCCAGATCTGCAGGTCGTCGATGTCGCCCTGGAAGTAGGCGCCGTCGGCGCCCAAGCCGACCAGCGAGTCGGCCCCCACGAGCAGAGCTCCATTGCTCTTGATGGCGCTGACCGGCACCAGCTTCGAGGGGACGCTGTAGCGGATGGGCGGATTGGAGAGCGCGTCGTCGAGCTGATAGACCAGCTCGCCTCCGAGGGCCACGGAGGAGCTCAGGCTGACCGCCAGGAAGTGCCAGGTACCGGGGATCAAGGCGGGTCCCGCCGTCTCCGCGTATCCGGGGCCGTTGCCCTTGAAGTTGTCCCACACCAGGAACACCTTGGTCGGATCGTGGGACGGATCCTGGCTGCCGATCCGCAGGGACCAGGGGGTGCGCTGTTGACCCTGATCCTTCGAGAAGGAGACCAGGGCCTGTTCCGAGGTGGGCACCGCGGGCAGGCGCACCCACAGCCCGATGGTCCAGTTCTGGCCGGGCAGGGTCGGCCACTTGGTGATCAGCGCATGGTCATCGACGCCGTCGAAGGTCAGCGCGTTGGACTGAGCACTGGCGGGGAGGGCCAGGCCTGCGGCCAGGCTGGCCAGCAGGGCGAGTTGGGATCGGAGACGGGGCATGGGAGAGCGGCTCGGGCCGGAGGCCGGTTTGGGAGGTGCGCACAGCGCCGGGGTAAATGGGAAACCCGGGTGGCGTCCAGAATCGACGCTGCGGAGAGCTGGACAGATCCCCGAATCCGGTCCGCGCAGGCCGGAGGCCTGCGTCGCTCAAGCCCTAAATCCAAACTCGAGCCGGGGTTGCGACCGGGCCCTTCAGCCCACGTTCGGGCCGGATCTGCGGCGTCCCAGCGTGTCGATCTCGGGGTCTTTATGGGACTTTACAACACATTACGAGACTGTCATCCGGTCGCGGGGCCCGCCCCGGGCCCAGTTTTCGCTGCCTTTTTTGAGGCCAACGCCGCGCAGCCTGCCAAGGCCGGGCCGAGCCGCCGAACCGCGCCGGGCCGCGCGGTCACCCCGCGCCGCGCCGGCCGCGCTCTGCGCCCCTGGCGGTCGCGATGCCGCAGGCCTGCGGCCCGCCCCGTGCTGTCGCCAGGGGTTCCTGATCCGGCTCGGACGCAGCCCGCACGGTCGGCTCGCCGCGCCGCTCAGGGCTCGGCCAGGCGCTCGGTCAAGCGGCGGAATTCGCGCTCCAGTTCGGCGTTCTCGAAGCCCTGCAGCGGCGGGACCTGCAGGCGCAGCAGGGCCTTGAAGTTGCGCTCGCCCTCGCGCAGCAGTTCGGTGACCTGGCTGGAGAGTTCGACGGTCTTGTAGGTGTTCAGCGCATCGCGCAGGCGCAGCTCGACGGCTTTGTTCTGGGCTTCGACCGCCGCCGCCTGCTCGCCCAGGTAGCGCGCGTAGTTCTGGCAGGCCTCCTCGGTCAGGCGGTTCGAGCGCATGTTTTGCTCGAGCAGCCCGCGGTCGCCGCCGCTCCTCAGGGCCTCGCCCGCTTCGCGGATGTTCCTGCGCGCCCGCTCCGCCAAGGCCCCGAGCTTGGGCAGCTGTTCCTGCCGCACGCGGCGCACGAAATCATCCTGCACGCGATCGAGGATGCGGATCAGCACCAGATAGCTGCCGTAGTACCTGCGCGCCAGCTCCAGGGATTCGCCGGACTCGCGGGTCAGCTTTTCGAGCTGCTCGGTCAGCAGGCGCACATTGTCGAAGGCCACGCACATCTCGACGAAGTCCTCGCCCGAGACCGTGCCCAGCAGGGCGCGCGCCGCCGCAGGCTCGACCGCCAGGCCCATCTGGCGCAGGCCCTCCATGAAGTCGCGCTCGAGTCCGACACAAACCTCCTCGGCGGCGGCGATCTCGGCCTCGCGCTCGGCGATGCGCAGGTCGAGGTCCTCCCGGGAAAGCTCGAGGACCTTGCCGATCTGGGACAGCTCGGCCTCGCTGGAGGCCGAGAGCCGGGCCTCGCGATCGCCGGCGTTGAGGCGGCGCAGTTCCTCCATGCGCTGACGCTGGGCGCGCAGCTTGCCGCGCGTGTCGGTCAGACCGGAGAGCTCCAGGGCTTCGATGGCCTGGTCGAGCAGCCGATCGATGCTGGCCTGGTTCGACTGTTGGTCCTCCCCGAACCAGCGCGAACGCGGCAGGCGCTCCTGTTTGGCGTAGCGCTCCGCGGCCTCGCGCAGGGGGCCGAGCAGCTCGCGGGACAGGCGGCGGCGCTGGGCCTCGAGCTCCGCGGCCCGCAGGGCCTCGAGCTCCTTGGCGCGTTCGGCGCTGGCGTCGCCGGAGCCCTGGCGCCCCGCGGCCTCCGCCCTGGCCCCGGATTCCTGCAGGGCGACCGGCGCGAAGGCCCCGTCCCAGGGGGCCGCGCCGGCTCCCGGGGCGGCGCCGAGGGCGGGCAGCGCGCACAGACACAGGACCGCGGCCGAGGGGTAGAGGCGGAGGGACGGCATGGCTCTGGGCCATGGTACGCAGGGCAGCCCTGTGCCTTTGCGCCAGCCGCCGCGGGCCGCGCCGCGGGCTGGGGGGGCGTTCAGGGCGGCGGGCGCTGGGCGTCGATCTGGAAGCGGTAGCGGCAGCGGCGCTGGCCCGCGCGATCGAGGGCGCGCGGGTCGAAACGCCAGCGCCGGGCGGCGCTCAAGGCGGCCTGATCGAGGGCCCCATGGCCGCCGCTCTCGACCACGGTGGCGCTTTCGACGAAACCCTCGGGATCGACGGCAAATTCGACCAGCACCACGCCCGCGAGTCCCGCCTGGATCGCTTCCGGGCCGAGCCGGGGCGACTCGCGATAGAGCGTCAGGGCATCCAGGACCCGCCCCTCGAGCAGGATCGGCTCGGGCTGCCCCGGAGGCGCCGGGGGGGCGCTGGCCTGCTCCCCTGCCGGCAGGGGCGCGGACCCGAGCAGTTCCCCGAGGGAGCGCGGCGGCGGGCGCAGGCGGTCGAGCCGGCTGCTCCCGCGCCCGGGGTCGCCGCGCGCTTCCAACAGGCGGGCGGGGGGCGCGGCCCGGTCCCCAGCGGGCCAGGGGGACGGGGGGCGGCGGGAGGCGGCGGCGGCCGGCGCCGGGTCTTCGGGGGCCAGGCGCAGATCTCCGCGGCCCTGCCGCGGGGGCTCGGCCAGACCCGGCCGCGGGGTCGCCGCGGCGCTCGACAGGAGCCGGGCGCCGTCCAGGGCGTCCAGGGCGACCAGCTGGAGCGGGGCCGGTTTCGGCAGCTCGGCGGGCGCGCGCGCGGGCGCCGGCAGCGGCGACCACACGCCGGTCAGCACCACGGCCGTGTGCAGCAGGGCCGCCAGCCCGAGCGGGGCGCGCCAGCCGGGCGACTCGAATTCGCGCTCCATGGCTCGCTGCGCTTCAGCGCGCGGCGTCGCGCTCCGGCTGGGCCAACAGCAGCACCCGACCGGCGCCGACCGCACGCAGGCGATCGAGCAGACCGGCCACGGCCCGGTGCTGGGCGCCGGCCGCCGCCTGCACCAAGAGGCCGACCTCGGGGTCCTCTGCGAGGCGCTCGGCCACCTGGCGCTCGATCTCGGCCAGGGGCCGCGGCTCGCCGGCCAGGGCGTAGCTGCCGTCCTCGAGCACCGAGAGCAGCAGCAGCGCCCGCGGGGCCTCGCTCACGCCGCTCGCCGCGCGCGGCAGCTCCACCGGCAGCGCGTAGCTGCGCACCAACCGCGCGGCCGACAGCAACAGCACCGCCAGCAGCAGGAAGATCACGTCGAGCAGCGGCAGCAGCTCGATGCGCGCGCGCGGCAAGCGGGTGGGAAAGCGCCTGGGTCCCATGGCGGGTCAGCCGCCCCGGGAGACCAGGCGCCGGCCCTCGCGTTCGAGGTCGGCGAGGCGCGCGTCGATCCGGCCCCGCAGCCAGTTGTAGGGCAGCAGCGCCCCCAGGGCGATCACCAGGCCCGCGGCCGTGGTGATCAGCGCCTCGGCCACGCCCCCGCTGACCGCCAAGGGATCGCCGCCGGCCTGCTGGGACAGGCGCGAGAAGGAATCGATGATGCCGAGCACGGTGCCGAGGATGCCCAGCATCGGCGCCGCGGTGATGGTCGTGTCGAGCAGCGCGAGCCCGCGCTCGATGCGGCGCTGCTCGGCCAGGATCGCGGTCTCGATCGCCGGCAGGTCGCGCTGTTCGAGGGCCAGGCGCCGCAGCTGGTCCTCGAGCGCCGCGCGCGGCGAGAGCCCCCGCTGACGGCGCAGGAACCACAGGCGCTCGATCAGCACCGCCAGGGTGGCGATCGACAAGAGGAGCAGGGGCCACATCACCGGGCCACCGCGCAGGAACCAGTCCATCAGCGCGCCTCCCCCAGCAGGGCCTCGATCTCGGCATCGCGGCCGACGAGCTCCAGGTAGGCGCGGTAGCTCGCCTCCGCCGCGGCCCGATCGCCGAGGTACAGGCGCTGGATGTGCCCGAGCTCGAGCCACGCGGCGCTGAGGTCGCGGCGCTTGGTCAGCGCCGCCTCGAGCGAGCGGGCGGCCTCGGCATAACGCTGGCCGCGCAGCTGCAGCAGGCCGCGGTTGAACAGCGCTTCGGCTTCCAGGGGACCGAAGGCGGCGCGCTCGAAGCAGCGCTCCGCGGCGGCGAGGTCCAGGCGCTCGAATTCGAGCAGGCCCCGCTCATACCAGGCCCGCGGACCGTGCGGGGTCGCCGTGGACGGGTCGGGGCACAGCCCGGCCACCAGGGCGAGCCCCTCCGCCAGCCGGCCCGCGCCGCGCAGGGCCGCCACCGCCTCGAGCTTCAGTTCCGGATCGGCGCGCAGGTTTTCGGCCAGGCTCTCGTACAGGGCGAAGGCATCGGCGCCCCGGCCGGCGTCGACCCGGCCGCGCAGCACGCGCTGCCAGGCGCGAGCATCCTCAGGATGGGCCCGGGCGCGGGCCAGGGCGATCGCGTCGGCCACGTCGGGGGCGCGCTCGAACAGGTAGGCCAGGCCGTCGAGGGCCCCCTCGCGGGCCGGATCGTTGGCCAGCGCGCGGCTGTAGGCGGCCAGGGCCTCGAGGGGCTCGCCCGCGGCGATGGCGGCGGCGCCGGCCAGTTCGAGCAGCCGCGGCCGCGGCGCGCCCGCGAGCAGCGGCTTCGACTCGAGCCAGGCCTCGCGCGCACGCCCGGCCGCCAGCAGCTGTTCGACCAGCTCGGCGCGCAGGGACTGGGCCGCATCGTCGCGGCCCTGCTGGGCGCGCAGCAGGGCCAGGGCGCCCTCCGACTCGCCGCGCCGCGACAGGACACGCGCCTTGAGCACCAGACCCCGGGGCAGCTCCGGCGCCTGGGCCAGCAGCCGCTCGAGCTCCTGCTCGGCGCGCGGCAGCTGGCCTTCGGCCAGCAGCAGGTCGGCCAGTTCGAGGCGCGCCGGTCCGCAGCGCGGGTAGTTGTCGAGCAGGGTCTCGAGCAGCGCGGCCGCGTCCAGGGAGCGGCCGGCGGCGCGCAGGGCGCGGGCATGTTCGAGGCGCACCTCCGGGCTGCGGCCGCGCTGGATGGTGGACAGCCGCTCGAAGGCCTCCAGGGCCTGCTCGAAGCGCCCGCTGGCCGCCGAAAGGCGCGCTTGCCAGAGCAGCAGTTCGGCGTCGTAGCCCTCGGGCACCTCGGCGAGCGCCCGGCCGAGGGCCTCGAACGCCAGCTCATAGCGGCCCTCCCCATGGGCCCGCGCCACCTCGTCCAGGGCCTCCGCCAGGGGATCGAAGCCTGGCGCGGGGGCGACCGCTTGGGCCGCGGCGGCGGGCAGCAGAGCCAACCACAACAGGGGCGCCAGGGGCCAGCCCAGGGGGCGGACGGGCGCTCCGAGGTACACGGCAGTCCTCATGCAGCGCAGTCTGCACCGCGGCCGCCCTGGTCCCAAGCGTCCCGGGGCGCAGCGGCGCCGGATCGGTCCGATCTGACCTGGGCGCAGGACCGCTGACTGACCTGGGCGGAGGACCGCTGACCTCCGCAGAGCACGCGGGCGGCGGCCGGGCGGAAGTCCGCGCAGCGCGGGCGCTTGGCACGGGGCTTGCCTTGCGGGCCGGGATCGCCACCGCCGCAGCCCGTTGGCTCGCGGCGCCCCACAGCCCCAAGCCCCTGCCCCATGGCCACCCCCCCGCACCTGCGGTCCAAGCCCCGAATGCGCTGGCTCTGGCGCCTGCCCAGCGCCGCCGGCCTGGCGGCGTTGGCCCTGGCCCACAGCAGCGACCGACCCCTGTGGATCGAACTCGAGCCCAGCGAGGTGGCCCTGTCCTGGTCGATGCTGAGCGGCGAGAGCGAGCTCGAGCGCGAACCGGGCTGGCACCTGGCCTGGCCCCTGACGCAGCGCTGGGAGCGCTTCGACAAGGGGTCCCGCCAGCTGCGCATGCAGGGCGATGAGTATGCGGGCCCGCTGCGCCAGCCGCTGCTCAGCGTGCGCTCCTCGGATGGTTCCGAATTCTGGTTCGAAGACCTGGCGGTGCAGTTCGAGCTCGACCCGGAGGCCTTGGCGGCGGCGCCCCGGGCGGCGGGGATCGAGCGCGAGGAGGCCGCTCTCGGCGCCGCCGCGCGCACGATCCTGGGCGAGGAGTTCGGACGCCTGTCGGTCCAGGAGAGCGTCGATCCGGAGCGCCTGGATGCGGCCAAACGCGCGAGCATCGTGCGGCTGTGCGCGCTGCTCGCGCCACAGGGCCTGCGGGTCACCGAGATCCTGACCGCCAAACCCCAGTTCGACCGCCAGTACGAGAAGGCCATCGCCGACCGCAAGCTGCTCGAGCAGGAAGCCCTGCGGCTTGGGCAGGAGCTCGAAACCAGCCGCGCGGCGCGTCCCGAGGCCCTGGCCGCCGCGGAGCGCGAGGGCCAGCGCAGCCTGGACGAGCTCGTGAGCGACCTGGTGCGCCAGCGCCTGAGCGCCGAAACCGAATGGGTCCAGGAGCGCTCCGCGGCCGAGACCGCCGCCCTGGCGCGCGAAGGCGAAGCCCGCGCCCGCCGGGCCCAGCTGCTGGCCGAGGCGGCGGCGGCCGAAGCGGCGCGCGCCGAGGCGCGCCGTTCCTTGGAAGCCGAGGTCGCCGCGCTGGCGGCCCACGGCTCGATCCACGTGCGCCAGGCCCTGATCGAGGCGCTGTCCAAGGTCCCGCTGCGGCTCGAACCCGAGCCCGCCCGCGAGGACCGCTGAGGCTCCGTCCCCCCCATCCCGATGCTCGACCTGCTGCGCTCCGAGGCCCTGCGCCTGGCCCGAACCCTGTCCCGCCTCTTTAGCCCGCTGGCCGCCCGGACCGAGGGCACGCGCGCCTGGCTGCGATCGCGCTCCGCGGCGCGCTCGAACTGGCGCCGCGCGGGCCGGGAGCTGCTGCTGCTCGGCGCGCTCGCCGGCCTGCTCTGGCTGGCCGGCCCACGGCTTTGCTTCGAGGTGCCGCCGGGGCACGTGGCCGTGTGCCGTTCCAACCTGGGCGGCGGCATCCTGGCGCGCGACTTCGGCCCGGGTCTGTACTGGAATCGCCCGGGGATCGATGCCTGGTCCCTGGCCAAGGACGAGCCGCGCTGGGTGCGCTTCGGGCTCGGGGAGCCGGCCAGGCTCGACCTGCGCACGCGCGACGACAACCCCGCTTCCCTGGACGTGGCGGTGATGTACCGCGTGCTTCCCGGCGAGCACCACCGGGTGATCGAAAAGGGCCTGGCCGACACGCTGAGCGCGCGCGTGCGCGCGACCGTCGAGGACGTGCTGCGCAGCGCCCTGGCGACGCTCGAATCCGAGCAGTGGTTCGAGACCGCCGCCCGCCAGCAGCTCGCCCAGGCGGCGCTCGAACCGCTGCGCTCCGCCCTGGCGCCGCTGCACAGCGAGCCGCTCGATGTGCTCATCAGCCAGGTCGCATTCTCGAAGGAATTCGAACAAAAGCTGCAAGGCAAGCGCCTCGACTTCCAGGCCAAACGCCGCGCCGAGGCCCAGCTGGCGGTCGATCAGGTCCAGCAGGAGCTCGAAGAGGCGCGGCGCGTGACCCAGCGCAGCGTGGCCGAGACCAAGAGCCGTTGGGCCAAGCGGCTGGCGGAACGCCGCGCGGAAGCCGCGCTCGAGATCGCCGCCTTCCTGGCCGAATCCCGCGAACAGCTGGCCGCACGGGCGGCGGCCGCGGAAGGCGCCTACAGCCTGGCGCTGGCCGAGGGTCAGCGCGCCCTGGTCGAGGCCCACGCCGGCGCGCAGCTCGACGCCCTCGAAGCGCTCTCGAAACCAGGCGGCGAGGCCTACCTCGCCGCCGAGGCGGCGCGCGCCTTGCGCCTGGAAGCGCTGCGCTACGACCCGAGCAAGAGCGGCGCTCCCCTGCCGCTCGATCTCGACGCCTGGCAAGACCTGCTGACCCCCGCCACCGCCCCCCGATGAGCACCCAAGATCCCGAGAGCCACCCTCCCGCGCACAGCGCCCCGGCCCCAGAAGCCACCGCCGCCGCCAGCCCGCGGCGCGACGCGCCGCTGCCGCCGCCCGCGTCGATCGCCCCCCGCCCCAGCCCCGCGGACGGCCCGCGCCGGCTGCTGCTGTGGCTGGGCTTGACGGCGCTCGGCATCGGCGCCTGCAGCTACGCTCGGCGACCCGGGGACCAGCCCCTGCGGGCGGGCGACCGGCTGACCTGGCTGCAGCTCGAAGAGGGCGGCGGCATCGACATGGAGGCGGGCCTCAAGGTCGGCGCGGTGCGCGGCGAATGGTTCAGCCTGCGGCCGCCCCAGGGCACCCAGGACCGCTGGCTGCGCCTGCGCGACGTCAAGAGCTTCTCCGTGGAGCGCTGACCCCTGCGCCGAGCGCGGTCCCTGCGGCTTCGCAGGTGGGCCCCAGCCCGCGCGCAGACGGGCCTGCGGTGCTCCCAGACCCACAGCCTGGAAAAACGGAAAACATCGGCGCGCAGCGACGATCCCAGGCTGTGCGGCCGGCGGATGCCGGCCCAAAGGCAGGCTGACAGGTCGATAGCGCGGCTCGGGCGCAGCCCGAGGCGATTGTTATTCGATCCTGTCAGCCCCCGGCCGGCGCGGCGCTCTCCGGAGCGGCCTGCGGCGGCTCAGGCTCGGCGACGGGACCCAGGTTCAGGGCCGGCCGAGCGGCGGCCAGGGCCGCGGCCGCCTGCGCGCCCACGGCGCTGTTCCACAGATACAGGGACCGGAGCGCGGGGAAGCCCGTCTCGAAGCGGGCCAAGCCCGCGTCGTCGATCGCGGTCGAGCACAGGTTGAGGCGCGCGAGCCGCGGCAAGGCCGCCAGGTGCGCCAGGCCGCCGTTGCCGACGCGGCTGCCGTCGAGCCGCAGGTGCTCGAGGCGCTCGAGCGCCGCCAGGTGCGCCAGGTCCCCATCCTCGATCGGCAGCCCGGAGAGGTCCAGCCAGACCAGCTGCCCGGCGAGCGCGGGCAGGTCGGCCAGCCAGGCGCGCTCGAAGGCCGGCCCGCAGCGGGCGAGCGACAGCTCGAGGGCGCCATCGCCTTCGGCCAGCTCGAGCGCCCGCGCACCGCGCTGGCGCCACAGCTCGAGCAGCTCGGGCTCGGCGGGCGGCAGGGCAGCCGCGCCCCCCGGACCGGGCGCCCCGGTCGCCGCCGCGGACACCACCACGGGGCTGCCGGACACATCCTCCGCATCCAAGGCGGAAGCGCTGGCCCCGAGCAGTTGCACCGCGGACGCCGCGGACCCGGATGCACCGGCGGGCACCCCGCGCTGCGCCCCCAGGGGATCGGCGGGCGCCGTGGGCAGACCGGCGATCCAGCGCTCGAGCAGCTCGACCTCGGCGGCCGTGAGGCGCTCGCCCTTGGGCGGCATGCGGTCCGGATCCCCGTCGGGCAGGCGCACGCGTTCGAGCAGCAGGCTCTCCTCGGGCCGGCCCGGGATCACCACCCAGTACTCCGGTTCCGCGTGGAGGATGCGCTCCAGGGCGTCCAGACGCAGGTCGCCCTTGACCTTGTTCGGCCCGTGGCACTCGACGCAGCGCGCGCTCAGCAGCGGCAGCACCTCGCCGGCGAAGTCGATCCCGGCCGGGATCGCGGCCGCCGCCAGGTGCGCCCCTGCGCCGGCCGGCAGGGCCCGCGCCGAGGCCTCGGCCGGGCTGCTGCCGCCGACGGCCTCGGGGGCGCCCAGGAACAGGTCGGTCAGCTCGGCGGCGGGCTCGGGAGCCGGGGCGGCCTGCGGCGGCGCGCTCAGCGCCGGATCGGGCGTTTGCTCGGACTCGGCCCCGAGACTTTGCACGGCGCGCCCCAGGGGCTCGCCGAGCCAGTCCTCGCCCCAGGTCAGCTGCCCGCCCAGGTGGGCCACCAGGCCGGTTGCAACCCCGATCGCGAGCAGCAGGGCCCGGTAGGACACGAGCGCTGCGCCCTCGGTGCGGTTGCGGGCCAGGAGCCCCGCGCCCAGGGCCAGAAGCGACCCGCCGGCCACGAAGACCCCGCCCCAGCGGTGCCAGAGCAGGGCGCTTTGCTGCGCGCTCGAGACGCTGCGGAATTCGGCCAGATACCAGCCGGAGGCGGCCGCCAGGGCAGCGCCCAGGGCCCCGCCGGCCAGGCACAGCAGGTTGGCGCGCACGAACACCGGCGAACGCCGGGCGCCCCCGAGGAGTTCGAGCAGGGCCGCCGTGATCAGCAGCGCGATCGGAAAGTGCAGCACCAGGGGGTGCAGGCGGCCGAGGACCTCGAGCCAGGGGGACAGGGCGGCTTCCGCGGGCATCCCGCCATGCTAGCGACCCCCGGCGACAGCGGGGGATCGGCCTCGCCCGGCGGGAAAAGGCGCCCGGCCGGGCCTATGGGACGCGGGCCGGGGCCGCGGCCCCCTCCCGGCGCAAGCCCTCGGGTGCCGCGCGCTACCCTGCCGGGCCAAAGCGACCCGCACGCCCGCCGCCCCGCGATGACCCCCAGCGAACTCAAGCAGCTGATCGAGAGCCGACTGCCCGGCGCGCGGGCCGAGGTGCGCGACCTGACCGGCGGCAACGACCATTTCCGCATCGAGGTGCGCTGGTCGGGCTTCGTGGGCCAAAGCCTGCTCGACCAGCACCGCCTGGTGCAGGGCGCCTGCCGCGAACACCTCGGCGCCGCGATCCACGCCATCGAGATCAAGACCTTTCCCGGCTGACACGCGCCTTCCGACGCGACCCTGACCATGTGGACCCCCGACAAGATCCGCGAGACCGTGGCCGCCGACAAGGTCGTGCTGTTCACCAAGGGCTCGCGCTACCAGCCCATGTGCGGTTTCTCCGCCAAGGCGATCGGCATCCTCGAGCGCCTGACCGACCAGTTCACGGTGGTCAACATCTTCGACGACCCCTCGATCCGGCCCGCGCTGGTGGCCTTCAGCAACTGGCCGACCACGCCCCAGCTCTTCATCCAGGGCGAGCTGATCGGCGGCAGCGACATCATGGAGGAGCTGGCCGCCCAGGGCGACCTGCGCCGCCGCCTCGAGCAGGCCCAGGTTCCGCTGCGCTGAGGCCCCGCTCCGGGCTTTGCCCGGAGCGCGCAAGCCGCGTCCGGCTGCGGGGGCCCGGCGACGGGCGGGCCCGGGCTGCGGGGCGGCCTCAGGCGCGCAGTTCGCGGATGCGCACCGGCAGGCCGCGCTCGGCCAGGGCTGCGAGGAACTGCCGCGGATCGACGGCCAGCTCGAGGGGGCGCACGCCGGGCGGCACCGCGCCGCGCGCCACCAGGGCCGCGCAGGCGGCGGCGGAGAAGGCCGTGGTGCGCTCCATGGCCGTGAACCCCGTGCGCGGGTCCTGGCGATCGAGCAGCTCGTACTCGAGGGTGCGCGGCGAGGCCGCGGCCCGCGCGGTCAGGCGCAGGAAGGCCAGGTCGGGACTGTCCGGAAAGTCCAGCTTGCGCGCCAACAGCGCCGCCAGCAGGCGCCGGGGCACGCAGGGGTCCGGCCTTTCCCCGGGCCGCGCCAGGTCGATCGGCTGGTCGTCGAGCAGGCCCAGATCGAGCAGCAGCTTGAACTTCTCGAAATGCCCGGGATACCGGGCGGTCTTGTAGTCGAGGTCCTGGATGCGCCCGGCGAACGAGCGCGGCACGGTGGAAAGGCCTCCGGAGGTGATGAAGGCCTCGAGCCGCCCCAGGCCCTCGACCTCCAGGGTCTCGAGCTCGGTGAAGGTCGGCACGGCCTCGAGGCGCCCGCCGCGCAGGACCTCGGCCCGGCCGAAGTATTCGTTGATCAAGCCCTCCGCCGAAAACACCAGCTGGTAGTCGAGCGGAGGCCGCGGGCGCTGGGGCAGTCCACCGCAGCGCAGGCGGCAGCTCGCCAGGTCCCCCAGCTCCCCCAGGGCGTGGGCGACCAGCAGGTTGCCGAGGCCGGGCATCAGGCCGCAGTCGGGCAGCACGCTGAGCTCGGCGCCGTTTTTGTGGGCGGCTTGCAGGGCCGCCTGTTGCAGGGCCAGCTCGGTGTTGCCGCCGAGGTCGAGCAGGTGCGTGCGCGCGTCGAGGGCCGCGCGCGTGACGTCCAAGGCGAAGCGATACGGCAGGGCCGAGAGGCACACGTCGGCCGGGGCCAGGGCGGCGGCGAGCGCCTGCCCATCGGCCGCGTCCAGGCGCAGGGTGCGCAGGGCGCCGAACCCGGTCAGGGCCGCCAGGCGTTCCCCGGCGGCCCGCAAGCGGCGCGGATCGGCGTCCGCCAGGGTCAGCTCCCGGGCGCCGCCGTGCTGGATCAGGTCGTAGGCGGCGGCGGTGCCCTGCATGCCCGCGCCGAGGACCAGGTAGTGCGTCATGGGGCAGATGCTAAGCCGGGCCCCTGCGATCCCGGCTGGCGGGCGGCTTGCGGGGGCCCCCCCCGGGCGGTGCAATGCGGCCATGAGCGCGCGCCCGGCCTCCTCCGCCCACCCCGCCAGCGATCCCTCCCCGCCCGTGCCCGCCGGCTCGGCGCCCCCGCTGACGCCCGCCGCGGCCCTCGAGCGCATCCGGCGCGCCGCGGAGGTGATCCGGCCCCACGCGCTGCGCACGCCGACGCTCTACAGCCACTCCCTGTCCCAGGAGAGCGGCCGCCAGGTGTGGGTCAAGCTGGAGATGCTGCAGCGCACCGGCGCCTTCAAGGTCCGCGGCGCGCTCAACAAGCTGGCGCACCTGAGCGCGGCGGAGCGCGAGCGCGGGGTCATCGCCGCCTCCGCCGGCAACCACGCCCAGGGCGTGGGCTTGGCGGCGCAGGTGTACGGGGCCAAGGCCACGATCGTGATGCCCCTCAGCACCCCCACGATCAAGGTCGAGCGCACGCGCGCCTTCGGGGCCGAGATCGTGCTCCACGGCGAGCACTACGACGCCGCCTACGACCACGCCCTCGGCCTGGCCGAGGCGCGCGGCATGACCATGGTCCACCCCTTCGACGATCTCGACGTGATCGCCGGGCAGGGCACCCTGGCGCTCGAGATCTTCGAGGACCTGCCGGAGCTGGATGCGCTGGTGGTGCCGGTCGGCGGCGGCGGGCTGATCGCCGGGGTGGCCCTGGCGGCGCGGGCCCTGCGACCGGGGCTGCGCGTCTACGGCGTCCAGGCGGAGGGAGCGGCGCCGATGGTGCGCTCCTTCGAGGCCGGCCGGCCGGTGGCGGTCGAGCGCCCGGAAACCCTGGCGGACGGGATCCGCGTCGGCCGCGTGGGGCGCTTGACCTGGCCCCTGGTCCAGGCCTACGTCGATGGCCTGCTGACGGTCAGCGAGGACGAGCTCGCGGCGGCGATCGTGACCGGCCTCGAACAGCTCAAGACCGTGGCGGAGGGCGCCGGCGCCGCGGCCCTGGCAGCGCTGCGCTCGGGCCGCCTGCCGCCGGCCGGACGGGTCTGCGTGCTGTGCTGCGGGGCCAACATCGACTCGACCCTGCTGACCCGCGTGATCGAGGCTGGGCTGGCCAATTCGGGGCGCGCCCACGCCCTGCGGCTGCGCACCCGGGACGTGCCCGGGACGCTGGTGCGCATCGCCGAGGTCCTGGCGGCGCAGGGCTGCAACATCCTCGACATCGACCACCACCGCCAGGGCTGGAAGGTCCCGGTCGGGTTCGTCGAGGTCGAGATCCTGCTGGAGACGCGCCGCGCCGGCGAGGGCGCCGCCGTCGATCGGGCCCTGCGGGCGGCGGGCTTCGAGGTGCGCTGAGGCCGATCGCCAGCGGCTCGGGGCCGCTCCGTCTTCGGCGCAGCCCCGGGGCCGGGGGCCAGAGGCGGCAAGCGCCATCGGCCGCGGGCCCCGCGCCGCCGCAGGGCCGCGGCGCTGCGCGCCCGCCGTCCTCCCGCCCCGCGGCCCCGGGCCCCCATGCGGGGCGCGGGGGCCGGCAGGGGAGTCCCAAGCGGGGTCGCGAAACCGGGGCTGTGGCCCGCCGGACCCGGCTGGACAGCCCCCCCGGATCCCGGGACAGCGCCGCACGCCTCGCCCGGCGAGCGCCCCTTCGCCCCGCGGATCGGATTTAGGTCGGGCGCCGAGCGAACCCGCGCCCTGCGGCGGGCGTCCAGCAGGAGAGCCGGGCGGACCGCACGCCCGACGGCCCCCCAGCGGAGCCCGCCCGGCCGTGCGCCCGCGCCACCTCGCCCCCAACCCACCCCCCATGCCCGCCGACCGCGCCCTGCGTCTGTGCCCGCTGATCCTGGCCCTGCTCGCCCTCCCCGACGCCGCGGCCCAGGAGGCCCTGCCCCTCGCTCCGGCCAGCGCCGGTCGGGCCTTGCCCGGCGGCCTGCCCCAGCTCGAGTTCCTGGCGCCCCCCGCCGAGTCCTGGCTGGCCGCGCACCCCCCGGCCATGCCCCTGCGCTACGGCGAGGTCTTGCCGGCGGCCGTGGACCTGCTCGGCGCCGCCGCGGTCGGCCTGGCGGCCGACGGCACCCGCATCCTGCAGCTCGAGATCGAAAGCCCGCGCGCCAAGAGCCTGGGCCTCGAGTTTTCGCGCTTCGCCCTGCCCGCGGGCGCCCTGCTGTTCGTGCACGACGGCAGCGGCGGCCCGGTGCTGGGAGCCTTCGGCGCCCACAACAACCCGTCCGAGGGCGGTCTGGCCCTGGCCCCCTACCCGGGCGAGCGCCTGGTGCTCGAGCTGAACCTGCCCGCGGAGCTGACCGAGCGGCCGGAGCTGGTGCTGGGCGCGGTGATCCACGACTACCGCGGCGTCTACGGCTTGGAGGTCGACGGCGGGGTCGCCGCGGGCTCGTGCCTGATCGACGTCAACTGCTCCCAGGGCGACCCCTGGCGCAAGCAGCAGCGTTCGGTGGTGCGCACGCTGTCGGGCGGCGCCCTGTGCTCGGGCGTGCTGGTCAACAACACGGCCGGCAACCTGATCCCCTACGTGCTGACCGCGCACCACTGTGGCCAGGGCACCAACACGGTGTTCCTGTTCAACTACGAAACCAGCGGCTGCGGCAGCGGCAGCGCGCCCGAGAACCAGACCCTCTCGGGCTGCGCCGTGCTGGCCACCGACGCGCCCAACGACGAACGCCTGCTGCGCATCAATTCGAATGTGCCCGCGGCCTTCAAGCCCTACTACGCCGGCTGGTCGCGCGAGGGCAACAACGCCTGGTTCGCGGTTTCGATCGGCCACCCCGCCGGCGGCCCGAAGAAGATCTCGGTCGATGCCAATGGCACCCAGAAGCAGCCCAACCGCTGGCAGGTCGGCTGGAGCGACGGGATGCTGCTGGGCGGCAGCTCCGGAGGCCCCCTGTTCGACAACTTCGGACGCGTGCGCGGCAACGCCTGCTGCGTCAACGGCTTCGACTGCACCCAGCTGGCCTGGTTCGGGCGCCTGGATCAGTTCTTCCTCCAGCAAAACATCGGCACCTGGCTCGACCCCCTGGGCAGCGGCGTGCTGACCCTCAACGGTTTCGACACCCAAGATCCGCAGAACCTGCTCGGCAACGGCGGCGTCGGGCCGGCCCCCGGCAGCGGCCCGAGCGGTCCTCCGGTGATCACGGCGGTCTCGCCGACCAGCCTGCCGGCGGTCAGCATCGATGCGCCGGCGATCCTGACCCTGACCGGGACCGGTTTCGGCGGCACCACCACGGTGCGCGTCGACGGGCAGCCGCTGCTCGACTTCCCGCCCCAGTTCACGGTGCTGTCCGAGACGCAGATGACCGTGCAGATCTTCCCGCAGCAGAAGCTCGGCAACATCGAGATCGAGGTCATCGACGCCCAGGGCAGCGACACGACCAGCGTGCTGATCCAGCCCAACAGCACCCCGGCCCTGGACCTGAGCCTCTCGGATCCGAGTTTCCTGATCCAGTTCGTGGGCCTGGAGATGCGCGTCGGCGCGGGACTCGGGGACCTGGCCTTCTTCCTGGCCTCCACCAGCAACCAGCCCACCCTGCTGCCGGGGCTGGCCAACTTCGCGATCGGGGCCGGGGGCAGCTCCCTGTTCCTGCTGGGCAGCGCGCCGGTCGATGCCCAGAAGGGCTACGCCAGCCTGTCGCAGCCGCTCTCCGGCAACCTGCCGACCGGCCTCAAGATCTACTGCCAGGCGGCGGTGTTCGAACTGGCCTTGGGCAGCTTCCCGCTGACCGTCACCAACGTCCAGTCGGGCACGATCCTGTTCTGATCCGCTCCGATTCCCCGCGGCCGGTCCCGGGGCGCCGCGCGCCCCGGGCGCCGCAGGCAAGCGGCCTGCGCCGCGCCCGAGCCCGCGCTTCAGCCGCGGGCCGGCAAAACGAAGGGCGCGCCGCTGCCGGGCAGGCGGCCGTAGTGGAGCCGCGGGCCGTACACCGGCTCGAGCACCGCCGGGCAGAGCACCTCCTCGGCGCTGCCCTGGGCCACCAACCGGCCGCCGTTCAGCAGGCCGAGGCGGGTGGCGAATTGGCCCGCCAGGTTGAGGTCGTGGGTCACGGTCAGGACCGCGCGACCCTGGCAGGTGAGCGCGGCGATCAACTCGAAGGTGGCCAGCTGATGGGGCAGGTCCAGGGACGAGGTCGGCTCGTCGACCAGCCAAACCGGCGACTCCTGGACCAGGGCGCGGGCCAGCAGGGCGCGCTGGCGCTGGCCGCCGGAGAGCTCCGGCAGCGGTCGCTGCTCGAGGCCGGAGAGGTCGCAGGTCTCGAGCGCCGCGGCCACGGCGGCCCGGTCGGCCGCGCTGGGAGAGCGCAGCGGCGGCAGGTGGGCGTAGCGACCGGAGGCCACGAAGTCGGCGACGCACCACTCGGGCACCTGGGCCAGTCCCTGGGGCACCATGGCCAGGGCCCGCGCGCGCTGGCGCGAGGAGAGCCGCTTGAGCGGGCCTTCGGCGGCCAGGCGCACCTCCCCTCGCGCGGGCGTCAGGGCCCCGGACAGGAGCCGCAGAAGGGTCGACTTGCCGGAGCCGTTGGGCCCGATCAGCGCGTACAGCTCGCCCGGGAACAGGTCGAGGTCGAGGCCCGCCAGGACCGGCGCACCGCCGGGATAGGCGAAGTGGAGCCCGCGCGCGCTGAGCGCCGGGGCGGCGGGGGCGGGCTCGCTCACCATGTGCGCAGGCGGCCGCGCTGCTGCAGCAGCAGGAAAAAGAAGAACGGGCCGCCGACCAGAGACATCAAGACCCCCGGGCCGAGGGACAGTTTGGGCAGCATTAGCCGCTGCAGCGTGTCGATCCCGAGCAACAGGGCCGGCCCGCCCAGCAGGCAGGCCGGCAGCAGCCGGCGGTAGGAGCGTCCGAACACCAGCCGCGCGAGGTGCGGCACGACCAAGCCGACGAAGCCGATCTGCCAGGAGACCGCCACGGCGGCGGCGGCGGCCAAGCAGGCCGCGCCCAGGGCCAGGATGCGGATCGTGCGGATGTCGACCCCCAGGTGGGCGGCGTCCTCCTCCCCGGATTCGAACAGGTCGAGCTCGTGGGCCACGAAGGGGATCGCCGCCGCACACACGAGCAGCGCCGCGAACAGCAGCCACAGCTGGGCCGGCAGGCGATCGTCGAGGGTTCCAAAGCCCCACACCATCAGCGCACGGGCCACCTCGAAATCGGCCAGCGCCAGGGAGTGCAGCAGGGTCTGGAAGCCGCCCAGGGTCGCATTCAGCGCGATGCCGAGCAGCAGCAGGGTCGGCACCGAGATGCGCCCGGCCCGGCTGGCGACGGAGGCCACCAGCAGCATGGCGAACAGGGCCCCGAGCAGGGCGCCCGCGGTGACGAGCAGCGGCGAGCCCCCGGCCCCGAGCAGGGCGCGCGCGCCGCCGCCGCTCGAGAGGGCCATCAGCACCAGGGAGGCCCCCACCGAGGCCCCGCTCGAGACCCCCAGAACCGAAGGCGAGGCCAAATCGTTGCGGAACACGCCCTGCATAAGGGCTCCCGACAGGGCCAGGGCCGCGCCCACGCCGAGGCCCGTCAGGGCCCGCGCCAGGCGCAGGTCGAAAATCCGCTGGCGCGCCAGCTCCAGCTCCGGCTGACCTCCGAGCGCGCCCCACAGCCCGCTCCAACATTCCCCCGCGCTCCAACGCTCGGTGCTGCCGACCATCAAGGCTCCGAAGCAGGCGCCCAGGAGGGCCAGTCCCAGCAGGAGCCAGGCCAGGCGTCGGTTGGAGGCGGAGCGAGGGACCAAGGGCGGCGGCTGAGCGACCAAAGCCTATAGGCTCTGGGCCGGGGGCGAGCCACACCAGGCGCGCGCGGCCCAACCGGCGCACGCCGCAGGCGCCGCGGCCAGCGGCGCCCGGGACGAAAGCGGCCCCGGCCCGCGGCGCGAACGCCGCGCCGCCGCGGCGCGGAATCGGGGGCGTGCGCGTCCAGGC